>AERA01002217.1_pt1 | contig 13248 bp, 8 predicted proteins | sample 267968 | NCBI WGS metagenome assembly AERA01 (sample SAMN02954363, study PRJNA61401) | activated sludge metagenome | biome: terrestrial; feature: wastewater treatment plant; material: activated biomass; isolation source: activated biomass of an industrial wastewater treatment plant | reverse complement strand
CCACTGCCAAGTCTGTATGCCGTGCCGGCCAAACAGATATTTCGGTTAAGGCCGCTTTGGGCGCACCTCGCCGCCGGATTGTTGCTATCCGATACTTAGGCACGCTAGTTGCACAACCAGAGAACCCTGTCGGCTCGGACCTGTCGTTGCTAGCCCAGATCGACGTTTTGAAATTTCGATTGGCGCACCTGAAATGCGCGCCATCAAAAAAGCGCAACGTCGCATAGGCATTCAATAATGGTTCAAATATCAGAGCACTTTAGGAAGACAAGCTATCGTGGCGTTGAATCTGTAAATATGAAACGATTGAACACCCAACTCAAAATGTTATCTGTTTCGTCGCCGCAAAATAGCGGTACGTCTGACTTCAGTGGATTCTTGTCGATTTTGTCCCGTAATGCGGCATCGATCGCGTTGTTAACCTTGTTGTGCGTTGGAGTATCAATCGCATATCTCGCTGTCGCCAAGCCCGTTTACACCGCATCGACTTCCATTTTTATCGATCCGCGCTCACGCAAAATTTTACCGGAAGAAATCATTCAGTCGAATCTCGGTTCCGACTTGGTTCTCGTGGAAAGCCAACTTGCAATCATTGGCTCCGACAGCGTTCTCAAGCGAGTGGTGGCCAAGATGGATCTCGTTCATGATCCTGAATTCAACCCGCCGCCCAGCCATGGCCTCCTTTCGCGGATCAAAGCACTTATTCGTGAACCTGCGCAGGAAACATCCCCGGAGGCACGCGCGCTCGCCAATCTTTCAAATAATGTCAAGGTTAAGCGCGCGCAGAAGACCTACGTTGTTGAGATCGAGGTGGAGTCACATTCACCGGCAAAGGCTGCACGGCTGACTGAAGCCGTGGCCGATGCCTACCTGCAAGATCAAGCCGATAACAAAGCCGACGAGATCCGCAAAGCAAACCAGCTCATCGACAATCGGCTCGACGAACTGCGCCGACAATTGCGCGAAGCTGAAACGCGGGTAGATGATTTCAAGAAGGCCAATAAAATTCTCACCTCCGAGGGCGGGCTCGTTACTGAGCAGCAGCTTACGCGTTTGTCCGGTGAACTCATAACAGCGCGTGCGGTTGCGGCCGAAAGTAAGGCTCGGCTTGAGCTCGTGCATTCTGCCGTTAAGGGGGGCGGAAGTCCTGAATTTTTGCCTGATGCCATCAAATCGGGATTGGTTCAAAAACTGCGTGAGCAATACGCGCAGGTTGCTCGGCGCGAGGCCGCACTTTCAACGCAGCTGCAGAGCCGGCATCCGGTACTCATCGAAGTGCGCTCGCAGCTGCATGAGATCCAAAGTCAGATCGATGCCGAATTGAAACGCATCGCAACCAGCGCCCAGAGCGATTACCAGCTGGCCAACAACAGGGTTGTGGAGCTGACGCGCTCACTCGATGCGTCGAAATCAGACGTCGCGAAGACGAATACAGCGCAAATTCGACTGCGCGAACTTGAGCAAGATGTCACGACAAGCCGCGATCTACTCAACACGTTCTTGGCACGCGCTAAGCAAACGCAAGAACAGCAAACACTGACGCTGGCTGAAGCGCGCGTGATCTCGCCTCCAAGCGTACCGACGCGGCCGAGCAAGCCGCTGTCGTGGCTTATCCTCTCGCTCGGTCTCCTAGGCGGGCTAGGTATCGGCGTCGCTCATGCGCTAATACGCGATCATCTGGAAACATCACGCCACACGACTCAGATCTCCAATACGGATGAAGCGGGGAATATGTTGGGGCGACTTCCTGTGCTTGGAGTGACCCGGTTCAACCGCTTCCTGCACGGCCGTGGAAATGGCCCTAACCTCAGTGATGTGATGGCCGCGATTGCGCAGTCAAACAGTACCGATAGCGCAAACGCCTATCGGCAGGCTGTATTGCGCTTGAACACGCGACTGCGGTCGTATCGCGAAAGGGATAAGCCGCAAATCATCGTCATGGCTTGCGCAACGACAGGTGCCGGTGTTTCGTCGACAGCCCTGGCTGCTGCCTATGCGGCTTCTATGTCAGGGGAGCGAGTGCTGCTAATTGATGCCGCTTCTACCGATACGGCACTTTCGAATGCGCTTGCGGCTGACTTCGAGCATTCCGACCGGATCGTACTTAGCAACACTCAGCACTTACGCTCAATCATCCAGAGAGATAAGCGCTCTGGGCTCTCGTTTCTTCCAATTGCATTGGCGGATTTACGCACGCTGAACATGAACCAGCGCAAACAGCTTGCAGCCGGAATTTCTGCGTTGGCGGAGTCTTATGATCTGGTGATTGTCGATGCTGGTGCGCTGCTTGATGACGAAAGCGCCACCGCTTTGATGACAATTGCTGATCAGATCATTCTCATTGTGCCACCCAATGACGCCTCGCCAAGGGTGCAGCGGGAGGCCTTACGAATGATCAAATCCCATGAAAGCCGCTTTGCAGGGATTGTCGTGAACATGTCGGATGAGCGTCACTCGCCATAGTGCCGATGCGAAATGGAGAGTGTATCTGCGCTCAGATTTAGCAATTGTCTGCACTTTCTCAACACTGCTGGTGCGGCGGAACGCTAAAGCGATGAACCGCTGAACCGAGGCCTCATGAACTCATGAACAAGCGATCGACAATGGAAGCGCCGTCCGTTCCGGATGGACGCCTGTTCGGTTTGCTCCTGTGCGTCCTCACAGTTGTCTTATTTACAATCTCCCCGCTGGCGCTGGTTCAATTTGGCTTCAACTATGACGACGCCGGTGGCAATCCATTCGAAAAAATTCACCCCGCAACGCCGATCGCAGCGGCAATCGTACTGCTTGCAGCCATTGCATCCGGCAACCCAATTTCCTGGTTCATTGAGCACTGCGGGCGTCATCCGGTGTTAATCTTTTACCTTGGCGCTATCGCTTTATTAGTCCTCCACTCGATCCGTGTGGTGAGCCTTCCATTCACGCACTTCTTCGATACGTTCCTGCTCCCCGCACTCATATTCCTGCTGTTCAAGGACATCAGCGATGCGCGGGCGCGAACACTCGCCTGGATAATCCACCTACTCATGATCACAAATGCGTTGATCGGCATCGGCGAATTTGCAAGTGGCCTGCGGCTCACACCTATCATTGCCTCGGGCGTGTTGATTGATGACGATTGGCGCTCCACCGCGCTTCTCGGCCATCCCCTCGCCAATGCCAGTCTGACCGGCAGCTACCTACTGATGCTGGCGCTCGGTGCTGGTCGCGAAATGCCATGGCTGCTGCGGGCTATTGCAGCTGTCACCAATGCTGCAGGTATGATCGTATTTGGGGGACGTGCTGCGACAGTGCTTCTCGTTGCTCTGCTAGGGTTGCTTCTTGCGGTGCGCGTCGTAGCAATTCTGCGTGGAGCGAATTTCGATAAATCGGCTGCACTGAAATTCCTCGTACTGGCGCCCATCGCTGCACTTGTCATCGTCATCCTTGCGGAGAACGGCTTCTTCGATCAATTCGTGCAACGATTTATTGATGACAAAGGAAGTGCAGACACACGCGCCGAAATGTTTGAGCTGTTTCGCTTTTTATCCTGGCACGAATTGCTGCTCGCACCCGATGCCCAACTTATCGAGACGCTACGGTTCCGCTTCGGATTGGATTTCGGCATCGAAAGCTTCTGGATCAGCTTCATCCTATCTTACGGGCTCGTAGCGTCGCTCATGTTTTTCGTGGCCCTTTTCGCCTTCAGCTACGATATCACTAGCCATGTCCGCAGGGGCGCACTCTGGGCATTTCTATTCTTCTATCTAGTCGCCTCAACTTCAGTGAGTTTATCAGCCAAAAGCCCGCTTTTTGCGATTTTCATTTTGATGTTGCTCGTGCTCATGCACCGGCCAGCGCAACAAAAAGGCGTTCCAGCAACCCTTCGAAGTGCAAATATTTCAAGTAAACAATTTATTGCATTTCGTTGAATGTAATATCAATTTTATCGCTCTGGCATTCTGCGTAATGAGCCGTCAAAACGGCATGGCAGTTGCTTTCTGGAACTACTCAGAGGGTCGCTGTTGAAAGCGCCTCGTCGCCAAATCTCCAGTTTAGGCGTGATTGCTTACGGAATTCTCGGATTTGGTGTTGGTGTGGCGTTCGTAATCTAGCGTATCAAAATGAAGCAATTATCAAGCAATGGTCGAGAGCTCCACGAAAGCCCATGCGCGTCGTGCTGCGAGATGTCTCCCTTCAAGACATTGCCGCGAAATTCGACTGCGGCTACATCCAATGTAGCAAAGGTGGATGGCTGGCCCATCACGCTCCCAAATATGCGCGAGGCGGTAAGCGCTATTTCAGACGCAGCGCAACGCGGCGAAAGCGCTGCGGTCTTTACGCTGAACCTCGATCATTTGGTCAAGTTGCGAACCAATGAGAAATTTCGGCATGCTTATCGCCAAGCGCATTTCATAACTGCTGATGGCGCACCAGTTGTTCGCCTTGCTGCATCTCAGGGAATGGCTGTCGAACGCACAACGGGAGCCGATATGGTTCTGCCGCTCGCCGAAGAAGCTGCGCGTCGCGGATTACCCGTCTTTATGTTCGGTTCGAGCGCTGACGTTCTTGCTCGTGCAGGGCAGCGACTGTGCGCAAACACAGATGGCGCACTTGCAATAGCGGGAAGCATTGCTCCGGCGATGGACTTTGATCCAATGGGACCTGAAGCAGACGCCGCCATCGACCGGATCGCAGTATCAGGTGCACGGATCTGCTTTCTCGCACTCGGTGCACCCAAGCAGGAACTCCTTGCTGCGCGCGCAGTTGAACGAGGCGTGCCGATTGTTTTTGTGTGTATTGGTGCAGCGCTTGATTTCCTTGCCGGCGCGCAGGTGCGCGCTCCTCGTTCCGTGCAGCGTGCAGGCTTGGAATGGGCGTGGCGGCTTGCATCAAACCCGCGCCGGCTGGCATTGCGCTATACGCAGTGTGCACTCTTGCTGGCGGATCTGACGCTTCTGGCGCCACTGCGAGGCAAGCCGATGAATTTGAGTTTGTGATTGAAGCAACGGTGATCCACCGGGACAAGCGATTGCGTTATCGCCTGCACATCGAGACGGCGAGACTGGGACGCGCGCCATGCGCGCTGACAGTTAGAAGGACTTGCAATGCCGACTATGAAAATACTTTGCTATACGCACGGTCTCGTTGATGGCGGTGCGGAGCGTCTGTGGGCGTGCCTTGCCACCGCCTTCAAGGAGCGTGGCTATGATGTCGTTTTCGTGCAGGACTTCGAGGCTGACGAGAACCGAGCCAATCTTCACTCCGACATTCCGCTGGTCACTTTGGGCAAGGGTCATTTTCGTGCGACGCGGCGGCTTGCCGACCTCTTGAAGCGCGAGCAACCTGATATTGCGCTGTCAGCCGTTGGCGGGTGCAATTCCAAACTGATAGCCGCAATCGCGCTTTCACGCGTACCGACAAAAGCCATTATCTCCTACCACGGCTATAACGAGTGGAAAACGGGTTGGCTGAGCTGGTTTACGTATCTCGCACTGCCGATCCTGTCGCGCGCGTCGAGCCGGACGATAGCCGTCTCGGAGGGGCTTCGCGATGAACTCGTCAACCGATGGCGCGCATATTCCGGCAAAACTGTTACGATCCATAATCCGGTTTTCTTTCCAGCACGCACTACTGTCCCCTCCCAAGACGATCTCGCTGCGCGCGAACCCATCGTTCTGTCAGTCGGTCGCATGGTGGTGGAGAAAGATTTTCGCACGCTCATTCGCGCATTCCGGCGCGTGCGTACGCCAGGAGCGAGATTGGTAATTCTCGGAAAAGGCCCGCAGCGCGCGATGCTGGAGCGCGAGGTGAAGCGGTTAGAACTAGGTAACAAAGTGTCGATGCCAGGCTACAGCCGCGAACCGTGGGCGGCCTATGCTTCCGCCAAAGTGTTTGCGCTTTCATCGATCTCAGAGCCATTCGGCAATGTCGTCGTTGAAGCGATGGCGCATGGACTTCCTGTTGTAGCGACAGCATGCTCGGGGCCACTAGAGATTCTGAAGCATGGTCGCTATGGCCGGATCGTATCCCTATCAGACGAGGTGCAACTGGCTCAGGCAATTGACGATGCGCTCACTGAGACCGGCGATCCTCATTTGTCTCGCAAGCGAGCTGACATGTTTTCCTTTGACGTGCGTGTGCCTGCCTACGTCTCGCTGATTGATGAAGTGCTGGAGGAGCGCCGGCTTTTCGCGCAGGACGCAATCGGGAGCAAGCTGGCGTCCAGCAGCTGAAGAGGAGTTTCAGTGCCAATGTCGCGTCGAATAGGGAAGCCCAAGCGAGTCTATCTGGATCTTACGCATGTCGGGCGGCACGTTACGGGAATTGAAAGGATTGCGATTGAGCTGTTTGAGAAAGTAGAGTTCCAAGATGCCGATATTGTTCCGGTCCGATCGAAAAATCTCATATCGTTGATCTTCAAACAGCAAGTCTTGTTTCCGCTATTAGCGCTGTTGCAACCGCACGCCAAATTTGTATTTCCCGGCTTTCCACCCTCTCCGCTGATGCAGCTCTTTCGCGATCGCGTCGTCTTGTATGTCCATGATCTGTTTCTTGTTACGCGGCGGCATGATCTCAGTCTCAAAGCGAAATTATATATGGCTTGGCCATTCCAGCGCGCGGTGACGCACCTGCGGCATTTCCTTGTCAACTCGGAGAAGACGCGCGCTGAACTTGAACCATTCGTTGCGCCTGACGCTTCTATTCGTCTTTATCGGCCCCCGGTTCGCAACGTATTTTCCTTGTCACCTGGCACGCGAGGACAACGCGACAGTGAATCCGCTGCCCTGCGGCTTGTTGCTGTCGGCACTGTGGAACCGCGCAAGAATTTTAGCTACGCGGCTCAAATTCGCGATGCACTTGCTGGGCAGAATCGGGGCGCTGTGACACTCGACATCATTGGTCGCGCAGGTTGGGGCGGAGTTGCTGAGCATCTCGCCGAAAGAGAGGGCATCAATCTTAGGGGATATTTGTCGTTAGCAGATGCAGGAGCGGTGATTGAGAACGCAGATATCTATCTATGCACATCGCATGATGAAGGGCTCGGGCTGCCCCTGCTTGAGGTTCAGTATGCTGGCTTAACAGTTGTTGCTCCCGATCAGCCCGTGTTCCGCGAAGTCCTGCGTGAGAGCGCCATCTATATTCCGCCGGGAGATGCAGAAGCTGCGGCGCGTGTGATCCGTTCCGCATTGAGCCAACCGGGCTGGCGTCAAAAATCAGTTAAGGCGGCCCAATTTAATCTCGAACGCTGGAACTCGGCTGCTTTCTCCGATGCCACACGTGCGCGCGCAATGTTCTCTGAGCTTTCCGACGCTCCGCCGGCTACACGGCCCGAACGCATTCGCGTCAAGAGCACCTGATCGGGACGTGGGATTCATGAAATTGACCTCAACCCACGTGGCAAGCGCTCACCTTTCGCGGCGTCAGCTCATGATTGGCGTGGGAGCCGCTTGGATCGCCGGCGGCGGATCGCCTCTCCGCCCATCTACTGCGCTTGCCCGAAAGCCAGGGTCTAAGTCACCGTCACTCGCGAACCTTGCCAGCGAGAAGGGTCTCCTGCTGGGTGCCGCCTTTGCTGATCACGAACTTGACGAACCTTATGGCTCGCAATACGCCGATGCCTATCGCAAAAATGTCAGCGCCATCACGAGCGAATTGTCGTTCAAGATGTCGAGCCTGCGCCCTGACGCCGCGACGCTCAACTTCGCTCCCGCGGATCGATTGATGAACTTCGCGTCGAACAACGCATTGAAGGTTCGGGCCCACACGCTCATTTGGAATGATGACTTGCCACAGTGGATACATCAGCTCAGCGCCGCTGAGGTCGAACAACTGATGGAGGCGCATCTACTCACGGTCATGGAGCGCTATCGCGGAAAGGTGTGGGCGTGGGACGTCGTCAACGAACCGATTGGACCGTGGGATGGGCTTCCAGGCAATTTGCGCAAAGGGCCATTTCTGTCTGCCATGGGAGAAGGCTACATCGCACGCGCGTTTCGGTCAGCACGGCGGCACGATCCCAATGCACTGCTGGTGCTCAACGAAGCGCAAACAGAATCAGCCGACAGCAATGGCAAAGTATTTCGTGATAGCCTGCTGGCGCTTCTCAAGCGGCTCAAGGCTGAGGCTGTGCCGATCGATGCTGTTGGCCTGCAAGCCCATCTCCGCTCGGACCTACCTTACGATATGGAACGCTTCGTCGGTTTTCTCGATGAGATCGCTGCGCTCGGATTCGCGATCCATATCACCGAATGCGATGTGAACGACAGCAACTTTCACGGCACGACGGCTAATCGTGATGACGCGGTCGCCAAATTCTATCGCCGTTTTCTGACGCCCGTTCTCGCGCACAAGGCCGTAACAGCCCTGAGTTTCTGGCAACTCAGCGATCGCACGAGCTGGCTCTACTATATGGAGCAGCAAAAGGGCGCGGCGCGCGTACCTCGACCGCTGCTGCTCGATTCAGAATTCTGCAAAAAGCCTGCTTGGTATGCGGTTGAGGACATTCTCAAAGAGATGCAGCCGCGCTGAGTTTTGATGCTTTCTCACTGCCGTATTTATTGTTCTGCAACATGCGATGGTTTTCGTAACATTTGGCGAGTTGAACCTCGGGCCGGAAATCTGCGATCTCGTTTGCGACGTCAACGGGTGTCATTCGGCCATCCCGCTGAGAATTGTGGATTTCGACGAAAGCGTCCGACAGCCGGTCGGCCATATCATCAATGTCATTAGATCGCGGTACTAGGAAACCGCTAACGCCATTTTTGATGACGCTTTCAAGTTGAGGAAGGTGAATAGCGCCGACGGGACGGCCTGACCCCAGCGACTCCAGAACCGAGAACGGCATACCTTCGAACTCGGATGTAAGGATGCCGGCGTGAACATTGGCGAGAACATCGGCAACGCCATCTGCTGACTTGAAGCCATGAAGCACGGCCTTGTCTTCGATCAACTTGAATTCGGCAAAGCGATTGGGGGCGCTCGTTCCCATGTAGTGAAATTCGACGCTAGGACCCAGCTTTTGGGCCAAGCGCGCGATCGTTTTGAACATCAATGGCGGCACCTTGAAGAGATCGAGGCGACCGGCAAACGCGATGCGGAAACTCCCGTCTTGCGTTAAAGGACGAGGGTGGAAAGTCCGCTTATCGACCCAGGTTGATAGCGTGTCGATCTTATGCGCCTCGCTCGGATAGGTTTTGCGGATGCGATCAGTGATTATCGGATTGACGCAGAGAAAACGATCGCATGCCTTGATCGCCACCCACTCATTGATGTTGTGCAGGTAGCGATAGCTTTTCAGCAATGAATCCATCTGTAGTTTCGGTGCGCCTTCGCCGTGCAGCATTTGTACGAATGGAATGCCCAACGCGCGCACGATGCTGGCGAATTCGACGCGTTGCAGGTCGACGCTTGTCGGCTGCTGCTTTAGAACCGCGCGCACGGAACCGATATGGCGAAGCAGCCCTTGCATAAATTGGAAATTGATCGATTGACGGATTGACTTGGCCGCTTCGCGGGCTTGATCGTCGGAGAAAGAAAGTACGGGCAGGAAATCAAACTCCTTGCCGCGGAACGACTGGCGCGACACCTTACCGATTTCCAGATCGCCAATCGCGTCGACACCGATCATTAAGAACGAGAAATCATCGGGCAGAAAACCGATCATGTCGCGAATGAAAGTTTCGAGACCACCGACCTTCGAGCCGCGAGGATCGAACGAGTGTATGACGCACAGACGGTAACTCATGGGTTTCCTGCTATTTCGGGTTCCAGGCGCGGCGAAGCACCTATGTTTCAATCATTACTTCCAATCTTCGTGCCAGTGGCCCTAGTGGGGAGATTTGCCGATGCGCTTTTCGACACTGAGGGTTGGCGTTCACCTTTTGACCAGCACGTGATGTTTCTTGAACGGGTGCATCGGTGCGACTGTCATGAGGCCTTCGGCTTTATGGCGTTGTTACCACTTACCAGCGACCACGCGGCGCGGACACCTTGCGGATAGAGCAGCGCCAGCGCGATCGTATAAGTTGCAGCCCCGACTAATGCGGCAATCGTAATCGATAGAGCTGTCGGGGCGATATTCAGTCGTGAAACAACAAATGCCATCGCAGCGGTGGCTACCGCGATCTTGAGTACGTCGAGTACGGGTACAGCGAAACGGTACAATTTCCATCCGACAACCAACGTCACGAAGAGACTGATGAAGGCCGCTACCGCCACACCTGCTACCGAACCAGGCAAACCGCCGATCCACAATCCCACAACAGCTCCAGCCAGCGACAAGGTTGCGTCGAGGAAATCGTTAAAGAGTGGCACCATCGGCCGCTCACGCAGCAAAAACACTTGTTGACCGAAGTGAATACTGAAGTTGCGCAGCGTGCCCGCAAGGATCGCCATCGGCAGCACGGCTGCCGTCATCTCTCGATATGGCTCGGCGATGAGGAGCGTAACAAACGGTCCTGATACCAACCACAGTCCAGCGCCTGCTGGCAGAAGGGCTGCGAGCAACAGCACGCCATTTTGTTCGAGCTGGCGCTGACCATCCGACATACTACCTTCCCGGGCGCGCTTAACTGCGAGGGGGAATGCCGCCGCGGTTACCAACATCGACGCAAAGGCCGCGGCGCGAAGGCCCAGAGCCCATCCAACGGTAACAAGTCCGACAGCGACCGCGCCTTCGAGATGTTCGACGATGAAGCGCAACCCATTGTTTGCGACCCATGTCAAAATACCGCCTACTAACAGCGGCAATCCGTATCGCATGGCTTGGCGGTAGATATCGGTGCTGAATTTCTGCGGATTCCAACCGATGTCGAGCCTCATGAAGGCAATGACTATCGAAAGCAACTGAGCTGCTGTGTAACCCCATAGCACCGCGGCCGCTGAGGGTCCAAAGACCTTAACCAAAACAAGCCCCAGCCCCAGACCGATCACCGGCCAAACACACTGCAGAACAGAATAGGTAATCGTGTCGTGCTCGGCGCGTGCGCGATCGCCTAGCTGAATGACTGCAGCTCGGGTGGTGATGTAGGCCATTGCCGCAAGCAACAATGACCCCGACCAGGCAGCATCAACCGTAGCTTCGAGGCCGAACACGAGAACAGCGGACACAAGCGCTGATGCAAGTATCACGGCCGTTTCGCTGTCAAGGAAGCGCTGACGCACATCTTCGGGCCCATCGACGTCGTGGTAGCGCATCGTATAGAGCGTGAACCAGAACAATGTGGCCGTGTAGACGAGCTCTTGCGTCGCCGTAACAAGTGCGAACACACCCATATTCTCGGGCGACAGGAAATGGGTCCACGCCACCACTGAGATGAACTGGAAGATCGGCCCTACAATCTGGGCAGGTAGATATAGAAGTGTCTGGCGTAGTAACATCTGCCTCAGCTCGGGCGGCGAAACCTTCAAGAGCAACGCCGCCATCGGTCGGGATATTTCGATGCCACCATTGCGGCAAACAAGGGTGTGCACGCACTCGCACGATGTTTGCAAGTAGCGCGCCGTTGGGACATCAGACCCGCTTAACGGATCATCCCTACAGTCTTGAAGTCATTAACGGGGGATGGTGGACGCAGAATGAAGGCCGATGGGCATGCAAATTTACGCGATTGACCGCCAATTCCGGCGTTTCGTGAGAATTAACTATTCACATACGCTGGCCTGTCAGCATTTGCCACGCGCGTTTCAAACCGGGCCAGTTCGCATTTTTTGAGGATTCAATTTTTCCAATGCAGATCTGCCTTCTGGTTCAGAACGGTTCATTTCGGCAATGGCACGCGCGCCTCCTCGATAAGGTTGCGCGATGCCCCAGCGTATCAGTTCGCTTGATCGCGTTGCCGTCTACGCAAACAGGTTGGAGACCATCACGCGCCGCTGCACTCAATGGCTTGCTGCTGCTGGAACGAACCCTATCGCGGGAGCGTGTATGGCTCGTCGACGATGCATCCCTTGATGCAGTTCCACATGTTCAATCGAACGATGTGTCGAACGTAGATGCAGATCTTATTGTCGATCTTTGCGCTCTCCCTTTCGACTTTGCTACGGGGTCTCGCCGGCTCGTTCCTACCTTTGACGGATTTGGTGGTGAGTTAGCGCTATGGAATGCACTTCTTTGTGGCCGTGCGCCGGTTCTGGCGCTTGCCGATCCCTCAGCAAGCATTCACACGACACTGGCATTGCCTGCTCTGGAAACTCCGCACCGATTGATGGACAGTTCGGAAGCTGTGTTGACTCATCTCGTGTCGGCAATTGTGCGCAGCATCTCCACGCTATCCAGCGGGCGCTCACTTCCCGCCTTTGCCACCGTGCCGGCACCAGCAACACCCGTCACACCGATTGACGACATTGGATTGACAGAACTCGATACGAACGCCGTCTCCGTACTCGCACGCCGGGTGCAGCAGAAAGCTGCGGAGAGACGCGATGAACTGCTCAAACAAGCACCAGCCTGGCAGGTTGCCTATCGTGCGACCGCTAACCGAACATTTGCTGGCGAAGACCTTCCCTACACATTCTTCAAGTTGCTGCCAGACGATGGGCAGCGTTATTTTGCTGATCCTTTCGTCATTCAGCATGATGGATGGCATCATGTGTTCGTCGAAGAATTACCCTACGCAAGCGGACGCGGCGTCATCTCGCATTTCGTGATCGACAAGGATGGCGCGAGCAGTCAGCCGCGCGTGGTGCTCGAAGAACCGCACCATTTGTCATATCCGCAGGTCTTCCGGCATGGCGGCCAATTTTGGATGATGCCTGAAGCCTCCAGCGCTGGTCGCCTTGATCTTTACCGAGCCGTTCGCTTCCCCGACCGCTGGGTGCATCATGCGCAGTTGCTAGATGAACCGGTTCATGACGCCACATTCATTGCTCACGATGGCCGACTTTGGATTTTCGCGGGTACGACGGAACCCGGTGCATCGTGCTGGGATACGCTTTCGCTTTATTCGGCCGAGCGGTTAGAGGGTCCCTGGCGGCCACACCCCATGAACCCGGTCCTCGTCGATGCCCGATCGGCTCGACCGGCGGGTGGGCTCTATAAGCGCAAGGGCCAACTGTGGCGACCAGCACAGGATTGCACGGGGGGCTACGGCAGCGCCTTGACGCTCAACCGCGTCTGTGCCCTCGATCAAGAGCATTTTAGCCAAAGCCTCGTTTCTACACTGAGTTTTGGCATTCAAGGCTCCGGGCGAGGCCCGCATACTCAGAACTTGAGGGGGCATCGAAATCATCGACGTTTTTCAGCCTCGTCCGCAGGCTTCTTAGCGG
>AERA01001593.1_pt1 | contig 13280 bp, 9 predicted proteins | sample 267968 | NCBI WGS metagenome assembly AERA01 (sample SAMN02954363, study PRJNA61401) | activated sludge metagenome | biome: terrestrial; feature: wastewater treatment plant; material: activated biomass; isolation source: activated biomass of an industrial wastewater treatment plant | reverse complement strand
TCGCGGTTTTCCCAGGCGTGTTCGATCGAGGTTTGAAGTGTTTGCATAGACCGTAAAGATCATAGAAAACAGGATTTCCGGTAGCATCTGGCTCAATGAATCGTTCCGGTCCAACTGTAAACAGACTGTTTGCTAAGTGGAAGTTTGGACCGACGGGAATTCATCAAATATTTAACACAAAAAAGACGGATGGATTGGAAGTTTGTAATCCCGATGGCCTTGCTCCTGCTTAGCCAGGTCAGTCGGGCACAGAACAATGCGCTCCACTTTGATGGCGTAAATGACCAAATCACGATCCTCGATAATGGACAAATTGAATTCGGGGCATCCGAAAATTTTTCAATCGAATTCTGGACCAGGATACCCACCACAAATCAGGAAACGCCTACCGGGAATACGTCAAACAGCATCATTGAGAAATGGAACGGAGCTGGCGGTTATCCCTACGCTTTCAGGTATTTGAATCACCTGCATGTCAATCCCGGAAAACTGGAAGTATCGAGATTTGACGGCACGCAGTGGTCATCTCTGCAGTCGACTATTAATTTGAATGATGACGCCTGGCACCATATCGCTTTTGTTAAAGACGGTGCAGTATTGAATCTATATATCGATGGTATACTTGATACTACAGGCGTTGATAACAGCACAGGAACAACGACGAATTCCGTGCATCTTCATTTGGGAAGACGTGGTGACCCCGCCAACTTCCATCACTGGAAAGGCACCCTTGATCAACTTCGGATCTGGAATGATGCCCGCACCGCTACAGAAATTGAGGCGTTGATGTCAGCGGAAGCTGTCGGGAATGAAGCCAACCTGGTCGCACTTTATCATTTCAACTCGGGAACACCGGGTGGAAATAATGCGGGCCAATTTACCCTGGAAGATGCCACTGCAAACGCAAACGATGGCGCATTGATCGGGTTCTCTCTTTACGGTTCCCAATCAAACTATGTCACCTCGAATGGGACTACAACGGTTTCCGGCGCAGGCATTGGAACGGATTCACCCAATGCGCAGTTGCATGTCAAAGGATCTTCCTGGACGACCATGACCATTGAGGCGGCTGCAAATGATCCGGTGCTGCAACTGACCAATAATGGCAGTGATGTGAATAATGACTGGACCATTCGCATGGATGCAGATCAGGAGCAATCCCTTTTATTCCGCATGGATGATGTGGATGTCATGCGTCTGTTTCCTGCCGGATACGTCGGGATCGGGACAAACCAACCATCGACATTCCTTGAGGTGAGCGGTTATAGTTATGAAAACAGTGTGATAAAGGGGATTAATTCAGCCCAGGGATCCTATGGAGTATTTGGACAAAGCACTTCGACCTCAGGTGGCGCAGGTGTAGTCGGCGAGAGTATGACAACTTCCGGATTTGGTCTTGGTGTTGCCGGTTTAACGCATAGCACGATTGGAAGAGGGGTTCTTGGTTTGGCGGAATCAACGACAGGAACCACCTATGGCGTGGTTGGCGAAGTGCATAGCCCCAGTGGAGTCGGAACATATGGACGCGCGTTTGCAACCACCGGACCCGCCAGGGGTGTCCATGGACTCACCAGCAGTACAACTGGAACCGGGGTTTTCGGAGAGACAAACAGTAGTTCAGGAATGAATTACGGTGTTCATGGTAAAACCGTCAGTACATCCGGTATCGGTGTGTTTGGGGAGGCAGCGGCCACTACCGGAGCTACTTATGGCGTTTATGGAAAAGTCACCAGCACGTCAGGAACTGCTGTGTACGGAGAAGCCACGACCAGTTCCGGGATCACCACAGGTGTGTTTGGCAAATCAAGCAGCAATTCCGGTTCAGGTGTTTCAGGTGAGGCGTCGGCCACAACCGGTGGGGTCAATGGCGTCAGGGGGCTTACGCCAAGTGTTTCAGGCCGGGGCGTATTCGGGTATGCCATTGCATCATCCGGGACTACATTCGGAGTCCTTGGTTGGGCGGATAGCCCTTCGGGTAGAGGCGTATCCGGAAATGTCATTGGTGAATCCGCCTTTGCTTTGTATGGGTTTGCCTCCGGGATTTATGGGAAAGGATTATATGCCGAAGTGACCAGTACGCATAGCAGCGCCAATGCCATACTTGCCATTGCGCCGGGTGCCGGAAGTGCCTATGCCGGTTACTTTGCCGGAAGAGTGCATGTGGCCGGTACATTGTCCAAATCTGCGGGCAGCTTTAAAATTGACCATCCGCTCGATCCGGAAAACAAGTATCTCTTTCACAGTTTTGTCGAAAGCCCTGACATGATGAACATCTATAACGGGAATATCACCACCGGTCCGGATGGTTTCGCGACGGTTTTGTTGCCTGATTATTTTGATGCCCTGAATATTGAATTCAGATATCAACTGACCGTCATCGGCACATTTTCCCAGGCCATCATCGCGGAAGAGATACTAGGCAATCAATTCCGGATCCAGACGGATAAGCCTGGTGTCAAGGTGAGCTGGATGGTGACCGGCATACGGAATGATGCTTTTGCTAAATCAAATCGAATTCAACCCGAGGTAAACAAGGAACCTGAAAACAGGGGAAAATATCTCCATCCCGAAATCTATAACCAGCCCCGGTCATCGGCCATTCACTACCAGGAGCCCGTTGGGGATCGGCGTACTGTTCAGGAATAATGGGTGCAGTGCAAGCGCGTATCCTCACCCTGGAGTGTCGTAAGATTTAGCTTCTACATTTTGGATTCCACACCTGCCAGGGTCAGAAGATTCTAATAGTGAGCACAGATCAGGGATCTGCAATCTAACATCTGGCATCTGAAATCTGGTATTCAGTCCAGATTCTCCCGGAATTTGGCGCACTCCACAAAAAGGCAATTAAACATTATATATATTTGTAATGTATTATCTTTACCCCAGGTTTCGTTAATCACAAGAAAACTACACGATCATGAACCGGATCATCACCATCCTCGTCACCATCTTCATCCTCCTGCTGGCCTACATCTGGATCAGCCACGTTTGGGGATCAGAGAAAAATCGCCATCCCCGTCAGATCGTCGACGCCACAGAAATGGATGCCGGCAAGGACCTGTTGGCGGAAGAGGATACCGCTTTTACCCAAACCATGACCACCCCGGAGGAGGACGAGCCCATTCATGATTTCGAATTTGACACGGAGCGCAAATCCAACCCCGCCAATACAACTGCCGAATCCAAACCGGCTGAAAAACCGGCCGAGGTTAAAAAGGATCCGGTGGTAACCAAAACCCCGGTCCAGGAAAGCAAGCCGGAACCGAAAGCGGAAACCTCGAAACCGAAAACAGAAACCAAACCCAAAACCACCCCGGTGGAGACCAAACCTGTTTCAACCCCGGTGACGGTCAGTTCAAATGCCGCCGACGGTAAACACCTCGTCATCGCGGGCAATTTCAGCCAGTTGGACAATGCCCAGCAACGGGTACGGGAACTGAAGAAGGCTGGATTCAATGAAGCGGAAGTCGTTCACTTCGACCTTTCCGAATACCATACCGTTTGTGCCGGCCGCTTTGGCGATGTCAATGAAGCCCGCAAGGTGGCGCGCAAACTCAAGGATTACCACAAAATTGATGCATACGTCCGGATAGGAGGCTAATGTGCGGTCGGTCATCGCTGACAAAAACCGAAAAAGAACTCGAAGAACGGTTCAAGGCAACCTTTTACAGTGAGGACCTTGAACGGTACAATCCGCTGCCCAATTTCAACGTGGCGCCGACGCATATGCACCCGGTGATCACGCAGGATGAACCCAAAATCATCCATTTGTACCGGTGGGGGCTGATTCCCTTTTGGGCCAAAGACATCAGGATCGGCGCGAAAATGATCAATGCCCGGATCGAGACCGTAGCCGAAAAACCCGCCTTCAAAAACGCGTTTAAAAGCCGCCGGTGTATCGTTCCCTTTGATGGCTATTATGAATGGCAAAAAACGCCGGAGGGTAAGCTGCCCTTTCGGATCCAGGTCCGAGATGTGGATGTGTTTACTGTGGCCGGGTTGTATGAGCATTGGAAAGGCCCGGATGGAAAAACCATTCACAGTTTTACCCTTATCACCCGGAACGCGGATCCCGCGATAGCCCATATCCACGACCGCATGCCCCTCATTCTGAACCCGGAACACGAGCGGGATTGGCTCGATGCGGATTTGCCGGCAACGGACCTGCTCGAAAATATTCCACGGGTAGAAGGCGATCAGTTCACCTGGTACCGGGTGTCGACCCGCGTCAATAAAGTGACCGAAAACGACGCCGACCTCCTGAAGGCCGTGTAATCCTATCTTTGCGCCCATGATCGAGCGACTGCGGGCGATAAAGAACAAATATCAGGACCTGGAACTGCGACTGAGTGATCCGGTCGTGATCTCCGATGTCAAGCTGTTTTCCAAAACGCACAAGGAGTATAAGGACCTCACCGAACTCGTGGAGGTGATCGACGCGTATGAATTGATTTTGGCCAATCTCGACTCCTCCAGAAAAATGCTGAAGGAAGCCGACGCGGAAATGCGCGAAATGGCCGAGGAAGAAATTGAATCGCTGAAAGAACAGAAAGAAGAGACGGAAGAAAAACTGAAGTGGCTGCTCATTCCGCGCGACCCCGACGATACGCATGATGTGATCATGGAGATCCGGGCCGGCACCGGCGGCGATGAAGCGAGCATTTTTGCCGGCGATCTCTATCGCATGTACACGAAATATTTCGACCGCAAAGGATGGAAGTATGAAGTGGTGGATGCCAATGAAGGCACGGTGGGCGGATACAGCAAAGTAGTGATGGAAATTTTCGGCGACGAAGTGTATGGTCATTTGAAATTTGAATCGGGAGCACATCGCGTTCAGCGCGTCCCTAAAACCGAAACGCAAGGCCGGGTGCATACTTCAGCAGCTACGGTTGCCGTGCTCCCCAAGTACGAAATGGAAGAGATCAATATCCGCAAGGATGAGATCCGTGTTGACACATTCCGCTCCAGTGGCGCGGGCGGTCAGCACGTCAACAAAACAGAATCCGGTGTCCGCTTCACCCACCTCCCCACCGGCATTGTTGCAGAAAGTACGGACAGCCGCTCCCAGATCAAAAACCGCGAGATCGCGATGAACCGGTTGTACCAAAAAGTAAATGAAGCGCAAAAGGCCGCCCACTCTTCCGCCATTTCCGCGCAACGTAAATCATTGGTCGGCAGCGGTGATCGTTCCGACAAGATCCGCACCTACAATTTCCCGCAGAACCGGATGACAGATCATCGGATCGGGTTGACACTGTACTCACTCGATCTTGTGATGGAAGGCGACCTCGATGAGATCTTTGAGGCGCTGAAGCTGGCGGAGAATACCGAGAAGTTGAAAGAGATCGCTGCAGTAGGTGATTGATTCACAGCTGGGGCGTGTTGCACCCGCCCAAATGACGCAGGTTCAACCTGCGTCATTCATTGTATTCAGTAATCAGTATTCGGTAATCAGAGCACGGTAACACAAAATCCGTGGCTAGATAATAAATGGTTAAAGACCAGATTGAACCCTCCGTTTCCTCCGTCTACCTCTGTTTTCCTCCTTCGAAATAAAACGAAAAACAAGAATAAAATTCAATAATTAAAATTCACATTCAGGGAGAATTTTTTCTTTTGCGCGGATTGTCGACCCGATTTAATAAAAAACATTGCCCGATGTTGGCATCCTTGCCAACATCAAAGCTTCCCGATCCCTTCTACAAGCGCCAGGTATCCCAGCCAACCCAAAACACCCACTACTATAATACCCAAAGCAAACAACCAATTCGGATGTTTATAGGTTGAAGCAGCCTTTGCTTTCGAAGCAGCAATCAAGATCAATGCCAGCGCAAAAGGCAGAATCAATCCATTCACCGCTCCGGCCAAAACCAGCAGCACCACAGGCTTTCCAACACCAATAAAAATCACCGTCGACACCAGGATGAAGCCGCTGATAAACCATTTTTCATGTCTGGCAATAAGCGGATGCAGTGTTTTCCAAAACGATACCGTCGTATACGAAGCGCCAATCACGGAGGAAATGGCCGCGCACCAGAGCACGATCCCGAAAAAGAGATACCCGACATTTCCAGCGGCACTTTGAAACACAGTAGCCGCTGGATTTTCACTTGAAAGTCGAACACCACTCATCACGACACCGAGCACAGCGAGAAAAAGAATGAATCGCATAAAGGAAGTGATCAGGATACCACTGATCGCACTGCGATTTACTTCGTTCACATCTCCGGGCTCACCTTTTCTTGCCTCCAACAGACGATGCGCGCCGGCAAAGGAGATATAACCACCCACCGTTCCGCCCACGATCGTGATGATCATGAGCACATCAATTTTTTCGGGAATGAAAGTGTGCTGTAACGCCGATGCCAATGGCGGCTGAGACGAAATGGCTACATATAATGTGAGCCCGATCATCAAAAGGCCAAGGATCTGTACCAGTCGGTCGATCACCTTCAACGCGTCTTTTGACCAGAAGATGATCAGCACAATAACGCAACTGATCATGGCCCCATAAACCGGGGAAAGCCCCGTCAGCACTTCAATGCCCAAACCACACCCCGCGATATTACCGGTATTGAATGCCAGTCCGCCAAATGCGATCAATGCTGCGAGAATATAACCGCTACCCCTGATCACGGAATTGGCCAGGTCCTGCGCCCGTTTTCCACTCTGCACCACAATGCGCCAGATGTTGAGCTGCACGCCGATGTCCAGGAGTATGGAAACCAGGATGACAAACCCGAAACTCGTCAGTAATTGCTCCGTAAACAGCGACGTCTGCGTCAGAAAACCCGGACCGATCGCCGAGGTCGCCATTAAGAATGCTGCACCGAGAATCGCTGAATTTCTCCTCATGATATCATGTACGAGGCGGCGCGATAGTGAAGTTTTCGTTCAGCAGAGCCTCACGGATCAGCCTGGCCAATGTAGCCGCGTCAGTTGTATCACCATGCACACAAATGGAATCGATCGAAAGACGCAGCGCATGTCCACCGGAGGTTATGACTTGTTGGTGGATCGCCATTTGCAGGGCCTGCTCGACGACCTTGTCCGGATCAATAATAACTGCTCCCGGATGAGCGCGCGGTGTAAGCGAACCATCATCCTGGTATAGTCGGTCTGCAAACCCTTCACGTGCAACAGGCAATCCCATTTTGACACCCGCATCATTTAAAAAACTGTTGGGCGGTCCGAAAAGGATCAGGGCTGTATCGATCTCAAAAATGGCGGAGGCAATAATTGTCGCAATTCGTTCATCACGGGCAGCCATATTGTATAACGCACCATGCGGTTTGACATGCTGTACCTTGATCCCGACTTCATCCGCCAATTCCATTAACCTCAGGACCTGGCTGCGTACCACATGACGCAATTCCTCATCAGGTAATGTCAGTTCCCGGCGACCAAAATGATGTCGATCAGGAAAAGAAGGATGTGCGCCCGCGGCAACCTGATGTTTTTTACAAAGTTGCAGTGTGGTGCGCATGATCTCCGGGTTCCCCGCGTGCTCCCCGCATGCGATATTCGCCGACGAAATCAACGGTATGATAGCTTCATCATAACCGATCCCTTCGCCGAGATCCGCATTCAGGTTAATCGTTTTCATGCAACAGGGCGTTCACGTTTTGCCGGATGGCATCGAATTGTTTTTCTAAAAGTAATTCATGTTCGATAAATGCACGTTCCGCTTCTTCATGCGCAATCGGTTCCAGCCAAATGCGATCTCCCGGTTTTTTCTGTGCGAGAACAGGCAGATCCATGGAGATAATATGACCTAATTGCGGATACCCACCCGTGGTCTGATGATCGGCCATGAGAATGATGAGTTTTCCGTTTGGCAACCATTGAATGGTGCCTTGGGTGACCGGTGCGCTCAGCATTTCAACCAACGAGATGTGATGATATTCCGGGCCTTCGAGTAAAAACCCCATGCGATCGGAATGCGATGAAATGGTAAATGCCTGTTGAAGTAAATCTTGTTTGGTCACATCCGGGATCGCATTCCAGATTTGTCCAGGCACGAAACGAATATGCGTTCGATCGTAATCCGGTAGCGTGATAGTGTAATTCAATTCACGCCACCGAGGTTGCAATTGATGATGAGTTGGATGTGCAAACGCAAGTCGATCGCCTTTTTTCAGCTGACGACCGGCATGCCCGCTCAGCTTGGCTTTCAGGTGTGTGCTTTTGCTTTGAAGCCAGGGATTGATTTTGAGTCCGCCATGAAAGGCCAGGTAACATCGTGCGCCGCGTTGCGGGGAGGTGAATGTTAATTCATCATCGGGATGAATACATAAGGGCATATTTAAGGATACCCGTTGGTCATTCAATGCCGGTGAAAAATCTGCACCGGTGATGACAGCGATATTGGCCTGGTGAAAAATCATGGCTGATGCCGGAAAATGCATTTCAATGACAGCTTCATTCGATCCATTTCCTGCTAATGCATTCGCCAGCCGGGTAGCGAATGCATCCATTACGCCCGTCGGGTTGATCCCCAGGTGCTGATACCCGTATCGCCCCAGGTCCTGGATTGTGTCAAGTATGCCTGCGCGGGTAATGGTGAAACTCATCAGTGGAAATGGGTTTGAATTGTATCCGGTCACCAGGTCGGACCAGAGTCATGGACGTTGCTGCAGCATCAAAAACGGACAGGGGTGTTTTCCCGATCACATACCAGCCGCCGGGAGAATGAAAAGGATAAATGCCGGTTTGATTCCCTGCAATCGCCACGCTGCCGGCCTCCACCAGGACAGGTCTGCTTTTCCGGTTGACAAAGATCCGTTCATCCGTCTCCCCCATGTACGGGAATCCCGGCAAAAAACCGAGCATGTAGACGTCGTAGGTTTTTGAAAGATGAAGATCAATGATATCCGCTGCGGACAGCTCGAGTATTTCACTTAGTGAATGCAGGTCCCGGCCAAATGGTTTTTCATAGCAAACCGGGATCTCAACAATAATGTGTTTGTTTTCAGTCGGAGGGATAAAATGGGTGATCACCTTTTCCAGCTCGTTCCGGATCCATTCAAAAGGCGAATGGAGTTCCGGATTCACTTTCCAAATCACAAGTGGGTCATAATAAATTCCGATTGTCGTCATGGCCGGCACGACATCAAGCATACCTTTTATCGGTTGTTCCCGCAGGTAATCGGCCAAGGGTACTAAATATGCGGGTTGCAATCGAGCTGGGTCGGATTCAAATTCAAAGCAAATTCCATGATCTCCAAGAGGGAACGATTGATGCGTGATTTTCATATTTCTACCAATATAAGGTAAATAATAGGTAGAGAACAGGAGGATTAATGGTAGGTAAAACATTCATTTGGTTCGCACGGAGAACACGGAGGACACGGAGTTGATATGTAAATTAAAACCGGTTATAAGGGAATGTTTTGAAGCTAATGCTTTCGAAAATTTGACCAAAGTATTACATTTAATACCTAAACCAGTTGAAACATGAAATACGAGGATTTATCATCCCGAATCATCGGGATTTGCATCAAGGTTCACACTACATTCGGTCCGGGATTATTGGAATCCGTTTATGAACACTGCATATGTCACGAATTGAAAAAGGCGGGCATACCATTCAGAAGACAACAACCTATTCCGGTGATTTATGATGGGGAAAAGATGGATGTTGGATTCAGGGCAGACGTCGTGGTAGATAACAAAATCCTGTTGGAGATAAAATCTACTGATTCCATTACTCCGGTTTTTAAAAAGATCACACTTACGTATCTGAAATTAACAGGCATAGAGGTTGGTTTGCTCATTAATTTCAATGTAGTAAAACTTACGGATGGAATAACCCGTTTGGTTGAGGATCGCAAGTGAAAGGAAAACCTCTCCGTGAACTCCGTGTTCTCCGTGCGAAACAAAAAGAAAACCTCTTCGTGAATTCCGTGATCTCCCCCGCTGCAAATGCTGAATTCTTTGGCGGGATCTTCGACGTGCGAAACAAAGGGAAAATCACAGAACGAAATAAAAGAGTATTGCACAGTGCTAAAAATCAAGCCCCATGGAGAAGTGCAGGATCGGATCCCGCGTCGTCTTCGTCTCCCAGTTCCACCCGTAATCGAGTTTGATCAGGTAGCCGAACAGCATCGTACGAAGCCCGGCGCCATAGCCGATCACCAGCGGATTACGATAATAATTCACGATCACCTCCACCGTTGGCGGATTGGTCAGGACGACGGTATTAAGCGGATTTTCAGGACTGAACGGATTCGCGCCATGCCAGGCTGTGCCCACATCCATAAAGCCCACAACATGAATATTCCGCAGAAAGGAAGACCGTATTTTTTGCCGGGATAAATATTGCAAAACCGGCACGCGGACTTCCAGGTTTGCCAGCGCAACACTGCTGCCATTCCGCGCATTGTATTTAAACCCACGCATATTGGCCGCCAGGGTGGTGTAGGCAAAGTTGACATCATTCGGCACGCCTACGCTATTGTCATATTCAGAGAACAACCAGTTCTCCACGCCGCCGAGATAATACAGGATCCGTTCCGAACCAATCGAAGAGGCCGCCGTAAATCGAGCCGCGAAAATGGTGCGCTGATCAGGCGACACATAATGTCGTGCATCGACACCGTACACCGCCATCACGCCTTTGTTGAACTGCAACTTTTTTCCGGTTTCAAAAAGATTCAGATCAAACCGCTTGATCACTTCCACCCAGGCTTTCGCCCGCGTGCCGGTTCGGCTGTTGATATCGAGAATACGCGTGTTGTCGAATACCCATTCGGCTTTCAATCCGATCCGTTGCGCATCATCTGTGCGTTCATCCAGCGACGCGCGATCCGTGGCCAACGCGATACTTCGGTCGTTGCGCAATGTTCCGGTGATCCGAACACTATTGTAGACGTCAAAGGGATAACTCCATTTGGTCAGCCCGAGAAACGTGACAAATTGATTTCGTTTTAACGGATCCGGCGATGTGGGATCGGCCTGGGTCACAGCCTTCCGGTAGATGGCGTATTGCTTGTCGATACGATGCTTGCGATTATCAAACACCAGGAAATATTCCGACCCGTTGAATGTCGTCGGAAAACGGGCGCCACCGGTGATGACATAATCTTCCAGCAAATCCCGGATGCTGGCCTTGACCAGTAAGCCCATTGGGGTCGGATCAAATTCTCTTTTAAAACCGGCGTAACTGTCCAGGCCGCCAAACAACAGATCATTATCCAGCGTGGTATTGAAGTAATCGAGTTTAAAACGCAGGCGCGCTGCAATGATCCGGGGCCGGATGAAGGGCACGAGTTCAGACGGATCGTAATCATTGCGCCCCGGGCGGCCCGTCAAAACGATATTTTCACCCTCCGCAACAGAAGGCGCGGTGTTCCGCTTAAGCTCGGAAGGGGATTCGGGCGTCCATTCTTTTCCTTGAGGAACAGGGAAAGGTGTCTGGAATAAATAACGCGGATCCAGGATCTCTTCCGGCGTTGGGGCTCTGGGCATTTCCTCCTGTGCGACATCTGATTTATCCTCCGCCCGTTTCCAGCCGGTACCACTATACGGCACACCGGAATAGGGCGAAGTCATAATATACGGCTCATTCCACTTGCGAAAAACATCAATGACTTGTTCGCTGCCCTCAACGTATTCATGCAAAAGGATATCCCGGTCAAATTGTGCATCGAGCGACACGACCGGCGGATCTTCACTGACACGCTGGAGTTTTAATCGTTGCCACCGACCAGCCACATCGGCCAGGCAGATCAACTCATCGTTTCCGGCCCAGCGTGCCTTTCGTTCGCTGATATCCTGGGTGAAGGTCAGCTGGCGCAATGAACCCGCATTGTTTTCCCAGGTCATCAGGAACAGATCAAAGTCACCGATCGGTAATACCGAATCGAGTTCCATTTTTTTGAAGACCTCATTTGGTCTGGTGGAGGAAAACAGGATCTGTCTTTGATCTTTATCCCAAACAACCGACGCGTCCAGGTCGTCATAGAAATCTTCAGTGATGCGCACACTTTGCCTGGTGATCGGTGCATAGAGAAACAGATCGGAAAAACCATCAATGGTTCCATTCAGCAGCAATGTATCGGCTGACCAGTAATCCATCGAATAGATCCGGTGATATTCCGGGCTGAGTTTGTCGGTGAAGACTTCATCGGTCGTGAAGTCATGCCGTTGCAGCCAGATCAGGTCTCGGCGCTCAAAGAGGAAGGTGAGTTCTGTGCCGGTGCGATTCCAGGCGATGACCGGATAGTTGTGATCGGGCTGCTGTTCATAATTGCGCACGCCGTAGCGGAAGATCACCTTGCGATCACCCGTTTTGAGATCGTACAGGATCACCCGTACGCGCCCGTTGTCATTCAACGTATAGGCCAGCGATTGGCCGTTCGGGTTGATCCGGATGCGGGAAGGGATGAGTTGTTTTTTCTGGGAAACCAGGTCGAGGTCATGCCGGATGTCCGGCGCGTCATCGGAGGTTTCAAATTCTTTTCGGAAAAAAGTTTCCCATTGCCGGTTGAGTTCCTTGGAATTGATACCCAGCACATACAGCAGTCCGTTTTCCAGGCTCCGGTTGATGCGCGTGAGGTAGAGAATATTGGAGATCGTGGCGCGACCATACGTGCGGGCGATGAAATACCACATCGAATGTCCCGCCAGCCGTGAATCCTGCTTGGCCAGCCTTACAAAATCCTTACGCCGTTTTTTCGGATAACTGAAATAATCGTGCAGCCGGCTTTCGATCTCCGGGCTCCATTCTTCGCCCATATAGGATACCAATCCTTCCTGGAACCAGTCCGGCAGGTTGAGGAGCACGGCGTTTTGCACGATCTCTTGCAGATTATTGCCGTGCAGCATCGAATGGATATAGACGGAAGCGATGCCTTCACGAAGTTGCTTGCGGAGGTCGTTGTGGTTGCCGTTGAAATAGAGAAAGACTTTATTGTCGACGACCTTGGTGATACCTTCCTTGCTGATGAATTGTTCTTCGAGCCCCAGGTTGCTCTGCTTCATATCGGTGAGATCGATATAGACCACGAGCTCGATCTTGTCATTCATCTTGTGCTCGAGCACGTTCTGGATGGCGGGATTATCGAGTTCTGCCAGCTGGACGACAGTATGGGCGATTTCACGTCCCTTGCCGTACCAGTAGGTGATGAAGTTCTCCGTTTCGTACATGTCCCACTTGTCAAAGTCGTCGTGGAACTGGATCCGGTTTTTGCCAAAATCGGTGGTGATCGATTGGCCGGTGACTCCGCTGCCGCAGAGGATTAAGATGCCGATATAGAGTAGTGTTCTAATCAAGG
>AERA01009353.1_pt1 | contig 13281 bp, 11 predicted proteins | sample 267968 | NCBI WGS metagenome assembly AERA01 (sample SAMN02954363, study PRJNA61401) | activated sludge metagenome | biome: terrestrial; feature: wastewater treatment plant; material: activated biomass; isolation source: activated biomass of an industrial wastewater treatment plant | reverse complement strand
GATTGGTGAAAAAATGGGGCCGTTTTATTGATATTCACCGCATCATGGTCTTCAATTACAAAACCGCCTGGCTTTATCTCGGCGCCGGTCAGCCCGGACAGGCCATTGAATATCTCAACAAGATCCTCAATCTCCAGTCGGCCGGTCACCTTCGTACCGATATTCAATGCTATGCGCGCCTCATGCACCTGATGGCGCATTTTGAGTTATCACATTACAACCTGCTCGAACACCTGGTCGACAGCGTGGGTCGCTTTTTCAGTAAAATGCGCGATCTCAATGAAGTGCAAAAAACCCTGTTCCAGTTTTTTAAAAACAACCTCTACGTCAAGAAAACGAATTGCATACCAACCTCATTCAGCTCCGCAAGGAGATCATCCGCCTGCAAGAAAAATCCATACGAAGGCCGCACGTTCCATCACCTGGATATCCTTTCCTGGATCGATTCGAGGATAGAGAACATATCCATGGGTGATGTAATCCAGACCCGTTTTTCCAAGGATGTCAAAACGGGCATCTCCTTGTCACGCTGACATCCCTTACTTTTGTAGGGCAATTGGTTCAGCAAATTCTCACATTCCCACATTCTCACATTCTCACATTACGCCATGTCCCGCACCCAAAACCTCTTCCTCATCATCGGATTCCTCCTCTTCATCTGCGGGATCCTGTCGCTGGTGCTCGTGCTCATCGGGGCGAACCTGAGCTTCCTCACCTGGATCGATAAACCCGGGACGCCGAGGGGCATTATTATCCGTGTATTGATGATCGGTGGCGGCTTAGTGATGACCTACCTGGCCCTGAACCCGCCGCGGGAAGATGAACCTAAAGCCGATTGAAGACCTCAGACGTGTACAACATCGCTTCATCAAATGCTTGCTGGTCCAGTCCAGTGTTGACTTGAGTATCATTGAAATAGCGAATCAGATTTTCCGTCGGCATATTCCCAGTCAGTTCATCCTTGGCCATCGGGCATCCGCCATAGCCTTTCAGTGCGGCATCAAAGCGACGGCAACCGCTTTCATAGGCGGCATGCACTTTTTCACGCCAGTTATGTGGCGGTGAGTGCAAATGCGCGCCAAACTCCACATCCGGGTAGGGTGGAATGAGATTCGAAAAAAGATATGTGATATTCTCCGGATTGGAAACGCCGATGGTGTCGGATAACGCGAGAATCCGAATACCCATTTCCGAAAGTTTATCCACCCACCGTTGCACGATCTCGACATTCCAGGGGTCACCATACGGATTGCCGAAGCCCATCGAAAGGTATACCACGAGTTTGCGTTGATTGGTCACGCAAATGGTTTGTATTTCCTCAACCCGAACCAATGATTCCTCAATGGTAGCGTTGGTGTTGCGGAGCTGGAATGTTTCGGAAACGGAGAACGGATAACCGAGATACTGGATCTCGGGAAACTGGACCGCATCTTCTGCGCCGCGCTTGTTGGCTACAATGGCCAGCAATTTTGACCTGGTGTTACCGAGATCCAGTTTGCCCAGGACTTCACCCGTATCCCGCATCTGCGGAATGGCTTTTGGCGAAACAAAGGAGCCAAAATCAATAGTGTCAAAACCGACCTTCAGGAGCAGGTTGATATATTTCGCCTTGATGTCGGTCGGGACGAACTCATGGATTCCCTGCATCGCATCGCGCGGACACTCGATGATCTTAAGCATGCCGGGCAAAAATAGGGGAATTCACCATGGACCGCTTACCGGACATTCTGTTCCATATAATCCACTGCGAGATAGCACATCGCCCGCACTCCCAGCGCCAGACAACTATCCTCCGCGCGGAAGTACGGCGTATGATGAGGAGGCGCTTCCAATGCAGGCACACCGGGCTGTAATCCACCCAAACGAAAGAACATGCCCGGCACTTCCAGGGCGAAAAAGGAAAAGTCCTCCGCGCCCGTGGATACCAGGTCGAGATTGACATTGTCTTCGCCGGCCACTTCAAACAAAGTGGGCAGCATCTTCCGGGTCAGTTCAATGTCGTTATAGGTGACCGGATACCCTTTGTCAATGTCGATCTCCACAGTAGCGCCCATACTGGCCGCGATGGTCGTGGCCGTGTGCCGGATCTTTTCATGAATAATCCGTTGCATGGCGGTGTCAAGCGTGCGAATGGTGCCGACCATTTCCACTTCTTCCGGAATAATATTGGAACGAACACCACCGGTTATTTTTCCCACACTGATCACGGCAGGTTGGCGCGTTAATTCGGTTTGCCTGGAAATGATGGTTTGCAACCCCATGATGATCTGCGCGGAGGTGACGATTGGATCAATGCCGGTCCATGGGGTGGAGCCGTGCGTTTGTTTTCCTTTGACTTTCATGGTGAATGTATTCACCGCAGCCATCATCGCGCCGGGTCTGTAGCGGATCTTCCCGGATTCAATCGCTGAATTCACGTGCAATCCAAACACCACATCCACCGGCGGATCTTTCAACGCGCCTTCCTTGACCATCAATTCCGCCCCGCCTTCCTCACCTTTGGGTGCACCTTCCTCGGCAGGTTGAAACAGGAAGACGATGGTGCCCTGCAGTTGATCTTTCATCGACGATAAAACTTCAGCAGCGCCCATGGCCACAGCCATGTGGATGTCGTGTCCGCAGGCATGCATGACCGGCACTTCGGCGTTATTGTAGATCCCTTTTTCCTTGCTGGCATAAGGCAGATCGACGCGTTCTTCAACGGGTAATCCATCCATATCGGCTCTGAGGGCCACAACTGGTCCGGGTTTTCCACCCCTGAGTACAGCGATAAGTCCGGTATGCGCAACCTCTCTCCTGACTTCCAGTCCAAGCGATCGCAAATGCTTTTCAATGTAGGCCGATGTTTTGAACTCTCGGTTTGACAGTTCCGGGTATTGATGGAGGTGGTGCCGCCATTCGACCACCTTTGATTCAATTTCATTGACCTTGCTGTCAATGTTATCCTTGAGGGAAGAGGTCTGGGCATTTCCCCATAAGCTGATGATGATCAGGATCAGGGTTGCAGGCAGTCGGAATTCAGGTTTTTTCATGTGAATCAGGTTGTCGGGTCAGGGCAATTTACTGATTTCATGGTTGTCTGGCCGGATCGCTGGTTGGGCGCCGACATTTATCCAGATCCGGGCGCAGGTTTATGCGGTCTCAGTTACATTTGTAGCCAGTAATACCGAACCATGATGCGAATCGTCTCCTTTTATACCATTTCCCTTTTCTGGATCTGTATTTCCTTGCCGGCCATCGGGCAGGTCCAGTTTGCCAACCGGTCAGATTTATTGGCCAATCCGGATATGCACAGTGGTGTGCCGGTTGCTATCGCGGACATGAATGGAGACGGGCTGGATGATATCATCAATATGGATGTCGGTCGCCGCCTGGTGATCCAGTACCAGACGCCAGGGAAAAATCGACCGTTCGTATCCTTTGAGCTGCCCCGTCAGCTCGCCAATAATGAGCAGAATGATATTTCCATTGGTGATTTTAACAATGACGGGATCCAGGACATCCTGATGGTCGGTTCATATGACGACGTCAAAGTGTTATACGGTACGCCTTATGCATATGAATACATCTTGGAAACGGTTGACTCGCCCACGTTCTTTTCACAAGGGGCGTCGACGGGCGATTTCAATCATGACGGATGGCTGGATGCCGTGTTATTGAATGATAATGGATTGAACTATTCCTATATCAACGACGGGACGGGTCAACTGGTCCAGCAAACGTATTTCGATTTTGTAACCGTTCCGGCTTCTGATAACTCGGGAAATTACGGTTGCGTCTACACTGATTTTGACATGGATGGTGACGTGGATTTCTACATTGCCAAGTGTCGTCAGGGGGTGAACAATCCAAATGACCCGCGGCGGATCAATGCGCTGTTCGTCAATGATGGTTCTGGGAATTACACTGAGGAAGCGGCGAAGTATGGCATCGCGAACGGCCGTCAGACCTGGACCGCCGACTTTGGCGACATGGACAATGACGGAGATCTCGATCTTTTCCTGACCCAACATGATGTCGAGAGCCAGCTATTTGAAAATATCGATAATGACACCTTTATCAATATCACCGCTTCGGCCGGTTTGAATATCGGAGGCATCCCGCTGCAGGGGATGTTTCGTGACTTTGATAATGATGGATACCAGGACATCCTGGTCACAGGCGATCGGCTTGACTATTATCACAATAACGGCGACAAGACCTTCACAAAATCCAACCCGTTTCCCACGAGTCTTTTTGGCACCTTCGGCCTGGGCGATCTGAATCATGATGGCTTCACGGATGTCTATGCGTCAACCGTAGAGCCATTCAACAACCCTGACCCGACACGACCGGACATGTTATTTCTCAATGAGGGAAATGACAATCATTTCCTGTCGCTTCATTTGACCGAAACGATTGGAAATCGATCCGCTATCGGCGCCATGGCCATCCTGTATGGGCCGTGGGGCACACAAGTCCGTGAAGTGCGTGGCGGTGAACAATACGGCGTTTCCAATAGTCACAGCATGATCTTCGGCCTGGGTGAAAATGTGAGTTATGATAGCTTGTTAATTCGTTGGGCTGATGGCGAAAGAGAGTGGTATAATAATCTGGCCACTGATCAACACTGGCGTTTGACCCGCGGCGGATGCGCGAGTCTTCAATATGCGGCCGTGGATGAAGTGGTTGCGCTTTGTGGAAATGATTCACTTGCCCTCTTCGTGCCTGATTTGGGAAAACCGGTGCAATGGAGCACTGGGGAATTGGTGGATACCCTGGTTATCAAAAACACAGGACTATATTATGGTACCTATACGGATGAGATCGGGTGTGTGCAGATCACACTTCCTGTCGAAGTGATCATCGATCCTGATACGATCCGGCCAGTGCTGGCTTTCGAAGGATCCGCGATTCGGTGTGATGGAGAATCCATTGCGCTGAATGTTTCGCCGGGATTGGCCTATGAATGGTCTACTGGTGAGCAAACCCAAACCATCCTGGCGCAGGAAACCGGTGAATACTACGTCTTTGTCGAAGGATATTGCCGGGACCTCGTGTCGGATACTGTGTACCTTGAATTTCTTGCTGCCGACTTGCCGGTACTCACTCCAGATTCCATATTGCTCGGTGATACCGCGGTAGTGTACGCAACTGGTGACAGCATTGTCTGGTATTGGGATGGACTTGGTTTGTTCGAGGCGGGTAGGGGCGATACCTTGAAACTTGAAGATTTGACCGATACAGTGACCATTTTTGCTCGAAATTTCATCACGATCGATGGAGTGAATTATACTGTTGGGCCAACCCAACATCAGGGTACAACAAAATATAATGGCCCGATGATCAATGGCGGTTTAATTTTCGAAGTGTATGAACCACTGATCATTGAGTCCATGGTCCTGATGACAGATTCAGCTGGGCTTAGGGTAATCGAAGTAGAAGGTGGCGGTTTTGAATTTAGTTTTCCATTCGAACTCGATTCCGGTTCAAATGAAGTCATATTGGATCTCCACCTTGCGGAAGGTGAATACATGATCTCCACAAATACGGATCAGAACAATTCCACTTTTGGTATCAACAGTCCAATACTGTGGCGCTCGTCATCGGGTGTCGTGTATCCGTATGAGATCAACAATATCCTGTCTATCACGACCTCGACCTATGGGCCTGAATTCTACTATTATTTCTATGGCTGGAAGATCCGGACCGCCGACCAAACCTGTGTTTCAGAACTGGTGCCTGTAACAATACTGGTGGATCTCGAAACTTCATCGGGCCATCAACCCGAAATGGTCGTGGAAATGCCTTACCCGAACCCGGTGATCGATGTTTTGCATGTGAAAACCAATACGCCGGTATGGTCCTGGATCGTCACAGATATGACGGGTAGAATCATATTGCCGGAGCAACAGGAAATGGGATTGGAAAATCAGCTCAATCTGTCGGTATTGACACCGGGCGTATATGCACTGACCATCCTGGCCAATAATCAGACACAGACTATCCGGTTCAGTAAATTATAGGACGACCAGTTTCTTGACCGCGATTGTTTTTTGCCGGAAAATAAATCGTGCAAAGTAAGTTCCGGGACGCGTACCTGCAGGCAAAGTAATGGATCGATCCAGTGTAGTGATCAGCATGACCTTTCCGGTTGAGCTTACGATTTCCACACTGACCTCCTCAGGTTGCCGGATTTGTTCAGTCCACTCCAGTTGAATGGTACGACTGGATACCGGGTTTGGATAAAGATTAAAATCCTTTGCGTGAACCGGATCAACTGAAGACGGTGACAGCTGGATCCCGGGGATCTGAATTTGTTGCATGGTTTCAGCCATTCGTTCATAGCCGGCATAATAACCCTTGAACGCTGAAACTTCCGCCAGGGAGTCATAATTGAAGAGATCATTCATCCACCGTACCGGAAGCGATTGATACATCAAGGAGACATGTAAATCCGCCAGGCCCTTCATGGATATCAAAGGGATATGGAATGTCACCAGGTCCTTTCCCGCCTGGCTCTGATCATCATAGTCAATATCCGTATACGCATTTCCCCAAATGGCGACGGTATCATACACGGCATGGTTTCGTTGGAAACCCTTGGGCAATAATCGATTGTCCTTTAATGGCCGATAAGCGGCATTCAGTCGCGTGGTCAAATGACCGCCGAGGTCTGACATTGCCATTTCATAGATCTGCACCTCATCGGCTGAACGAGAGATTTCATGATGGGGCTCGAATGGAAAATCACGACCTACAATATCGCCTTCGGTATTCAGCTGACCATTGATGTATAGCGTATCACCACTTTGTGAATCTGTCAGCATCACCTGCAACCACATCAACCGGTTCGGATATCCGGACGGAACTTTGTGTCCGGTCAGATTTTCCAACGAAACCGTGAATGTCATGGTGTCAAGAGAAACAACCGGGCCATCCAACTCCATGCGCACTGCATTATTCAGGCTCGTCCGGTTATTCGCAATCGATTCATCCCAGGTATGCGGATCGGCAGGCTTGGGCAGGCCCAATGCATCCTGGTGTTCCTTCATCAGGGAAAGCATGGCCGTATTGGCGCCAAAGAATTGATGCAAACCGTACGGGAACCGTTCCTCCAGCGCGTGCAATCCACTGGCAATCACAACAGGGTCTTCAATGAATGGCACGTGACAGGATTGACAGGTAGTGCCTTGTGCAGGATAGACAGAATTCAACCATTCATGATAGGTAGCCTGTTCGACAAAAAAATTTCCGGAAGGCTGACCATCCGCATCGAGTGTTTCCGTGATCAGCGTATGACATCCGGCGCAAATCTCACTGTTTAAAATATTCTCGGAAAACTCGGGCTCAAATCGCACATAGATCTGCATCGGTCCCTTGAACGGATTGGGGTAATGACCGTACAGCACACGTGACGTATCGATTTCAAAATTGCCTGAGTGGCCGGTAAATGAAGGTTTCCTCGGTTGCTGATGACAGGCGCTGCAGGAAACGCCATCCAGCCCCAGGCTGTCATTCAGCATTTTTTCAAACGAATACAATTCACCGTTCAAATGACTTTGAATGCTACCCAGCGGCGCGTGGCACTTGAGGCAAGTGGATTCAATTGCCTGCTGTTGATCAGGGTATAGATGCACCTCGTGCGCAAGCGTGGCCCGCCAGAACGGGTCGTGGGCCGACAAGCCCATCATACTGATCTGCCAGTCATCCTGGACGCTCACGTCATGGCCTGATTTGTCGACCATGCTTAAACCTGTGGTATCCGGACCATGGCAGCCGGCACAATGAATGGAATGCGCCACTTTCTGCTCATCCGGAACCGGATCACGGCCGTGTGGCGGAGGTGGAGTGATCGTGGTCAATCCCAGGAAAACGATGGCCAGGGACAGGCAGAATGCCAGGGTGCTCTTCTTCACAGGTTAAAAATAAGCCATTTATAAATGCTTGCCATTGTCCCATATCCGTGTATTCCAAGAAGTGTCCCGATTTGGCAAATTGTCTTTTTGTAATATTTTAGCAACGCAAATCCCGGCTCCGGCCCAATGGCCATGTTGGTACATCTACCATGAAAAAAATCCTATATCCTACGGATTTCTCTGACGCGGCAGAGAATGCTTTTATCCATGCCCTGCATATCGCGGATCAATTGGGTGCATCCATGATCACGCTTCACGCGTTTGATAAACCCGATATCAGTAATATCAATCTGCCGCCCGTCCTGCGGGATGTGTATGATTCGATCGACCTGGAAGTCTTTGAAAATTACGAGGATGAGATCCCGATCCTGCGGGAAATCGCCATCACCAATGGCTATTATCATGTGCCCATGGTACACGTCCTCGAAGAAGGCGCCCCGGTTTCAGCCATCCTTCGGACAGCCAATCGTAATAAAGTCGACCTGATCGTCATGGGTGCCACCGGCGGAGGCCGGGTCGAACAGTTTTTTTTCGGCACCGTTTCCGGAAAGACCTTGGAACAAGCCCATTGTCCGGTCATTGTTGTACCGCAAAGCGCGGCATTTGATGGCATTATGGACCACCTGGGCGTGACCACGCATTTCACGCCCGAGGATACGATCATGGTGGAAGGCATGCGCAAGTTCAGGGACCAGATCGGCGCCCAGATGCTGCACATCATTCATATTGATACCTCTTCCGACAGTTCAGGTCCGGCCAAACTGGAAGCATTTTGTGAACAATGGAAAGGCGACAAGAAGATCACCGCGCACTGCAGGCCCGATAATGATGTCAATGACGGTATCGACAACCTGATCCAGAAACACAATATTGACATCCTCGGGGTATTAAGTGAGCGACGTTCCTGGTTTGACGAGATCTTCCAGAAAAACCGGGCCAAGGAACTCGTGCATCACATCTCCACACCGATCATGGTCTTTCAGAAGGAGCATTTACTCAATTCGAAAAACCACGGTTAACCCTTATCGTTTCCGCGCAGCTTTGAATTCAGAGCCTTCACGCCAGGCTGGCCATTCATTTGAATTGGCCAAATCAGTTGCCACATTCAGGAATAATTCAGCATCCTGCAGCATCCCTTGTACGTTCTGGCTTTCCCCGAGGTAGTTGTCGGAAGGCAGGTGATACCGCTCACGCCGGTAGGCTTCTGATTTTTCACGGATAGTCTCTTTGTCTCCATCGGCCGATTCCAGGTTGCCTTCGCCGTAGAGTGCAGGTATGCCGATCTTGGCAAAATTGAAATGGTCGGAACGGAAGAAATAACCTTTCTCAGGCTCAGGATCCGGGGCGATATAGCGGCCTTGTTTTTCCGCCCATTTAGCCGCGACATCTTCCATTTCACTCTGTCCGTACCCGATGATGCTGAAATCTTTCATGAGGCCGAAGTCATTCAAGCCATCCATGTTGATATTGGCCACGGTTTGTTCGGGCGGATAGATCGGGTAGGCGGCATAGTAAGCTGAGCCCAACAGACCTTGCTCTTCGGCGGTGACCCACAGAAAGACAACGCTGCGTTTTGGCGCTTCCTGTTTTTTCATCGCTTCGGCTATTGTAAGCAGGGCTGACGTGCCGGTGGCATTGTCGAGTGCGCCATTGTAAATCGAATCGCCATTGACAGCGGCGCCCACACCGAGGTGATCCCAATGCGCGGTCATGATGATATATTCATCAGGTCGCTCGCTTCCTTTGATCATCGCGACTACGTTTTGGGAGGTATTTCGTTTGATCTTGTTTTCAATACTGCCGCTCATTTTGAATGGCAGGGCAAAGGATTTGAAGCCAGGCTTCCGGGCATCCTGCATGGATTTTTGCAAATCCACTCCTGCATTTTCAAATAATTTCTTGGCCGCATCCAGGGAGATCCAGCCCTGCATCTCGCAGGGGTCATAGCCCAGGTTTTCCAGGTTCAGTTTTCCACCTCCCGTTCCACGCACCACGGCGAAGGGATAACCCGCCATATAGGTTTCATGAATGATCATGATGGCGGCGGCGCCTTGTCGTGCAGCTTCTTCATATTTGTAGGTCCAGCGACCGTAATAGGTCATCGTGTTTCCTTTGAAAAAGGTGCTGTCCTCGCTGCCCAAGCCGGGATCATTGACCAGGACGATGGCCGTCTTGCCTTTCATGTCAAGGCCTTCGTAGTCATTCCAGTTGTACTCCGGCGCCACAATGCCATACCCGCAAAAAACGACATCCGAACCGGAGACGTTGATTTGTTCGGTCGCTCGTTGTGTGAACGCGACATACTCCTCCCCCAGGGAAAGGGATACGGGATTTGGTCCGGCAAACTCCATCGTCGGTGCGGCTTTGCCTTCGATTTCGATCAACGGCACGTTCTGGACATAGGAATCCCCGTTGCCCGGCTCGAGCCCGATGGCTTTCGAGGCTTCAATCAGGTAGTTGACTGTTTTCTCTTCACCCACGGTAAAAGGTTTCCGGCCCTGGAAGTCATCCGCGGCAAGGGTGGAGAGATGTTTTCGAAAGGTTTCTTCTTGGATGGGGTTTTCGGTGGTGGTCTCTGTAGCTTGGCAGGAGATCAGGAGCAACAGTATAAACAGGAAAGAGAGGCGATGCATGGTGGTTGAGTTTGGGCTAAAATAACTTTTTATCTGTAAGACCTGCATTTAATGTCCGGCCGTTTTAAGCGTATTTGTAATTACCACGGCCTTCAGGCCGTGGACAGCGATTGGATTAATTTCTCCGGGGCTTTAGCCCCATGGATTGAATTGTGGGCTAAAGCCCTGGTGCTGCATGTTCCCCTAACCACGGCTTAAAAGCCGTGGCCATTGAATTTCCAGATTTCCCCATTTCCAGATTCCCCCATTTCCAGATTCCCCCATTTCCAGATTTCCCCATTTCCAGATTTCCCCATTTCCAAATTCCCCCATTATCACATTAACATATTTACCCGCTGAGCAATTATTTTGCAGCATTTAACTGCCCGGCCTTTGACGTATACAGAAGCAATAGAATTTCTCTACGCCGCCCTCCCGATGTACCACCGCATCGGAAATGCCGCCATCAAGAAAGATCTGACGAATACGCGCATGCTATGCGAAGCGCTGGATCAACCGCAAGAAGCGTTTGATTCCATCCATGTGGCGGGCACGAATGGGAAGGGAAGCACCTCGCATATGCTGGCTTCAGTTTTCCAGGCGGCGGGACTCAAGGTGGGATTGTATACATCACCGCACTATGTTGATTTCCGTGAGCGGATCAAGATCAATGGTGAGTTGATCAGCGAAGACCAGGTCACTCAGTTTGTGGAAAAAATCCAACCGCATATCGAACTGATCCAGCCTTCCTTTTTCGAGATCACGGTGGCGATGGCTTTCGATCACTTTCGGAATGAAAATGTGGATCTGGCTGTGATTGAGACGGGGCTTGGCGGGCGACTGGATTCCACCAATATCATCACGCCGAAGATTTCGGTGATCACCAATATCGGGTTTGACCACATGAGTATGCTCGGGGATACACTTCCACTTATCGCCGTTGAGAAAGCCGGGATCATCAAATCCAAAGTGCCGGTCGTGATCGGCGAGTGGAAAAAAGATACCGCGCCTGTCTTCAAAGCCAAAGCTCAGGCAGAAGGTGCACCGCATTATTTTGCATCCAGGCATCTTCGCGTAATGCTGAAAAAACAAGATCCGGAAGGTGATCGGTTTGATGTCTTTGTGAGTGGAGAACCGTGGCTGGAAGATTTATACCTGGATCTGTCCGGCCCATTCCAGGCACAGAATCTCAGGACAGTGCTGGAAGCGATTTGGCGCTGGAATGCATGGTATCCGGCAGAACAGATCTCGGATGCCGTCCTTCGCAAGGGGCTTTCAACGGTCAAGACGTCCACGCACATGATCGGTCGATGGATGATGTTGAATACGGCACCCTTAACGATCACTGATTCTGCCCACAATATCCATGGATTAAAAGCTATTGTGCCCTCATTGTTAAAGTTGCCGGCACGAAAACGGCATTTTGTACTGGGCTTTGTGTCCGATAAGGATATCCGCCCATTCCTGAAACTCTTTCCCAAAAGTGCACGCTTCTATTGGTGCTCCCCCGACATCCCGCGTGGAAAGAAAACCGGAGAGACGTTTGAAGAAGCCAAAGCCCTCGGCCGGCATGGAAATGAATTCGATTCCGTAAAAGAGGCCTACCTGGCGGCAAAGCTGAATGCAGAACCTGATGATCTCGTCTTTGTTGGAGGGAGTAGTTATGTGGTGGGGAATCTCCTTCAATACCTGGATAAATAGCCCAAGCCATTACGACATTTTTGCATCAAGGTTCAAATCAGATGTCGTAACTTCAAAATTATGCAGATAGTATTATTTATTCTGATTGCCTGGTTGGTCATTGACTACAATGCCGAAGTTAAGCGCCCGCAAAATGAGCAGTCATATCGGGCCGCAAAGTATTCCATTATTGTTGATTTTTCTAGAATTCAGGATATGGTTCCTGGTCTGCCTTCTTGGCAGAAGTCTTACAATTATTATATTGAATATGGGGCAGATAAACATTGGGAGATTATTGACCCAGGTACTGAAACAGCTTACCTGCCCAGAATGATCACTGAATGGGATCATCTAACCGGTGCAAGTACGTTGACTTTGATACGTGATGATATTATGAAATACTACGTAACAGTAGACACTCCTGATTTTCAGATTGATAAGAGCAAGTGGTTTATTGAAAATTTATGTACGCCTGACAACACTATTTTGTTTTGTGATTCCGTCAAAGCCACGGCATACTTGGATTCTTTTGAGACTGTGATCTATTTACAAGACAGTATCTTAAATATTCCTGCATTTCACATGTTCTATCCTGATATTAAATATTTACCGATAAAAATTATTCCTAAAACTAAAAAGCACGGGATTCGCATACTGGAGGAAGTAGTTTATGGGAAAAAGGCTGTTGATGAACTATTGAGACTTCACAGTCCTGTGGGATATGAATTGATTCCGAAGGACGAAATGGAATTATATATTGATCAGATAAATATGGATGAGTTAAGGAGGATGGTTCCGGAGAAGAAGGATTGAATTGGTGAACAGTGTCTTGCAACTTTTGCAAAAAAAAAAGGACCCGGAACATCCGGATCCTTCCAGGGTGGGAGATCGGATTCGAACCGACGACCTCCAGAGCCACAATCTGGCGCTCTAACCAACTGAGCTACAACCACCATTTACCGCCCAAAAGCCCATACGGGCTGAAAAACGGACCACAAAGATAAATCTTCTTTAGTTCGCCGGAGGTGTTTTTTGGAGTTGGAACGTGCGGGTCACCGGATTGAGGGGCACCTTGGCGGCTTGTCCGGTGG
>AERA01001710.1_pt1 | contig 13288 bp, 14 predicted proteins | sample 267968 | NCBI WGS metagenome assembly AERA01 (sample SAMN02954363, study PRJNA61401) | activated sludge metagenome | biome: terrestrial; feature: wastewater treatment plant; material: activated biomass; isolation source: activated biomass of an industrial wastewater treatment plant | reverse complement strand
GTCCGCGAGCCCGAAAAGTATATCAACCGGAAAGTGGTGATTGCTGGTGGTGGAGATTCAGCCCTGGACTGGACCATTGAATTGGCGCAGCTCGGAAGTCATGTGACCCTCGTGCACAGGCGATCGAGTTTTCGCGGGGCGCTGGATTCGGTGGATAAAGTGATGGCCCTGGTTGGGCAGGGGAAGGTTACCCTGGTGACCGATGCCCAGGTGACCGGGATGACCGGGGAAGAAAATCTCTCCGGCATTACGATTGAAAAAGAAGACGGTACACTTCAGCTCGAGGCTGATTATTTTATTCCCTTGTTTGGTCTGACGCCGAAACTGGGTCCAATTGCCGACTGGGGACTGAACCTGGACAAGAACGCGATCGTGGTGGACCCGCTCGATTGCTCAACGAATGTAGAGGGCATCTATGCGATCGGGGATATCAATACCTATCCGGGCAAACTCAAACTGATCCTGTGTGGATTTCATGAAGCGACAATGATGTGTCAGTCGGCCTTCAAAGCCATCTACCCGGAGCAAAAACTCTCCTTCAAATACACGACCGTAACCGGGATACAGGGATTCTAGCGCTGGCGTTACCCGCCGGTTTCCTGGCGGAGTTTTTTGATCTGGCTGTCCCAGAGCCGCTTCAGATCGTCCGTTTCTTTTTCATAACTCCAGTCTGTGATTTCCAGGACGGTTTCTTCCGTGACAGGAGAGAGGTACATCCGGAATTCAAGATACTCGGGGCGGGGAGCGCCTTCCCAGCGGAATCGGACCCGTTCTTCCTCAATGTCATCCACGAGCTCTGCGGTCTCGTCATTTCCATTCCAGGAAAAGGTGTATTGATCACCATTGATATCCACATGATCACAAAACCAGCGCACGAGGCAGGCCGGTGTCGTGATAAACTTGTAGAGGATCGCAGGCGATGCTTTAAATATGTATTCGAAATCTACAGGAATGCGTTTCATAGAGATTACCCTCAGGAGCGACTCAGCCGCAGGGCGTAAATAAAACAGAAATCCTGAATATATCAAATTATTGAACTTTTTTTAGCCGGCCTGCATTACTCATTTGATATCCTCAGACCAGCCATAACGCTTGTCGTACCGTCCGGTTCTGCCCCGAAAAACCGGATTGGCGGATTCCGGAGTCCGGGGATAAAAAACCATTGGCAAGGCAGAATTCCTTAATTTTGCCCCTCATTTATCCTGAGGCGGCATTTAGGAACGCTTTTTGTCAGGTTAGCTAACCAAAACTTAACACGCATTGTGCGCCATGAGGCAGCTTAAGATTACCAAGTCCATTACGAACCGCGAGAGTCAGTCGCTGGAGAAATACCTGCAGGAAATCGGCAAGGTCGACTTGTTAACCCCTGAAAAGGAGGTCGATCTGGCAAAACGGATCAAACAAGGTGACCAGATCGCCCTGGAGACCCTGACCAAAGCCAATCTCCGATTCGTGGTTTCCGTAGCCAAACAATATCAGAACCAGGGTCTTTCCCTCAGTGACCTGATCAACGAGGGCAATCTGGGCCTGATCAAAGCCGCCCAACGTTTTGACGAAACCCGCGGATTTAAATTCATCTCCTACGCCGTTTGGTGGATCCGCCAATCGATCCTGCAAGCTCTGGCCGAACAATCCCGTATTGTCCGCCTGCCGCTAAACAAAGTCGGATCGCTTAACAAGATCAACCGCGCCTTCTCCCAACTGGAGCAGGAATTCGAGCGCGAACCTTCCTCGGAAGAATTGGCAACCATCCTGGAAATTTCTTCTGATGAGGTGGAAACTACCCTGGGTGTGGCCGCGCGTCACGTCTCCATGGATGCCCCGTTTGTGGACGGAGAGGATAATTCCTTGCTTGACGTTCTGGAGAACCCGAATACACCGGGTACAGACTCCGGTCTCGAATACCTGGAATCGCTGCGTCGTGAAATTGACCGTTCACTCGGCACACTGACCGATCGTCAGGCCGATGTGATTAAACTGTATTTCGGTATCGGTGTGGAGCATCCATTATCTCTTGAAGATATCGGTGACCGTTTCGGGCTGACCCGTGAGCGCGTGCGCCAGATCAAGGACAAGGCGATCAACAAACTTCGCTCCGCGAGCCGCAGCAAACTCCTGAAAAATTATCTCGGTTCGTAACGACCGGGTATTGATCAATAAAAAAAAGCCGCCCGAGTTGGAGCGGCTTTTTTTTATGATGGATGAATGTGATCAGTTCTTGTTGAGATTGTTGAGATGCTCGAGGTTGTCGATCTCGAGGACCTTGGCCAGTTTGCCGATCTTCTTCAGGTCGATATTCCCGATGAAGCTGATCATGGCAAAGTCATTTTCACCGCCGACGATCATCAAGAGCTCTTCCACAAAGTCACCCTTGTCTTTGACCATAAACCGGACATTTTCATTGTTGTCCCGTGCGGTCATAAGCAATTCGTATTCGCTGGTAGGGATGGTTTTCATGGCTTCGGAGTACAAGGCCGTTGCATTTTTTTCGGTGTGCAGGATGCGCAGGCCTTTCATGCTGCGGATCACTTCCTGGACTTCGGGCTCCATTTCATCGATCTCGACTTTGGAGACCATGTCAAACATCTTGGGACTGATGTAGACGGCGCTGAAGTCCGGATTATCAACGTACTTGTTGAAGTACTTGGTGATGGCATCATTTTGTGCCTGCAACGAAGCCACTGAAGTCAGCGTCGCGATCAATAAAAGCATTAAGGATTTCATGTGTTACAGTTTGTATGAAAGTGAATGAAAGTCATTTGAACAGCTCAGCATATTCGCCGGCTTTTTGTATCTGGGTGAAGGCTTCGTTTTGGGATTGATTGAGTTTGGCGGAAACGAAAGCCAGTGTCTCGCGAATCTCTTCATAGGCTTCATGCGGGTCGTCATAGGTTTCGGCCATCAGGTTTTCCTGGGCTTGTGTGCGACTGTATTGCCAGAGGCCATAGCCGGCAATGGCGAGGATCAACACGGCTGCGGCACTGGCCACGATGCGATACAGCGGTCGGATCCGCGCACCGCGCCGGGCTTGTTCTTCCTCCGCGGGGACATGCGACATGGCATCCGAGGGATGCAATTTGCTTTGCTGTGCGCGCGCTTCCTCCAGCATTTTGAAGTACGCCGATTCCGGCGCCTGCGCATCGGACAGCATGTCCTTCAGCTGCCGTTCCTCTTCCAGGGAGGTTTCGGCGTTCCAGTATTTTTCCAGCAGTTCTTTGCGATTCATTTGTTCGGTAATCAGTAATCAGTAATCAGTATTCGGTATTCAGTGTTCAGTTTATGTTTCGAGAGTCATTAATTCGAGAGACGTCGAAAGACATCGAGAGTTTGAATCCAATTTTGCCTTTGCAAAATTTGCATCCACACTCCTCACTCCTAGCTCCTAACTCCAAATGCATTAATTCTCGTCAACATCCGCTGCATATGCTTCCTGGCCCGAAAGAGGCTCACCTTCACATCATCTAGTGTGAAACCGGTTTCCTGCGAGATCTCCTCATAACTCATCTGCTCGATTTCCCGGAGATGGAAGATCGTCCGTTGTTTTTCGGGCAGTTGGTTCAGGCAGCTTTGCAGTTGTTTCATCAGATCGCTGGTTTCCATTTGCCGGTCGGGGACCGGCTCCTGGTCCTGGACGGTGAAGGCTTCATCCATACTCACCTGATTGGTCCGCACTTTGCGGAGCATATCCAGGGAGCGGTTTTTGGTCAGCACCATCAGCCAGGCATCGATGTTGTCGATCGTATCGACCTCATCCCGTTTCTGCCAGAGTTTCGACAGGACATCCTGGACGACATCTTCGGCAGCATCCCGGTCCTGCACAAATCGATAGGCATATCGAAATAATTTGTCCCGGATCCGGTAGAAGAGTGCCTCGTATTGCTCAGCATTCATTCCGATAAAGTTGACGCGGAGGTTAATAATTTGTTACAGGGCCCGCCTGATTTTTTCCAGGTCGCCCTCAATTTCGGCCAGGGAGGCCTTCAATTCATCCAAGGTAGCCGTTTCCTGGCGGATCAGGTCGTCGAAGGCGGCAAACTGCCCATTGATCTTGTCCTTCAGGTTTTCAATATAGGCGTAAAGGGTGCGGGACATTTCAGCCTTGAGCCGGCCGTGGCCCCTTTCCATTTCTTTCCGGAATTGCCGGAGGACTTTACCGCGCTGAAACCCCAGGGTGATCCCAGCCAGGATGAAACCCACGGCGGTAAGAACACCGCCGGTGATGTCAAACACCATGCCCTGAGCCACCGCGGCCAGGATAATCCCCACGACAGCCAGCCCGCTGGAGGCTGCTACATTAGTGGCAATGGGGGTCTGTGTATTCACCAGTTCCTTGTCGGTAAAGCTCTCCGGGTGATTGACAAATTGATCGAAGGTTTCACGCAACTCTCTCAGGATGTTTTGGCGACGCACGGCAATTGCGGCAAACATTTCATGATCATTCGCCAGCACGGTCTTGCTGTTCCGGATCTGCAGGTCGATATGGTGCACCATCTGCTGGATACTTTCGGCCAGATCGAGGACGCTGTCATTGATCTTGTCCTGGATGCCGGTGGAAAAATCTACTTGCAATCGTTTGGTGAAATCTTCCAGCCACGATTTCAGGGAAGATGATTTGGAAAAAATGGAACTGATGGATTTGCGCAGGACAGAAAAGAAGGAGATCGATTCGGCCAGTTCATCTTCGTATTTCCGTGCAATGCGATCATAGGCGGCCAGGATATTCTCGATCAGGATATCCGCCTGGTGCTTGGATCGCTGTCCGTGATCCAGCAACGTGTGTTCGGTTTCTTTCCGGAATTCAATATCCGCGTCAAGTTGTCGTTCCCGGTCGCGCAGGCCTCCGGAGAGTTTGATCACGATCTGTTTGAGGGTCTCGATCATACCGGTGAGTTTACCCAGTCGGGCCTTGCCGCCGGTGATCTGATCGCGGATATAGTCTTTCAATTTGGCAAAGCCGCTCTCGGCCGTGTTGCCATCCAGTTCACTTTTCGCGGAAACCGGAAATATAACCGGTTTGGACAGTCCTTTTTTCCGGGCGAATTCATTCAACCCGTTCATGTTGATCTCGAGATCTGACGCGTCCAGCAAGTCTTTTTGCTGAAGCACAAACACGATTTTTTTATGCCACTCTGTATGGATATAGTCAAAGAAATCCCACGCGGACTGACGGTAAGGGTTCTTGGCTTCAAAAACAAACACGATCAGGTCGGCGCCGGGCACAAAGCGTTCGGTGATTTCCTGGTGATGCGCGAGAATGGTATTAGTACCGGGTGTATCGACGATCGCGATCTCTTGCAGGATCTCATTCGGATGATACCGGCGCTGAAAGTAGGGACTGATATCCTCTACGCGCGCGGTTTCCCCGTACAGTATTTGCTGGATGCGATCCGTCATCGGGTTAGGCGCCACCGCGCAAACGGTAGGATCTTCCAGCAATGCGTTGATAAATGAACTCTTGCCGGCCTTGACTTCACCGACGATGACAAACATGAAGGGCTCATCGATCCGGTCTCGCAGGTCTGCGAGGATCTGTCCGGGTTCGGTATACTGGATCCTGACGGTAAACGCCTGCAACCGCTGCATCACCTGCTTGATCGCGTGACGTTCGGCTTCAAACGATTTATCGATGAGTTTCATGCGGATGTGGATCAATACAATCGGCGACCTGGCGGAGGTAATCAGCGGTACCCGGACCCAGGTGGCACAAGGTATCCAAAATACTCAGGTTCGGTAAGAATGAATTCCCGAGGCGTTGCACCTGCGCATATTCCAATTCAACAGGGTGCCGGAAGGTAAATTGTCCGCCGCAGATCCCGCTTCGGAGATCAATAGTATTTGGGTTGACCTGGTGGGCATATTCTTCGGTAAAATGTAAGGGCCACTTTCCACCGAGCAGGGTAGTGAAGACCTCAAGCAGTTGGAGATCCAGGTTCCAAAGGGTTTGATGACGATGTTGAAGCACAGGTGCGATGGAAGCATACACCTCCTCAAAAAAAGCGGTCCGCCCATAAGCGCTTTGTAGGGCTTGCAGATGTTTGTCCACCCACGGCATATCATACGCAATTTGCACATCCCGGATCGGTTTCTGCTGATTCTTTCCCCTGGTCAGCGGCACCACGAGATCGGTTAAGCCATTTGCACTTTGGATCACAGTTTTGTTTCGCCAGGTGCGCTTTTGGTAGTGTTCGTGTTGCTCGATCACAAACGGATCATGCCTTAGCCAACGGGCGAAGTATTCCACGGATGGCATATATTGGATTCCAGCGATACAACCCGACATAATCACTAATCTGCTTGCAAAGGTAAATCCCATGATGGAAGATGCGGACTGGCAGCAATACGCCACAAGATTCAAGGCAGCGCCTGCCCTGATTCCATTGCATGCATCGAAGAGGCCAGGCATAGTCATCTGTATTCCCGTTTACAACGAACCGGATATACTCCTGACACTGGATTCATTGATTGCTTGCGAACTGCCCGATACGCACATAGAAGTCATGCTGTTATTCAACACTGATGTCCGGATGACAACAGAAGAGCGGATGCTCCATGAGTTCAGCTGGCGAATTGTGAATGAATGGATCCGGTCGAATTCAAAGCCGGGACTCGATTTCCTTGCGATCCGTATCGACTGGCATAACGAAAAGGGTGGTGTGGGAAAAGCGCGGAAGCAAGTCATGGATGAGGCCGCGCGTCGAATGGGTCCGGATGGGATCCTGCTTTGCCTGGACGCGGATTGTACAGTGGACTCCAATTATCTGATAGCTGTTGACTCCTTTTTCAAATCCCATCCGCACTACCAGGCCGCTTCGATTTTTTTCGAACATCCGTTTGATGATTTGCCATATCGTGAACGACAGGCTATCCAGGCGTACGAATTGCATCTGCGGTACCTGGTCGAAGCCCAGCGATGGTGTGGCCATCCATTTGCATTTCATACGGTGGGTTCTTCGATGGCAATTCGGCGCAGCGGGTATCTGCAGCAGGGCGGAATGAATGTGCGGGAAGCCGGTGAGGATTTTTATCTCCTGCAGAAATTCATCGAGATCGATGCCCTGGGCGAGATCAATACCACCACCGTCTATCCTTCACCCAGGACTTCAAACAAAGTGCCATTTGGGACCGGACGAGCCATGCAGGAAATATTGACGGAGGGAAAAGAATGGAGTACCATCGCCTTTCCTATATTTCAATGGATCAAGCCGCTTTTCAACAATGTCAACCGGCTTCACGAAAAGCTGGCAACTGAAGATCTGTTTGACCTTGACGGATTCTGGACTGCCCTGCAGGGGGATCCAAGGGCATTACCGTATTTCCATGAAATCCAGTTGGCGGAAAAGGTTGAAGAGATCAGTCGACATACCCGTACAGCCCAGGCATTTTGCAAACGATTCTTCCGCTTCTTCAATGCGTTTCGCATGATCCGGTACACGAATACCATGCGGGACAATCATTTTCCCAATACCACGGTATTACAGGCCGTTCACGATTTATTTGTCGTAAACCAATGGGATTATCCGCCTGCTGCGGACACAGCATGGTTTCTCCACCATCTTCGGGATAGACAGCGGCAAATGGTGATCAGCCCTGGATTAGAGGAGGGTGCTTAGAAAAACATTTCCGTCTGGGCGAAATGGAAGGACGCCTCACGCAAGGCATTCTCATCCGAATCCGCGCCATGGATCGCATTCTCACCGATGTTTTTAGCAAACAACGCGCGAATGGTGCCGGCTTCGGCTTTTGACGGATCAGTAGCGCCGATCAGTTTGCGGAAGTCTTCCACCGCATTGTCCTTGCGCAGCACGGCGGCGACGATGGGTCCGGATGACATGAAATCAACCAGTTCCTGGTAAAAACCGCGTTCCTTGTGCACTTCGTAGAATTCACCGGCTTTCAGTTTGGACAGCTTGGTGTATTTCATGGCAATGATCTCGAATCCGGCCGCGTTGATCTGATGAAGAATGGCCCCGATATGCCCGGCTGATACAGCGTCAGGCTTGATCATGGTGAAGGTGATGTTTCCGCTCATGGAGATAAGTGTCGTTTTTGACGATTGGGCGGCAAATTTACTAATTTGTCAGTATGAAGGGAAAATAAGACCTTTGCGCCCTGAAAATTTCAAGAGGATAATTTGGATACCCTCTACCAACTGATACGCCAGCCGGCCCGGGTCGTGATCGTCACGCACAAAAACCCTGACGGCGACGCCCTGGGTTCGACCCTTGCGCTGTCCATGGTCCTGGAAAAACTCCGGCATCAGGTGACGGTCGTATTGCCCAACGAATACCCACCCCTTTTCAACTTCCTGCCTGGCATCGACAAGGTGATCATCGGGGAATTCAACCCGGAAGACGCTACCGGTGCCTTTGAGAAGGCCGATGTCATCTTTTGCCTCGACTTCAACAGCCTCGACAGGATCGACCGGTTTGGCCTCGATGTCATGGCGTCGAATGCCACGAAGATCCTGATCGACCACCACATCGATCCTGAACCTTTTGCCGATCATATCATTTCCAAAACGGAAGCCAGCTCTACTGCTGAACTGGTATATGACCTCTTAGTCGACCTGAGCTTGAAATCCTATATCGACGCCCAGGTCGCGGAATGTCTGTATACCGGCATCCTGATGGACACCGGATCATTCCGGTACAGCACGAACCCACGCGTATTTGAAGTCGCGGCTGAGCTCAAGCGGATCGGGATGGATGATTACGGTCTCCAGATCCGGCTGTTTAACAGCATGACCGAAAAACAACTCAAGTTGTTGGGGCATTGCCTGGTCAACCGGATGGAGCTGATGAGTGAATACCATACCGGCATCATCTGGCTCGACAAGGATGATTACAAGACCTGGAATATCGGGCGCGGGGATACTGAGGGGATCGTCAATTATATTCTGCTGGTGCGCAATATGAAGATGGCGGTCTTCATTTCGGAACAACAGAATGTCACCAAGCTTTCATTTCGCTCCAAAGGCAATATCAATGTTCAGGAGATCTGTAATACCTATTTCAACGGAGGCGGACACCGCAATGCGGCCGGTGGCCAATCCAAAGCTTCATTGGCCGATACGCTGAAGAAAGTGAAGGAGATCATCCCGTTAACCATGCCGACACATTCTCTACAACATGAATCATAAATTCTTTTTCTTTTTGGCCCTGACCGCCCTGGTCATCGGATGCCAGGCGGATGGACGCCAGGGTACCGAAGGCGGATACGAATACAAAGTGGTGAAAGCCGGCTCGAAAGATCCGATCGCGCTGAACAGCTACGTGTTCTATAATATGGAGTTGGCCTATGGTGACTCCGTGATGCAGAATCTGCAAAACAAGATCAAGATCGAGGAAAATCCGTCCGACTACGGGGAGTTCAACGCCCTTGTCCGCTTGTTGGGTAAAATGCATGAAGGCGATTCCTTCCTGTTCTATTTCCCGATCGACTCCTTCAATCGTCGCCCGCCCGGACTGGAGAACATGACAGGCAATATTGAATACCGCATCGGCATCTCCGATGTGATGGAAGAAAGCCGTTTCGAAACCTGGTCCGATTCGATGCAGGTGGAAGAAGAGAAGGTCCGTCAGGCCGTTCGCGACAGGCTTCCGGAAGTGGAAACGATGATCCAGGAAAACTATGCCGCCTATAAGGCCGGTCAATTGGATGGACAGATGAAGTCGACGGAATCAGGTCTGCGCTATATCGTGCATGAAGCCGGTACAGGCGATGTTCCGGCCCGGGGCGATTTTGTATCGGTACACTATTACGGAATGCTCGATGCGGATGGAAAAATGTTTGATAATTCATTCAGCCGGGGCACACCGATCGATTTTGTCATTGGGGCCGGCCAGATGATCCCGGGGTTTGATGAAGGCGCAGCGTTGTTGAACCGCGGCTCCAAAGCAACCCTCTATATCCCATATGAATTAGGATATGGTGCTGCCGGTAATGGTAATGCAATTCCCGAGATGGCCAATCTGATCTTCTACGTGGAGCTCCAGGACAAGTAAGCAACTTATTTCACGAGTAATCTGTTGACATGGGATGGATCCGGTAAAAGGGTCCATCCCGCAACAACCTAATATCATGACCGTAGATCAATTCACTGACCTTCAGACCCGCGTGGACGTCTTAGGGAGGTATCTTTGACGTCGCCAGACGTAAAATTCAATTAGAAGACCGGGAACAACTCACCCTCGATCCATCCTTCTGGTCGGATTCGGAGCGGGCGCAGACTGTCCTCAAGGAGATCAAGATCCACAAACTCTGGATCAATAAACACGCTGTGGTCAAGACGGCTGTCGATGACCTGGGTGTGATGCTCGAGTTTTTCGATGCCGGCGAGCTTTCGGAAGAAGAGCTTGATGCCGCATATGAAAAAGCAGTCGAACTGGTTGATGATCTGGAATTCCGCAGCACCCTCAATCATCCCGAAGACGAACTGTCCTGCATCCTCGAGATCAACGCGGGCGCCGGTGGCACTGAAAGCTGCGACTGGTCGGAGATGTTGATGCGCATGTATATCATGTGGGGCGAGAAGAATGGCTACAAGGTTTCAGAACTCAACAGGCAAGACGGAGATGTCGCTGGTATTAAAAGCGCGGAGCTCGAGATCAATGGCGACTATGCCTATGGCATGTTGAAAGGTGAGAATGGTGTACACCGTTTGGTGCGTGTGAGTCCATACAATGCGCAGGGAAAACGCATGACGTCTTTTTCCTCTGTCTTTGTGCATCCGCTCATCGATGATACGATTGAAGTCGAGATCAAAACAGATGATCTCGAATGGGATACCTTCCGGTCAAGCGGCGCGGGTGGTCAGCACGTCAATAAAACAGAATCAGCTGTTCGCGTTCGACACCTTCCTTCCGGCATCGTGGTGGAATGTCAGCAGGAACGTTCCCAGCATCAAAATCGCGACAAAGCGCTGCAAATGCTGAAGTCCAGGTTGTACGAGGCGGAATTGAAAAAGCGAAATGAGGAGCGTGACAAAGTAGAGGAAGGGAAAATGAAAAACGAGTGGGGCAGCCAGATCCGCAGTTACGTTCTCGATGACCGTCGCGTCAAGGATCACCGGACGCAATACACGGTGCACAATCCGGATCTCGTTCTGGACGGTGACCTCGAAGGATTCATCAAGGCGTTCCTGATGTGGAGTCAGAAAGGGGAGCCGGTCGAGCAATAAACCAGGTTACCCCGTCACACATTCCTTAATCCATTCCCCATATTCGTCATTGACAGTGACGGCCCAACTCATAATGCAGGGCAAATCGTAGGTATGCTGTTCGCGAATGAAGGCGCGAAGGGGTTGTTCGAGTTGGGGTAATGTTTTGAGCAGCAGGACAACTTCTTTATCGTGCTGAATCATTCCTTTCCAGGGATAAATAGACTGAATCGGCTGGAAGTTTGCGCAGGCCGCCAGTTTATTTTCGACAGCCGCCTGACCTAACTGACGAGCATCCTCAACCGTCCCGACCGGAATATAAAAAAGGAGGATTTGCATGAATTACATGGAAAGAATTTCAGCCATGCGGAGTAATTCCTCATCAATAGCTTTCCGTTTCGTCAGCGCCTCATCAAAAGGCACCAGGGCTATTTTCTGATTTTGAATACCCACCATAACGTTGGTGTGACCGGCGAGAATAGCTTCCACGGCTTTGAATCCCATCTGGCTGGCAATCATCCGGTCCAGCGCGGAAGGGGCGCCGCCACGTTGCAAGTGCCCGATAATGGTGACCCGGCTATCATATTCCGGGAATTTGACCTTGATCTGTTCGGCCAGCTCCTGTGCGGTACCGTTTTCATTTCCCTCCGCCACGACGACGAGCGAGAACAGTTTTTGCCGTTTGGTCGCTTTCGCCAAATGCTTGACCAGTGCGTCGATGTCTTTCGTGGATTCGGGGATCAAGATGGCTGCGGCACCACTTCCGATGCCGGTGTTGAGTGCAATGTATCCTGTATCGCGCCCCATCACTTCCACAAAGAACAACCGGTTATGCGATTCCGCCGTATCGCGGATGCGGTCCATGGCTTCAATGGCCGTATTCACTGCCGTATCAAAACCGATGGAATAATCCGTACCAAACAAGTCATTGTCGATCGTGCCCGGAATCCCGACGACAGGCACATTGAACTCTTCATGAAAGATCCTGGCCCCGGTAAACGTCCCGTCTCCGCCGATCGCGACAAGGCCGTCTATGTCATGCGTCCGGAGGGTTTCATACGCTTGCTGGCGTCCTTCTTTAGAACGGAAGCGTTCACTCCTGGCGGTTTTCAAAAAGGTACCACCCCGGTGCATGATATTCCCCACGTCCCCTTTTTCAAGACGTTCGATATTCCCTTCGATCATGCCCTCATATCCGTTGTAAATACCGAATACGTGAAGATCATAGTATGAAGCTGTGCGGACCACAGCGCGGATTGCGGCATTCATGCCCGGCGCATCGCCCCCGGAAGAAAAGACTGCTATTCGTCGGATAGCGGGATTTCGATCAACCATCTTTTATGTGCATTTCAAAAAGCGCGCGTGCCGGGTCCTGGATGAATTTTCCGCTTTCCAGGCCTGCGGCAGCGAACTCGGCTTTCAGTAAGCCGGCAAATATACACCCTATCGATCCAACCACATGAATTTGTCCGGAAGGGGATAATGGAAGGATGTGGTACCGGATAAATTCGCTGAAACGACTTTGGACAAGATCCTGCAGCCAGGCATCTCCCGGATGATCGGCAGCGATGCGCGCGAAGGAGGCCAGGAACTGGTTGGGTGCGCTGGCGTGATAGAGTTTATCCAGGAAGGCCGACCGGCTTTCAGGAAAATATTGACCCAGCAATGCGTGAGTGTCAGTAGGCGCCAACTGATAGTAGAAAGCCCTGGCCAACGCTTTCCCGATATCGCAGCCACTGCCTTCATCCCCCAGCATGTATCCAAGGGAATTTGCCTGGCGGGCGATCTGTTCACCATTGAACCGGGCCGCATGACTCCCCGTACCCAGGATGGCAATGTAGCCGGGCTCATGACCACAGGTGGCCCGGGCCGCGCCGAGAAGATCCGACGCAACATGGATCGTAGCTGTCGGAAATTCGCCCTTAAAGAGCACGGACACTGTGTTGGAGGTTTCTTGGTCAATAATGCCCGCGCCGTAATAGTGGAGCTCCAGATCCGTATTCCCGCCAAGGTGATCCGCGAGTGTACCAACCAGTTCACTTCCTTTTTCACCCGGATGAACCAGGGGGTTGTATCCGCTCAATTGGATGCATTGTGGCTGACTGATCCCGAAGCACCAGGTAGATTTGG
>AERA01017815.1_pt1 | contig 13317 bp, 15 predicted proteins | sample 267968 | NCBI WGS metagenome assembly AERA01 (sample SAMN02954363, study PRJNA61401) | activated sludge metagenome | biome: terrestrial; feature: wastewater treatment plant; material: activated biomass; isolation source: activated biomass of an industrial wastewater treatment plant | reverse complement strand
CGCGATTTAAATTCGAGATCGAAAACTCTAGATCAGGTCCGGGCCTTTGACATTTTTTCGCCAGAATCGAACCAGACCCGACTTCAAAATCTAGCTAAAAATCAAAACGGAATGTCCGGTCTGCTCATAGATTTCAATCTATTGTCCATCCAGAGACTTTATATTTTTTGGAGCAAATATGTTGTTCCGAAAAACGCCACGATCGAGCCTTACTCGAAAGAGCAGGGGAGGCGTGATTCGAAGCTTTGGGGGATATGATTGAAACACGCTTTGGAAGTTACGAAGGCTCCCGCTGTGCGACGTGAGCCAATGATCCGGAAAGATGCGCCATCAGTTGAGATTGGTCTCAATGCGGCAATCGTATCCGTGCACAACGACGAACCGGTGGTCTTGATCGTTCGCGAGACCCCCGACAGCATAGGTGCGGCCGACAGCCTACCATCAGGACCGTTCTCACCTCGTGAGCACCGGACGCTTGAAATTGGACTGCGTGCATGGGTTCTGGAACAAACCGGACTTGATTTCGGCTACGTCGAGCAGCTTTACACATTTGGTGATAGAGGCCGCCACGCCGTCGCAGAAGATCGCGACCCTCATGTCGTCTCCATCGGCTACCTTGCCCTGACGCATATCGAAGACACCAACGATCTGCAGCGTGGCACGTGGCATAGCTGGTATCAGTACTTCCCTTGGGAGGACTGGCGCCGTGGCCGCCCGGAGATTCTCGACTCTGCTGTGATTCCCCGGCTTAAGGCTTGGGTAGATCAGCCACCAATGCGCACGTCGCCGAGCCGGCCAGTGGAGCGCAGCGATCGCCTTCGTATGTGCTTTGGAACGGATGGCGGCACGTGGGACGAGGAGAAGGTCCTCGACCGCTACGAATTGCTGTACGAAGCCGGCCTCGTCGATGAGGCGCGTCGTGACCGTCCCGAGCTTGCTCTGTCAAACAACGATGGTGCACAGCTGGGCACTCCGATGATTGTCGATCATCGGCGCATCCTGGCCACGGCAATCAGCCGCGTCCGCGCCAAGATCAAATATCGCCCTGTCGTCTTTGAGTTGATGCCAGCTGAATTCACGCTTTACGAATTGCAGAAAACGGTCGAAGCAATTCTCGGCCCTCATCTGCACAAGCAGAATTTCCGCCGGCTCGTAGAAAGTGCGGGACTGGTCGAGACGACCGGTCAGGTCAAAACCAGGACTGGTGGCCGCCCCGCAAAGCTGTTCCGGTTCCGCCGCGAGGTTGTGCTGGAACGCCCCGCGCCGGGAGTACGCGTAAAGCCTGGCAGAAGCTGAGCGTTTTGCCCCACATTCGGTTTGAAGCTTTGCATGCCAATGGCGAGATCTGCCCAGGATCTCGCCATTAACATGCAGCCGAATACTGAAACACACTTTGTAGCCGTGGCCCAACGAGCCAATTGGCCGAAGTCACGTCGCGTTGGAGTGTGCATGCAAGTGCGGAATGCAAAGCAGTACGTTATTCCAAAAATGCGATAAGTCGGATTGCGTAATCGGCGTTCGAACTTGGCCAGCAAATCAACGTCGCCGGACCATCCCACCGGAACCAATCCGGGTCGTATACGTTTTGAAATCAAGCAAACGGATTGCAATAGAACCTGCAAACAAGGCGTTTTCGTTCGTGTTGATCGCATCTGAAAATTGGCTGTCTGGGACATGCAAATACTGACCACTGGGACTGGAATTTCGTTTGCAGGTCCATTATCTTATTAGTGAGGCAATGCTCTAATAGAGCATATTGAGAGTTTAACCGGCATCGCCGGTAATTCTCAGAGCCTAGAAATGCTCGATATGAGTATTTCAATCTTTATGCAGGACGCGTGAAACATGACGCGTGGAAAGGGACCGGCATGACCATCACTCCGAGCACCTCGCCCGCAACATCATCGACGAGGCCCCCGCCAGGTAACCTTGGCACGTCACACAACACTCTGCCTGTGTGGACGCCGGAACTCGCAGCTGAAATGGCACCGCTCTACGAGCGCGTGAAGCACGTCGTCACGCCGATGGAGTGGCCGCATTACGCACCCCTTATCAAGGCGATCAACGAGCTGAAGAAGGAGCGCAACGCCGTCGTCCTTGCTCACAACTACATGACGCCGGAGATTTTCCACTGTGTTGGAGATTTTCGCGGCGATAGCTTGCAGCTCGCCAAAGAAGCCGCGCGCACCGAGGCGGACGTCATCGTCCAAGCCGGTGTGCACTTCATGGCCGAGACATCGAAGCTCTTGTCGCCGGATAAGACCGTTCTCATCCCCGATCTGAAGGCTGGATGCTCGCTTGCCGAATCGATCACGGCTGCCGATGTCCGCAAGCTGCGCGAGACTTATCCCGGCGTGCCTATCGTCACCTATGTCAACACATCCGCCGCTGTTAAGGCAGAGTGCGACATCACTTGCACATCTTCGAATGCCGTCAAGGTCGTGGAGAGCCTCGGGAGCCCGCGCGTGCTCCTCATCCCCGACGAATATCTGGCGAAGTACGTGCAGACGAAAACCGACGTTGAGATCATTCCATGGCAGGGCCACTGCGAAGTCCACGAGCGCTTTACCGCTGAGGAGCTGAATGCCTATCGCGAGGCTGATCCCGAGACGAAGATCATCGCCCATCCCGAGTGCCCGCCTGATGTCATCAAGGCATCGGATTTTACCGGCTCGACGGCAGCGATGATCGACTTCGTAAAAACGAAACGCCCCAAGAAAGCGGTACTCGTCACCGAATGCTCGATGGCCTCGAACGTTGCCGCCGAAGCACCCGATGTCGATTTCGTACGACCGTGCAACCTGTGCCCGCACATGAAACGCATCAGCCTGGAAAAGATCTATGAGGCTTTGCGCGACATGAAGCACGAGGTGACCGTCGATCCCGAAGTGGCTGTTCGGGCGCGTCGCGCGGTCGAGCGGATGGTGAATCTGACGAACTAAAAGAGCAGCCCTTGTGCGTCGAAATACGCGCAAGGGCCCAACATTCCAATACTCCAGTGCTCTAAGTGACAGAGCATGCGAGGACCCGATGGCGACCCACGACAAACTGGCTACGCTCCCGGAGTTCCGCCCTGCGGAAGCCACAGACAACAGCGGCGACATTGTCATTATCGGCGCAGGCCTTGCTGGCCTCTTCACGGCTCTGCGCCTCGCTCCCCTGCCTGTGACGGTTGTTGCTGCCGCCCCCTTGGGCAAGGCGCTTCGAGTGTCTGGGCGCAAGGCGGCATCGCCGCTGCGGTAGGCGAAGGGGATACCCCTGAAGACCACGCCGCCGACACCATGCGCGCCGGTGCTGGCACCGTCGACCCCGCAATTGCCCATCTCGTCGCCACCGAAGCAGCCGCTCGAATAGCCGACCTGCTGCGTTATGGTGTTCCGTTCGATCGCGACCTCGAAGGTCATTTCGTCCTGTCGCGCGAAGCTGCCCACACCAAGCACCGCGTCGTTCGCGTTGCTGGCGACCGTGCAGGTGCGGCGATCATGCAGGCGCTGATCGCAGAGGTACGCAAGACAACCTCGATTCGCGTGCTTGAGGGCTACGAAGCTGAAGATCTGATTACCGAAGGCGGCACAGTGACCGGCGTCCGCCTAATTCGTGGCGCCAACCGCAACAATGGAACTTACGAGCTGCTACCCGCTCGCGCCGTTGTCGTTGCCACTGGCGGCATTGGCGCACTATACCGTGTCACCACGAACCCTGCTTATGCGCGCGGAGAAGCGATTGCCTTTGCGGCCCGCGCCGGTGCGATCATTGCCGATGCGGAGTTCGTCCAGTTTCATCCCACCGCTCTCGATGTTGGTTTGGAGCCAGCGCCACTCGCATCCGAAGCCCTTCGTGGCGAAGGCGCGATCCTCATCAATTCTGACGGCCGACGCTTTATGCGTGATGTTGATCCAAGCGCTGAACTGGCACCCCGCGATATAGTTGCCCGCGCGGTGAACACTGAGATCGCAGCGGGACGGCGCGTCTACCTCGATTGCCGGGAGGCTATCGGTCCACGCTTCCCCGAGCTTTTTCCAACCGTCTATGCCCACTGCAAGGCGGCCGGTATCGATCCCGTGTCCGAACCGATCCCGGTTGCACCCGCCGAGCACTACCATATGGGCGGCATTGCAACCGACTCGCGCGGACGCACGTCTGTCCCTGGTCTGTGGGCCATCGGCGAGGTTTCCTCGACCGGCCTCCACGGCGCCAATCGGCTTGCCTCCAACTCGCTGCTGGAAGCCGTTGTCTTTGCCGCTCGTGCCGCTGAAGACATCGCCGCGATTGTTGGCGATGGCAGCGGCGTCGTGCAGGCAGCACTTTATCCAATCGCTGACGCACCGCACGCCAACCGTGAAGCACACGACGAAGCGGTTGCAAAGATTCGCAACACCATGAGCCGTGATGTCGGAGTCGTGCGCAACAAGAGCGGACTGACGCGCGCGTTAATCTCGTTACGCGAGATTGCCGAATCCGCCACATGCGACGACGTCCAACTCGCGAACATGGCGCTAGCTGCACGCTTCGTGACTGCAGCCGCGCTGCTGCGTACCGAGAGCCGCGGCGGCCATTACCGCAGCGACTTCCCTGACAGCAACCCCGCACAGGCCCATCGCAGTTTCATGAGCCTCACCGATCTTCAATCCCTGGAAGACCGGATTGCTGGTGCCAGGATTACGCCGTCGTGCGAAACATGGCTGTCCGTTAGCGCAGAAGTGGCCTGCATACCATGAAGCAAATAGCGGGGCTTGCCCCTTTGCATGGGCCGCTCGTGGTCAAGGCGGTTACCGAGGCTTTGGCTGAAGATCTGGGCTTGGCCGGTGACATCACGACAAATGCAACCATTCCGCCCGATGCAACCGCATACGCGTGCATTCGTGCTCGCAAGCCTGGTGTGGTTTCGGGAGTAGACGTTGCCCTAGCCGCCTTCCGCGCCCTCGACCACGCGATCAGCTTCAAAGTCCATTTCCCCGACGGAAGTGAAGTCGCTGCCGGCGATGTCATCGCGGATGTGTCAGGAAATGCGCGTGCGATTTTGACCGCTGAGCGCGTCGCACTGAACTTCATGGGCCGTATGTCCGGCATCGCAACTCTCACGCGTCTCTATGTAGACGCAGTTGCCGGCACGCGAGCGAAGATCGTCGATACACGAAAAACGACACCCGGCCTCAGAGCTTTCGAAAAATATGCCGTGCGCTGTGGCGGCGGCATGAACCACCGCGTCGGCCTATTCGATGCCGTCCTAATCAAGGACAACCACATCGTTGCTGCTGACGGCATCGACAAGGCAATTGCCGCCGCCCGCGCTCATGCCGGTCACATGGTCAAGATCGAAATAGAAGTCGACACGCTCCAGCAACTTCAAATCGTGCTGTCCCACAAAGTCGATGCTGTCCTGCTCGACAATATGTCTCCAGAAACGTTGAGCCAAGCCGTTGCCATGGTTGCCGGCCGCGCCATCACGGAGGCATCAGGCGGCGTCAATTTGAATACCGTTCGCTCAATTGCTGAAACCGGTATCGATCTCATTTCCGTGGGCGCGCTAACCCACTCTGCCCCGGTACTGGATCTTGGCTTGGACTTCAGGGACTAGTGCCCGATTGGCTGTGATGGACGCAACAATACTTCCATTGAAGGCGTGAATCGGTCTCAAAAACTAAGAATGAGAGCAGGCCGCGTTGGTCTGGCATGGTTCAATCTATCTGTGACCTGCACTATGCCTGCGAAACCAACGCTCTAACGTTGCAACGCCAATTTAACACTGGCAACCATGGCCCTATTCCGCCACAGTTTAGCGCGATCTGGCTGAGCCGAAAGAAATTGGCAACTGCGATCGAGCACAACTCTTTAACCACGAAGGGTTTGCCGAAAAATCGCTTAAAAAATTCAATCAAGGAGGCACACTGTGGAAGCCATCACCATCATCGTATTGGTTTCTCTGGTGATGTTTAGCACCGGCATTCTTGCTGCGTTTTTGGCCAATCTGAAAAATCGCAACGTTTCGACTTGGGCAGCGTGGGGATTTCTCATCCCGCCATCCGTCCTGCTTCTCCTCTTCCTCGGCAAGAACAATGGAGCGCGCCCTCGCCGCCCGTCACTCGACGAAGAAGATCAGATGCACCCATGAAGGCGAACACCCGCGTTCAAACAAGTTGGATTCCGGCTGGGGTAAAAAACGCGTCAATTTAAAGAACTACAGCCCCCGTTCCGATTCTGAGGGAACGGAAATGGCTCGAGCACTATGGCGCGGCCGTTTGACACCGCACCGCTCCATCGGCTGCGCAGTCGTAGACCATCCATCCTTCGTCACGACGACCACATAGCGCCGACAATCAGGTGGCGCACCGGCTACAAAATGCACCTTGAAAAGCGCCAGTTTCGGTTCCCGCTGCCGAGGCCATACGAACTTGTCACTGTCACCCACTTCAGCGACTGCCTTCTTGATTGCAACTCCCGCATTGCGATAATCGGCATCCGACATGCGCGACAGCAATGCGCGAGACAATTCCGGATGCAAACCTACCGCCAGTGCACGCTTCTGATAGGGATCGGCTGGGTCGACTTTTGGCGGCGGCAGAGGCGTCACCTCACCCGAGCTCACATCACCGGAATTCGCGCTGCTGTCTGCTTGAGTAACACTGCCGGGATCTTTTTGTGACGTATCGGATGCGCTAGCGGCCGCAGCTTGACCACCATGATCTGCAGGTGTTGAGGAATTAGTCTCGCTTCCACCGGGAGTTCCAACCGCAGTGCCCGCCGCAACACTTGGCGCATCGGCAAGCTCACGCGTCGCGATTGGTTCCGCTGGCTGTTGCGGATTGAGATCGGTTGGTGCTTGCGCCTGTAGCTTTTCCTGCTGTCCACCCGATTGAGACGCACGATCGACAGCTGCCCACAGGTCGCTCAATTGAGCCGACACCCAAGGCCGCCACAACTCCTCGGTCTGCAGCGCTCCCCATCCACCGGCACTCAGTGCCAAACAAACAACGAGAGCCCGACCCATCGAGCTGCCGCGACGGCGCGGCGTGTGAATGGGTTCGCCCGGATGATTGATGGTGTAGCGAAAGTCATCATGCGCCGACGAACTGGTCCCGCCGCGCCAGATGAACTCGCTCTCTATCGGATCGTCTTTGCCGTAATCGAATTCAGTATAGCTGGCGCCCCCAGCGTGTGGTCGACCTGCCATGGCTCACCCCCAAAGTGCCCGTGACGTGTACCACCCTCCTGGGTTGCTCATGCACCACTATGAGAAGGCAAAAGAATGGCAGAAGCCGCAAATAGTTGGCGTGGCAGGCTTGGTATCGATCTGACCATTACCCGCCATACTCTGCGTCGCCCTAACCCGCTCACTCCGGATAATCGACACCAACCAGATAAAGCCCGGATGAGGGAGCAACGACACCGCAACGCGAGCGATCTCGTGCTTCCAGAGCGCGGCGCACGTCGTCGACATGCCAGCGGCCGTCACCGACATGCTTCAACGTACCAACCATCGAGCGCACCTGATGATGCAGGAATGAGCGTGCCGAAGCGCGAACCTGGATCTCATCACCATCCCGCTGGACATCAAGCCTATCGAGCGTTTTTTGAGGCGACTTGGCCTGACATTGCGCGGCACGAAACGTTGTAAAATCGTGATTGCCAATCAAACTGCGTGCGGCCTCACTCATGCGCTCCGCATCGAGTGGTACACTCACCCACCACACCCGGTTCTGGTCCAAGGCTGGCCGTGATCGGCGATTGAGAATTCGATAAAGATAATGGCGCTTCACAGCTGAGAACCGCGCATCGAAATCGGCCTCGACTTGCGAGCAATCGAGCACCGTGATGGGCGCAGGCTTGAGATGATAATTGATGGCTTCACGGATGCGGAACGGCTCGCGCGATTGCTCCAGATTGAAGTGGGCAACTTGACCACGAGCATGCACACCGGCATCGGTCCGGCCAGCTGCGCGCAGCGTCACCAGTTCGCCGCAGAATGCGTAGAGTGCCGCCTCGATCGCACCTTGAATAGATACACCCGCAGCCTGCCGCTGCCAGCCAACGAACGGCGTGCCGTCATATTCGATCGTCACTCGGTAGCGTGGCACAGCGGTTATTCCATGCAATGCAGGACGCAAAACAAAAGACGCCGCGCTCCATGCGCGGCGCCTGAACTCCTAACGCCAGATCACCTGTCAGGGAAGCGTTAGATCGCTTTCATGATTCAATGAAACATGACCACGATCTAAGCTTGGCCCGCATCAGCTCGACAGACTCAAGTCTACGCTAGGCAACATTCTGCCCGCGGGCAAACTCCAAGCTTAGCGGATGCCGCCAGAACCACGGAAGGCTGGAACACCCGGTGCGCCTCTATGGTGATGACCACGGCCAGAGTGGTGTCCATGGCGGCCATTGCGCCCATAACCGCCCCAGCCGCCATACCCGCCCCAGAAGCCGCCGATGATATCGCCGCCCGATCCGGAGTTATCGGAGCCTTCGGTATAGTTGTAATTGTAGTTGCGCTCGGTCACGTAGGTTTCGTTAAAGCCGAGGCTCAAGGGCGTCGCGCCGTTCGGATTGACGATCACGCGCTCGGTGGGTGGCAACGGGCGAAACACGCGCACACCCTCTTCCATCGTCACCACAGCACCATAAAACGGGCGCGTCTCAATGCGAGTCGTGCCCGCAGCCCATACCGGCGTCAACGCCGAACCAGCAATCAGCGCTGCACTCGCAGCAAACAGCATTTTATAAGTACGCATACGAATAGGCCTCCTCAAACAGGCGGGATGGGGCGAAAACCGCCCCCAAGCTGTCCCACACATGCTCTGACGCCATTTTAGCGGATCAGAAGACAAGGCCTTAAGACTTTGTAAACAATGATTAACATCACAGATCGCGGATCATCCGCTGGCTATTACAGAACCCGGAGAAATGGGAAATCCGCGGCAAAATTCGTCGATTGTGACCGCCGAGCGCCCTGCCCGCTGGACCATCAACGGACGCACCGCTCCCTCCGCGCAGGCTATGGCGAGGCGATCATCCAACACATGACCGGGCACGCCACCTTGCGGCACCAATTCGGCCCTTAGAACTTTGATGCGCTCTGGCTTGCCCGAAGTGCTGAGCTCGAACCAAGCTCCCGGAAATGGCGATAGTCCATGGATGTGATTCTTCACCGTGAGCGCCGGAAGATCGAAATTGATCCGCGTCTCCACCTTGTCGATCTTGCGCGCGTAGGTAATGCCGGCTTCGGCTTGTGGTATCGGCGTCAGTTGTCCCGCTTCTAATCCGGCAAGCGTATTCACCAGCAGCTTGGCCCCCATGTCGGCGAGCCGATCGTGCAGCACACCGGTTGTATCATCCGCCTGGATCGGCGTTTGCGCCGTCATGAGCACCGGCCCCGTATCGAGCCCCAACTCCATCTGCATTGTCATGACGCCGGTTTCCGCATCACCCTCCATGACCGCCCGGTGAATTGGTGCCGCACCGCGCCAACGTGGCAGCAGGGAAGCGTGCACGTTGATGCAGCCCAGCCGAGGCGCCTTCAGAACCGCGCCCGGCAGCAAAAGTCCATAGGCGATGACAACCGCCACATCGACACCAAGCGCTTCGAACCGCGCCTGTTCATCTACAGATTTCAAGCCAACAGGCGTGCGCACCTCGAGCCCATGTTCCATCGCCACGCGATGCACGGGGGACGGCGTATCGGCAAGCCCGCGCCGGCCCGCAGGACGCGGCGGCTGCGTATAAACGGCCTTTACGCGATGCCCTGCATCGAGCACGGCGCGCAACGTTGGCACCGAAAAATCAGGCGTTCCCATAAAAACGAGATCGAGACTCAAAGCCAAGCCCCCCTAGAGCATTTTCCGACGAAGTGGACGCCGGTTCATCGAAGAAAATGCGACCAAACAATGAGCTAGAGCCCAATCGGCCGAGACAAAAGCATTGATGCTTCCATCGAAGTCGTGAATCGGACTCTCAAACCAAGAGATCAAGCAGGCCACAATGGCCAGAGAAATTTCAATCTAAGTCTGACCTGGATTGCCCCGTGCAAGACGCTCAACGCGGCTCACAAAGTCTCAAAGATCGGTGCGCGCCTGCTTCTTGAAGCGGCGCACGACCATGTCGCGCTTGAGCCGTGACAGAAAATCGATAATGAGCTTTCCGTCGAGATGATCGATCTCGTGCTGGAGCGCCGTTGCTAAAAGCCCATCGGCCGCCAACTCCTGCCGTTTGCCGTCACGATCGATGTAGCGCACGTTGAGTGTCGATGGCCGTTCGATTTCGACCAGCACATCGGGAATAGACAAACAGCCTTCCTCATATGGACGCATTTCATCCCCGAGCCGCACGATCTCGGGATTGATCATCGCTATCGGGTTGCGAGGTTCATCCTTATCGCTGACGTCAAGGACCAGAAGCCTCTTGGGCACTGCAACCTGGATTGCAGCGAGCCCCACGCCCGGTGCCGCGTACATCGTCTCCAGCATGTCGTCGATCAGTCGGCGCGTATCATCATCGACCCCTTCAAAGGGTGAAGATTGTGTCCGCAGGATCGGATCCGGTAGCGTTATGATAGGTAGCTTGGCCATGCCAGTGACATAAGGGGCCAAATCGCGTGGGTCAATTGCGGCGCACCGACTTCGCCTTTATTGACCTATAAGAGCACCGGCAACCCGCTCGGAACCCTAACGAGGCCACTCAAACTATAACAATTGGAGCACGAACAAGCGTGTTATCGCGACGTGGCTTGCTCAAATCCGGCAGTTCGGTCCTGGCGCTACAAGCCCTGTGGAGCTTTGCAGCCTCGCCGCTCTCGGCCGCCTCCGCCAAAGCCGCAGGCGCGGCGGGGACTGAAGAACCTAGCGATACCGGTGCGCTGACCACCGCACAGCTCCTGCGCCGAGCTCGCAGCTGGACCTACCAGCTACAGAATTACGATATTTCGCAGCTTCGTGCGTCCAACGCCGATCTCCTAGTCGTGGACGAAACGATCGGCAGCGAGGCTGCCGGCAAACGCCCAGGAAAATTCGTCAAGGAACTCCAGAAAAAGCCCGATGGCAGCCGCCGCATCGTGCTCGCCTATCTCAGCATCGGCGAGGCGGAGGATTACCGCTACTATTGGGATCCCGCATGGATCGAGACTGCCGATTCCGCCGCTTCCAGCAACGAACCAACAACATCTGGACTGAAGGAGCCATCGCGCTCCAAATCGCACGATCGATCCCAGCGCCCGGAGCGCCGGCTGTCATCAAAGGCTCCGCCTTGGCTCGGCGACGAGAATGAAGCCTGGTCTGGAAACTACACCGTCCGCTTCGAAAACCCCGATTGGCAGGCGATATTTCTCGAAGGGAAGAATTCCTACATTTCGCGGATCATCAACGCAGGTTTCGACGGCGTGTATCTCGACCGCGTCGATGCCTTCTATGACCATCCGGGCAATCTCCAGGATCCCGCATCTACAATGGTTGCTTTCGTTTCTCGGCTGGCGGAGAAAGCCCGGCGGCTAAAGCCGGGGTTCCTCGTCGTGCCCCAAAACGGCGAAGAGCTCCTGGTGCAGCCCGGCTATGTCGACATCATCGATGCAATCGCCAAGGAAGACCTGCTTTACGGCAGCCCCGACGAGGGCGAAGCCAACAGCAACGGACAGATCGCCAACAGCGTCGCATGGCTGGCCGTCGCACAGCGCAAAGGGAAGCCTGTGTTCGTTGTGGAATACCTAGATGATTCCGACGAAATTGCACACGCGCGCCAGGAGCTCAATCGCCTGGGATATATTCCCACATTCGCTCCCCGGATGCTCGACGAGATCTCTGCTCACGCGCTCCCGCAAACAGATTCCCATTCGACGTCCCATCGTTGATGGCACGGCGCATTCTCTGACGAAACAAGCATGCGGGCGCTGGTCCAAATGGCTCATTAAGCCTTGCCACGGCGTCCGCCTGCGCGATGGCCTGGTATCATAGAACCCAATATGAAATCCGCCGTGCACACCGCTAATTGCAACTGTCACCGCACGGCTGGAAACGTCGCCGCTGAAGCCCCGCTCATGCGCAATCATGGAGAGGTGAGATTGCCGATGGTTAATCAGAACGGCCTACACGCTCATACGTGTTAATCGCTGCAAGCTTCGGTATTCTACTGCATCATTGCATGAATCAAGCATTCAAACTCCCGCGATGGAACACGCATGACGGATACATTCATCATTGGCTGGGAGGAATGGCTGGCGCTGCCTGATTTAGGTTTGCCAGCGATTAAAGCCAAAGTTGACACTGGCGCTAGGACATCCGCACTGCATGCGCATCTGATTGAACCTTTCGGCCCTGTCGACGCACCGCTCGTGCGATTTGCGGTGCATCCGATTGCCGGTCGCATCGATGTTGAGATTACCTGTTCCGCCCCCATCATCGACCGGCGCGAAGTAACCAGCTCCAATGGCGAGAGAGAAACTCGATACGTGATACGAACAAGTGTTCGCATGGGGCCGCGCTCGTGGCCAATCGAGGTAACGCTGACCAACCGCGAAACAATGGCTTACCGAATGCTGCTTGGTCGCCAAGCCATTCAGGAAGACATGTTCGTCGACCCCGCTTCCTCATTTCGCCAACCCAAGCTCTCCAACAAACTCTACAAGCACATGCCCCGCCATACCCCGGTGCAGCGGGCATTGCGGATCGCCATTCTTACCGACGCGATCAATGCACAGACCACCTCCCGGATCGCCAACGCCGCATATGAGCGTGGCCACGTCGTCGAAACGCTCATTGCCGAAGAGCTCGCCCTCGCATTCGACAATCTCACGCCGTCGCTGACATTGGGCGAATCTACGATCGGGCATTTCGATTTTGTCCTGCCGTATTTCGATGTTGGCGACCAATCTTTTGCGCAACACGTCCTGCGTCAACTCGAGCTGACGGGTTCAACGCCGCTCAACAGCTCCGATGCGATTACCACGCTGAATAATCCGGTCGCCATACGTCAGTTGCTAATGGCGGGTCGGATACCAACACTCGGCCCAGACAGAATTGAAGCCGCAGCAGCAAATGATGCTCCACCTTCAACGTCACCGCCTCACGCGACACGCATCCTCGTCATCGGCCGCAGCGCTATCGCAGCATTCCGTGTCGAAGCAGGGCGCGGCGTTGCTCCCGTACTCCCACCCATTGATCGCGCGATCCAACGCATCGCACTCGATGCCGCCCGTCTCCTTAAGCTGCGGCTTGCATCTATTGATGTCGTCGAAATCGATGGTGTCTTTCATGTCGCATCAGTCAACCCAATGCCCCGGCTTTCCGAGTTCAAGATCCTACTGGGCTCTTCGCCGAGCCGTTGATAATCAAGGAA
>AERA01017736.1_pt1 | contig 13324 bp, 11 predicted proteins | sample 267968 | NCBI WGS metagenome assembly AERA01 (sample SAMN02954363, study PRJNA61401) | activated sludge metagenome | biome: terrestrial; feature: wastewater treatment plant; material: activated biomass; isolation source: activated biomass of an industrial wastewater treatment plant | reverse complement strand
ACGTAGGATGAGTGATCTCGTAATAAAGATACCGGGCATAGCCCGAGTAAGCGCCAAAGAAGATGTCTGTATAGTGCTGGAAATTCATCCCTGGAACGTAATGAAGATAGATAAAGGACGAAGCGAAATAAGTGGATTCTGTCCTATCGGCGGGTAACATTTGTCACCTTTTCCCTGATCAACGCTGGAAATCCTTGTGCCTGAGTTCCAGCTTCTTAGGCATGTTTTGACGTGTTTGCAGTACAAAAAGTAAAAATAATTTGTCATAATGTAAAATAAACATTACATTTAATAAAACTTAATTATCATGGAAAACAGACTATTGCTCCCTCATTCATGTAAACGGATCGGTTGGTTATTGCTGATCCCGGCGCTGGTTGCCGGGGTCATGCTGGCCTTTTTTGAATTTGAAGCGGAGTGGCTGGAGGTGCCGGTTTTTCACATATTCATCCAGGGGTTTATGGAGGAGGACAGTTGGTTCGTCTGGAAAGACACGAATGTGACCAATACTGTTGTGATGGTAGTGCTGGTGGTTGGTGGCCTTCTCGTAGGTTTTTCCAGGGAAAAGACTGAAGACGAGTTTATCGCCAGTCTGCGCCTGAGAGCCATGCTATGGGCGGTCTGGGTCCACTATATTCTGCTGTTGATGGCCGCGATATTGACGTATTATTTTGCCTTTTTTACCGCAATGGTGTATTTGATGTTTACGGTGTTATTGCTGTTCATCATCCGGTTTCATTACCTGTTGTATCACCATACCAAAACAGCCACCGATGAAGAATAATATCCGTGTCGAGCGTGCAATCCTGAACATTACACAGGAAGAGTTGGCCAACCGGGTGGCGGTGAGTCGCCAATCGATCAATGCCATTGAGGCTGGAAAATATGTTCCGTCAACGGTGCTGGCCTTGAAGATTGCATCGGTATTCAATAAGCCGGTGGATGAAATATTCCAGTTGGAAGAGGAAGACTGGGCGAATTGACCAGTCATGTGTCCAGGAAAAAGGATTTGCACAGAGTGGCGAGAACTTCTGCTGGAGCAGTTTCCAGGGGATGCTGCAAGCCTTTCAGGATTTGTAGTTTTCCTTTCGGCAAACAAGCGGAAGCGATGATGGACTCCGCCTCATGCACCATGTAATCGTGTTCGCCCCGACATACCAGGACAGGAGTTGTGATCCTGCGGATGATTTCGTCTGTCATCGCTTTTCCATTTCCGAGTGCAATCATCATGTGCGCGGTTGATCGCACGACTTCTTCCCAAAGATGTTCACCAAACCGTTTAGATAGCGTTTCAGCAAACGCCGGGACCTTATGCCTGATAATATCGGGGTTGAGCATTTTGACTTCCCTGGCGGCGGTTTCAAATGTCCATTCCCATTTCGTCCCCAGGGTGATAATCCGGCGTACCCGATCCGGATAATGGGCAGCCAGCTGAACAGCCACATAGCCGCCCATGCTGTACCCGAAAAAGTGAGCTGAGGAAATTTGATGGGCCAGCATGTATTCCATAGTATCATTGACGAACTGCTCGATCGAAAACAGACCGGTGTAGGGTTGTCCATCGTGACCGGAAAAATGGAAGGAGTGCACATCAAAATCCGGTTCAAGTAAGGGTGTCAGCGCAGTAAACGAATCCCGGTTGCCCAGGGCGCCATGCAGCAGAATGAGCGGTGGTTTTCCCATCAATATGAAATGAATGATGCTAAAGTAGCCGTAAACCGGTCAGGGCCATTCAATTTTCACCGCCGAAATATTGTTTTCTTCAAACCGGATTTCCGGCCTGATCCGAAAGCCGGAAGCGAGGTAAAATCCCAGCGGAGATCGATATCGGGTGCCAGAAGCCGTGAAGTCATGTTCATGATCGATCACCCAGCCACAGAGTTGCGTTTCGGTCGATTTGAGGTGATCCATGATTATCCGCCCGATACCTTGCCTTTGAAATTCAGTGCTGACGATTACGGAAAACCACCGCTCCTGGTCCCGTTGAAAGGTCATTGCCCAGGCAATAAGCGGGTGCTCCTCAACCAGGAAAAGAAAATGCCGGTGGTGGGTGGAAGAAGCCAGGAACGCGTCAAATCCTTCTGGCGTGATTTGAAGCTGCATCGGGAATTCCCGGTTCCACAACCTGATCACTTGTTGTTTTTTGCTCCGGGCTCAGGATCGGGGACTCAACGATTTCCATTTTGGAGCTAGCATGCTGGAAATGTATATTTCTTTTTTTGGCCACAGATTTTCGCTGATAGTTTTTTCTTCCCGTTGGCAATCTCATCACCAGGGCCTACGGCCCTGATCGACGTTCGGGGACCCTCACGTCTACCGAGCAGTTGCCTCTAACGAGGCAAATTTATCCCTATAAATATCCCCTGGAAAGTTGAGCTTTTCCGAACATATGTGTATTTTGTTTTACCGATTACCGATCGTTTTTTATTTCCTGATGACACCCTTATTGCCTGGGCCTATGCTCCTGAACGACGCTTCGTGACCTTTACGTCTACCGAGCAGTTGCCTCTAACGAGGCAAATTTATCCCTATAAATATCCCCTGGAAAGTTGAGCTTTTCCGAACATATGTGTATTTCGTTTTACCGATTACCGATTACCTATTACCGATTACCGGATACTGAATACTGAATACCGATTACTGATTACCGGATACCGATTACTGAATGCACAATTTACTTTAATGAATAAAATCGCCACTGACTTCTGAATTCCCTGTCCAGCGATTGATCCGTAAGGATAGCCCGCACCATCTCCACCGGCATGCTGTTTTCCTGTAAAACAGCATCGTGGAATTCCTTGTAGGTCATCCGGCCACTGTCGACCAGTTCTTTTTTCAAGGCGTAGAATTGCTGTCCGCCGATCATATAGGCCAGTTGGTACAACGGGCCGTAACCGCCTTCGACAGATCGCCGGACTTCGCCTTCCGCATTGGCTCGCTCGTGTCCAACGCGATCGACCAGGAAATCGATGCATTGCTGCGGCGTCCACTCACCCTGGTGATATTTGATGGAAAAAATAATTCGCGCGCAGCGATGCATTCGCCAGAACAACATGCCCACGCGATCTTCGGCCGATCGCGGAAAGCCCAGGTCGTACAGGATCATTTCCCAGTACAACGCCCAACCTTCAGTCCAGAAGGGTGTAGAATAAAATCGGTACGGATGATTCCGCTCATTCATAAACCGCTGCAAGTGATGACCGGCGATTAATTCGTGATGTACCGTCGCGCGGGAAAAGTGAGGGTTATTTCCCCGCATGCTCATCATTTTTTCTTCGTGGGTCATGTCATCCGTCGGATAGGAGATCTGCAGCACCTCGCCGCCGAGAAAGAACGGACTGATCCGCTGGCGCTCCGGCGGGATCATGGACATGCGCCAGACTTCTTCCGCAAGGGGCGGGATCGTGAGCAGGTCATTCGCCTTCAGAAATTCAACAGATTGATTATACAGGTCGAGCATCGCTTCGGGTTGATGCCCGGGAGGCACATACGATTGTTTCACCTTTTCAAGTGCTGCTTTCCAGTCATCTCCAAATCCCATTTCAGCAGAAGCTTTCAGCATTTCGCGATCACACCAGGCAAATTGTTCGTCCGCGATGCGCAATAACTCTTCCGGTGTATACGGGATCATCTCCGCCATCAATTCGTCGATCAGGGCCTCGCGCCCGATAGGTTCGCCAAATATGCCGCTGGCGTCACGCGGTTGCAGTTTACTTGAGTCCACCTGGAATTTGAGCAAGCGCGCGTAACCGGCCATGATTGAATCCAGTCGTTTGATCGGTGTGGATACCCACCAGGTGAATTCCGGATCATAGTCGCTGTAGAATTCGAACACACTTTCCAGCGCTACGCGTTGTCGAGCAATGGTATTGGACGCCTGGGTGGCATGCCTGGGGGGAAGACGAGCAGATTTTTTTCGGAGATCATCCGCCTGGGATTGAAATGATTTTTCCATCGCTGCCATCTGCTCAGCTACGACCGAACCATCCATCCACAACCCGCGCCTTCTTTTTTGTTCCAATTCATAAATCGGAAATCCCGGGCGAATGAAGGGCATGATATGTTTCGCGATCTCCTCCTGCTCATCTAATTCGCGCAGTTCCTCGTGCAGCACATTGCGGAACAGGAGCCAATCCACTTTGCCTCCCGTCGACATGCTTTCAAAAGGTAACAGCTCCAGCCTGTTCAAATAGCCGGTGTAGAAAGTCCGCATCCGTGTAATGCGTTCCGGGGAATAGCTGACAAAATAAAACCGGTTGAGCACGGCCCTGTCTTCCTGGTATTCCACGAGGATATCATACATCGCAGTTGGAGGCTGGGCGTCCGCGCGCAGGGCGGCGAACATGACCTGGAAGACGACAACTGCACGGACGATCAGGCTAATACGAATGGATTCAATGGATTTCATGCCATTGAATATACAATAATCAGCGTGTGCCGGGAATGATCTAGTAGATGTCGAGAATGGTGTAGGTTACGTCATTAAAGGTGAACTGGTCCCCTTTTTTCAGGTTTCGCATTTTTCCAAATAGAGGCGCTTTTTCGGACATCCCGAAAACTTTGCTGTCACCAACTTCCACTTGCTCGGAGGATACCGCGATAAAAAATGTCCGTTTATCCGTCACGACGACGGCACCTTTGCCGGGTTGTGTCACCTCGTGATCCGGATCGAGATCTTCCAGGATCGTCATTTCATAGCGGACGAATGCCAATTCCTCCTCCATGGTGGAAAGCAGTTCCAGTTTTCCGGCGGATCGGTCTTCAGATTGGCTCAGGCTCTCTCCATGTTCGTATACGTCTGCACTGAGTTCCTCAATGCGTTGATTGAAATTGACGATCAGCGCTCGCTGCTTTTGTATACAGGCGTTCAGGATGTCGGCCTTTGGAATTCTCTCACTCATGGCTGTTTTGTTTAACGGTTCGGTTAGTTAAATTGGAAATCGGGCCTCTCGATGGGTTGACGAGGTTAGAATTTTTGGGCAGACGTATGTTGAAACCGCCCATCCCGAAGGTGTGACAGCTGTCTGACAGCGTGGACTAAATGGTACAGGATCATGTGCATCACGATTCCATCGGTTTTTTCAACACAGGATCGAAACCGCTTCGAAGATGCAGGTCGCGTTGAGGGAGCGGGATCTCGACACTGTGTTGCTTGAACTTTTCAAAAATAGCATAATACAAGTGACTTTTCAATACCCCGGGTCGGTCCGTGTATTCGGATGTCCAGACTCTCAGGTTAAAATTGAGTCTGCTGTCACCGAATTCTTCAAACAACACATCACTGGGAGGGTCGTCCAGCACGCCCTGGGTTTCTTTGGCCACCTCCAGCAAAAGTTTCTTGATGTTTTGGGGTTCTTCATTATAGGAAACACCGACCGGGAAATTCAACCGGATCGTCCGGTCATTGAGACTCCAGTTGATCACCTTGGTATTGATAAAATCCGAGTTGGGTACAATGATACTGATATTATCATTCGTGACGATCGTGGTGGCGCGCGAGGAAATCGCCACAATATTTCCCGCAATATCATCCACCTCGACCCGGTCACCAACTTTAATGGGGCGCTCGAAGAGAATGATCAGACCACTGATAAAATTGTTGGTGATATTCTGCAAACCCAGGCCGATACCGATACCCAATGCGCCAATCAGGATGCTGAGCGTGCTGAGATCAATCCCCGAAGCCTGGAAGATGATGATCAACCCGATAATGATCAGCATGTACCGGGTAATCGTAGCGATAGAGTTCCCGACGCTATCGTCGATATTATACCGCGGAAAGAGTCTCCGGATGAGGATCTGTTTCAGTTTGGACGTGAAATAGATCAGTACAACAAACGACAGTATAATATAGACGATCGTACTCAGCGAGAATTCCGTGTCACCTACTTTAAAGAGTTGCTGGCTCCAGACTGAGCCTATCCAATCAATTATCGTGTTGATAAAATCCATATTGTCCCTTTCACAGCCCGGTCAATCCCCGGTTGAATTGCCAGGTGTATGACAATTTTCAACCGGATCGGATCCGGTGTGTTGTTCAGGACTAAGGTAAGGAATGCCCAAATTTAATCCCCTCAGGATCAGGATTATGGCCATTATGCTCATGATCCAGGGCACAGCCCGGTTCAATTTTTGACGAAAGGAGAAGGAGATGCGTTGCCCCAGGACCATCATCAGCGCGAGTAATGGTATTGTGCCCAACCCAAAACCGCTCATAAACAATACGCTTTTCACTGGATGGCCAAACGCAAACGCGCCGGCCAGGGCCACATAGACCAGACCGCAGGGCAATAGCCCATTAAGTATGCCGACAGGCAGGAATTTCAGGGCAAATGCAGATTTGTACCAACTGCCCAATGCCTTCCGGAGTTTGTCCTGAAAGCTGGTTAAGAACCGGACTGATGGCCAACGGAAAGTACCCGGAATAATGAATACGAGGATCAGGATACCCGCGCCGATTGACAGGCCACGTTGAAATCCCCAGAATGAGATCTGCTGACCTAATAATCCAACCACCAGGCCCAGCAGGCTATAGGTCAGGGTGCGACCAAGATTGTATTGGAGAATGGCAAAAAAATTTCCGGACACCGGTTGAACCCTGAATGGGAAGCGACAACGCCAACGGTCCACACATGCCCACACAATGCAAACTCCCCATCAGGCCCACACCTGAACCGACAACCGCCGCTAAAATAAATGCATTCATGTTCCTTTCTGAAGGAATACGCGTTCTTCAAAATAATAAGGAACCTCGCCATTTTTCCATCCAATCCGGAACGTATATAGGCCGTGAACAAATCCGTTTTTCGAAACGACCTGCCGACCGTGAGCATCCGGCGCCAACTCCATTTTAACATCAAGGTGCTGACCATCAGGACGCAAGGCCTCCAGGTATCCTTCGGATAGTTTTTCGAACGTGGTCGCTGGAAAATTGAGCACAATATCAGCGGTCTCTTGCGAAAGGAACGGCGAGGAAACGGCCTGCTGCAGGTTCCGGGCAGCATTGATCTTGTCCTGGTAGACCAGTTCTTTTTCATAATAGCGTCCATCCACCATTTCATTCGTTTGCTGCATGGCGTAGTAGACCATCCCCAGCATACTGAGAATAAAGAGTATGATGACCAACAATAATTTATGTCCCCAATTCATGATTTATTATTTAAAAGGGCCAAGGAATTTGGTTTTGATCAGTTGAATCCGCTTGTTGTTTCGATAGACGCCGATCTGCAGTTTATTGCTGCGGTTCTGCACAGCGGATTGCGGGATCTCGACAAAAAAAGTAAAGGTGTTGATCGACTCTGGCGAAAGTTGGAAGCCGGGATGGCCGATGAGGTTGATCTCGCCGGGCATATTTTCCAATTTGAGGTTAACAGGAAACTCTTGTACCGTTTTATTGACGATCCGTGCTTCAAACAGGTTGCTGAAGTTTCCCTCATCCGTTTGTTGATAGAGCTGTCCTTTTACCCTATTGACATACGTGTCGACAGGTTTCCGGGTGGCAGTCATAATGCCCATGCCCACGGAGAGCAGGATGAGTAACACGGAATAGGCCTTTGCCCGGGTATTGAACTTGAACGGTGTCCGATTGGTGATCTGATTTTCTGAGGCGTATCGGATCAGGCCGCGGGCAAAGCCTACCTTATCCATGACCTCATCACACGCGTCAATGCACGCCGTGCAGCCTACGCATTCCATCTGTACACCATCCCGGATGTCAATGCCGGTGGGGCATACCATCACACATTTATGGCAATCAATACAGTCGCCGGCGGTTCGCGTTTCCTTTTTCCGCAATCGCTCGCGTGGCTCACCCCGGTTATAATCATACGCCACCTGCATCGTGTCTTTATCAAACATTACACTTTGCAACCGGCCATAGGGGCAAATCGTCGTGCACACGATTTCGCGTACGAAAGCAAAGACACTATAGAACAGCAGGGTGAAGATGACCAGCCCGAAAAACAGCCCCAGGTTTTGGCTGATCGGTTGGCTAATGAGCGCCAGTACACCATCCATGCCGAGAATATAGGCCAGGAAAGTATGAGCGATCAGGAATGAGATCACCAGGAAAAGAAAATGTTTGACGCCTTTCTTCCAGATCTTTTCGGTCGTCCAGGGTCCGTTGTTCAAGGCCAGTTGCCGCGCAGGCGAGCCCTCAATCCACCATTCGATTTTCCGGAAAATGAACTCCATGAATACGGTTTGCGGGCAAGTCCATCCGCAAAACAACCTGCCATAAATGACGGTGAACAGGATAATGAAAATGATCAGGAAGATCATGGCCAACGCGAGGATGAAAAAATCCTGTGGCCAGAAAATTTTTCCAAACAAAATAAATTTACTGTCGATGATATTGATCAGGAATAACGGATGGCCATTGACTTTGATAAATGGCAGGACGAAAAACACGGCCAGGTAGCCATAGGAGAGATAATTCCGGAACCGGGTGAAAAAGCCGGAAGGCTTCAGGGCATAGATCCACTTCCGTTTACCGGATGCAGTTGTGCTGCTGAGCCGGTCCCGAAAGCTTTCCGCGTGTTGTATATCCTTCTCCTCCATGGTTTATTGAACCTGCAAGGTGTCAGTCGATGTACTGGTGATAGTATCCTGGTTCATCACTTCAGGCACATACAATTCACCTTGCGGTGCTTTCGCATCAGGTGGATTCGTGCCCTGGAGTGTCAGGATATAGTTTGATACCTGGGCCATCTGGATGGGAGACAATTGCGACTTCCAGGAGATCATTCCTTTATCCGGCACCCCATACTTTACCGTTTTGAAAATGTCTTGCAGCGAACCGCCATGGATCCAGTATTCATCGGTCATATTCGGTCCGACCAGGCCTCCGCCATCCTGTTTATGGCATACCGCACAAAGGGTATTGAAGATGCTTTTGCCCGCTTCCAGGTCGGCTCCGGTCATGGGTTCCACATTCGATTCGTCAATATTGCTCGCTTGCGTCGCAAGATATTCACGATGTTCTTCCTCGGCACGGATATTGGCCATTTTCAATTCCTCGAGTTGCAAAGGCGCGCTTTTGGCAATATGATACCTGTAGATATAGACACCGGCAAACAGGATCGTGATCAGGAACGCGGTGGTAAACCATGTCGGGATGGGATTGTCCAACTCCCGGATGCCGTCATAATTATGCCCGGTGTCGATCGTATGCTCTTCCTGGATGGTGGTGGTGTAATTGGCACGCTTCCACTTTGAGGCCATCCAGCTCAACGGATCGAATGATTTCCGTTCCTTTTCCACTTCGCCATCCAGTTTGGCCAGGAATTCATTGGTCTTGTAGGAAAAGAAGAGAATGAATAGAAATTCAATCGCGATCACGCCCAGCAGCATCAACAACATAACGTCACTGTCAATGCCTGTGGTCACAGATCCGGTTGTCGGTTGTGCGAATGCGGATGAAGCAGAAAGCAACAGGAAAAACGGGATCAATACGCTGGTTTTACCGGAATTCCATTTGAATTGATAGTACCGCTTGGCCGCCCGCAGGAAAGCATTTGCAGAAGCCCACAAAGGCAGGAGCAATAGCGCCGCGATGATCAGCAGCAATGTGTTCATGTCCGGCATCCAGGGCAGGTTCAAGCCTTCAGCCGGCGCGGCATCCTGGCTCCAGAGCATGGAAGTGGACAGCAGGATAGCGAAAAGGAGATATGCTTTTTTCATGATTCTTCGATTTTGCGGATTAGTCATCGAGCGGTAATTGTTCGCAATGCTCCACCTCCTTGCGGTTCATCCGGAAAGCCCAAATGGTCACGGCGGTGAAAAAAGCCACAAAGAGCAGGAGCGAGATGATGGGATAAATGCTGACCCCGGTAATCTGTTCGAGATAATAGGAGAATTTCATGTCGGATTATTTTTGGACAGTCGCGGGACTGAGTTTGATATCGGTTCCAAGTCGTTGCAGGTACGCGATCAGCGCGATGATCTCTTTATCACTGGAGATCTCGATGTTGTCACGTTTGAGATTGGCGATGATCTCATCGGCCTGTTTTTTCAGATCATCATTCGCTTTCGCCTCATATCCTTTTGGATAGGGCACACCCATTTTCCGCATGGCGTGGATCTTGGATCGCGTGGTTGATATGTCCAGTTCTTTGTCAAACAGGGAGACATAGGGCGGCATAATGGATCCGGGGGCCATCGATGGCGGATCGTACATATGATTGAAGTGCCAGCTATCGGGATACTTGCCGCCTACGCGCGCGAGATCGGGTCCGATACGTTTGCTGCCCCACTGGAATGGGTGATCGTAGACAAACTCACCAGCCTTTGAGTATTCACCATACCGGGCCACTTCATACCGGAAGGGTCGGATCATTTGGGAATGGCAGGTATAACAGCCTTCGCGGATATAAATGTCACGTCCCTGCAATTCGAGCGGCGTATAGGGCTTCACACTTTCAATGGTCGGGATATTGGATTTGACCAGGTAGGTCGGCACCAGTTCAAACAAGCCACCCAGGCTCACCACCACCAGGCTGAGCGCCAGCAGGATCATGGGTTTGCGCTCCAGGAAGCTATGCCAGAATGATCCTTTCGGCGCGACGTAGTTGCGGGCCAATGCCGGTGCTTCACCCACCTCCTCATTCACATATTGGCCGCTCTTCGCCGTTTTCACAAGATTGTAGATCATGATGATCACACCGGTGAGGTAGATCGTACCTCCAATCGCGCGCAGCACGTAAAACGGTATCATGGTTTGCACGACGTCCATGAACTGGTATTGTAACTGTCCCTCCGGGGTGAACGCCTTCATCATGAAGTATGTCCGGAATGCACTCCAGTACATCGGGATGGCATACAGCAGGATACCCAGGGTGCCAATCCAGAAGTGCGTACTCGCCAGTTTTTTCGAATACAGTTTGGTGTTGAACATTTTGGGAATGAGCCAGTATAACATCCCGAACGTGAGGAAGCCATTCCAGCCCAAGGCGCCAATATGTACGTGCGCCACTGTCCAGTCACTATAGTGCGAGATCGCGTTGACGTTTTTCAATGAGAGCATCGGCCCTTCGAATGTGGCCATGCCATATGCGGTGACAGCCACCACAAAGAATTTGAGCACCGGATCTTCCCGGACCTTATCCCAAGCTCCCCGCAAGGTGAACAACCCGTTGAGCATGCCTCCCCAGCTGGGCAGGATGAGCATGATCGAAAATACCGTGCCCAGGGACTGCGCCCATTCCGGCAACGCGGTGTACAGGAGGTGATGCGGTCCCGCCCAGATATACAGGAAGATGAGACTCCAGAAGTGCACGATACTCAGGCGGTAGGAAAAGATGGGTCGCTCTGCTGCTTTCGGAAGGAAGTAATACATCAATCCGAGATATGGCGTAGTGAGAAAGAAGGCCACCGCATTGTGACCATACCACCACTGCACGAGCGCGTCCTGCACGCCGGCATACCAGGGATAACTCTTCATCAGTGTAACCGGAAGCTCGACAGAGTTGACAATATGTAGCATAGCTACTGTCAGCCATGACGCGATAAAAAACCAGATCGCCACATAGAGATGCCGCTCACGCCGGGTGAGGATCGTGCCGAACATGTTGATCCCGAAAATGATCCACACTACGGCGATCAGGATATCAATAGGCCACTCCAGTTCAGCGTATTCTTTGCCGGTGGTAAACCCCATCATGAGCGTGACCGCAGCCAGCACGATGATGGATTGCCATCCCCAGAAATGCGCGAGTCCAAGTTTTCGGCTCCACATCGATGTTTTCAGAAGACGCGGCAACGAATAGTACACCGCGGTGAAAATGCCGTTGCCGACAAACGCGAAGATGACGGCATTGGTGTGCACCGGCCGCAATCGTCCGAAAGCGATGTGTGGAAAGTACTCACTAAAGTTGAGCACAGGAAAAGCAAGTTGGAAGGCGATGATCACTCCGACCAGCATCCCTACGGCACCCCACACAATAGTCGCGATCCCAAAAAACTTGGGCAGGCTGTTGTCGATTCGATACTGCTGTAATTCCATAGCGGATCAATTGTTTTTATCAGGATTTTCGTTCGAAATTGATTTGGTGGTGGATGATTTGCGGGTTTGATCCCATAGGATCCGGCGGGCCGGACTATAGTCATCATCAAACTGACCGTCCCGGACACTCCATAGAAAAGCGATCAGGAAAGCCGAAGCGATACCGATACTGAGAAATAGCAAGATCAGGATGGCGCTCATGCGGGTGGGACGGCTTTGTGTAATCGATGTTTGCCGAGCCATTCTGTCAATCCAAATGTGATCAGGATGATCGTGATGGAACTGCTGGGCATGAGAATAGCGGCGATCATCGGTGATAGTTTACCCTGAACGGCGAAATACAAGCCGATGATGTTGTACAAAATGGATATAGCGAAGCTGAAGGCAATGATCGTTTTTCCGTCACGTGCGAATTGTAACCATTCCTTCAGCTTGTTCAAACTGGAAGCGTGTATAATGATATCGGCAGCCGGGGTGAAGTTGTTGTCATCCGAACAAACGGCCATACCCACTTCACTTTCTTTCAGCGCACTGGCGTCATTCAGCCCGTCACCGATCATCAGCACTTCGTCCTGTTGTGTGTCATGGAGCGTTTGGATATACTTCAATTTATCAGCCGGGGTTTGATTAAACCGGAGATTGCCGGGTGTGGAAACCACGGGTTCTAAAACCGGTTGCTCGGCGTTGTTATCCCCGGACAGGATAGAAAGGGTATACCGGGCTTTGAGGTTGGATAGCAGGTCCAGCATGCCCGGCCGGTACAGATTTTTGATCTGGAACATACCCCAGGGCTGCTGGTCAATCATGATGGAGACTGTACTGGTCGTCTGGTTGGAAATCCCGTTACCGGCATATTTGGGGGAGCCGATCTTGATATGCCGCTCCCGGATCCAGCCTTCCATGCCCTGGTGTGGTTCGATCCGGAAATGATCGGCTGGTACTGTACCCGGAACAGCCAGGTGGCTCAACACCGCCTGGCTGAGCGGATGTGTAGAATGCATGAGGAGTGATGCTATATCGGTTTTGAGTTCGTCATCAAGGGGCTTTCCGGTGTAGTGAATAGCCCATTCCCGGGTTTGCGTCAAAGTGCCGGTTTTGTCAAATACAATATGGGAGATGCGTGACAGCTTCTCCAGCACCTGGGCATTGCGCAGGTATACACGATGCCTGGAGAATATCCGCATCAGGTTTCCCCGCGTAAAATTTGACGCCAGGAGTAATGCACAGGGACAAGCGATAATGAGAATAGTTGTTAACGCATTCCACATGGTCGTGTACGCGCCCTGTTGCCACCAGTATGCAGCTGTCAAACCAGTGATGACA
>AERA01003833.1_pt1 | contig 13333 bp, 6 predicted proteins | sample 267968 | NCBI WGS metagenome assembly AERA01 (sample SAMN02954363, study PRJNA61401) | activated sludge metagenome | biome: terrestrial; feature: wastewater treatment plant; material: activated biomass; isolation source: activated biomass of an industrial wastewater treatment plant | reverse complement strand
GCTGGAGGAAGGACATGAATGGATTGCGCAGGCCGCGTTTGCAACAGAAGATCTATTTGCGCAGGCTGACCTGGTGCATGTCAAACCTGACGGGCACCTTGACATTTATGAGATCAAGTCCAGTTCGGGCATGCAAAACATAGGCATCGAGGAGGCCACTGAAGGCAGAAAGCGCGAGGAGTATATTCAGGACCTCGGATTTCAATATTACACCATGCAGTTGGCTGGGTATGTCATTGACAACCTCTACTTGATTGAACTCAATAAGGACTATTGGTTGCGCGGAGAATTAGATCTGGAAGAATTGTCTATCACCACTGATGTCACCTCAGATGTACAAACTGGGCAACCGAATCTCATTGTTCAGATTAAAGAAGCGCTCAAACAAATAGATGAAAGCCATCAACCCGTAACCTGTAACTGTAAATACAAGTCCCGCAAAAATCAGTGTCCGGCATTTCCACATCTCCATCCGGAATGGACGGAATATGCGGTGTTTGATCTTTCGCGCATTGGAAGCAGCTTGAAACGACTTCGGCAACTGGTGGATGCAGGACATGTGTTGATCAAAGACATTCCCGACGACTACCCCTTACTGGATGCCCATCGCGATCAGGTTCATTCCTGGAATCATGACAGCGTCTTTGTGCAAAAGGAAAAGATCCGTGCGGAATTGGAGCAGCTTCACTACCCCTTGTACTTCCTGGATTACGAAACCACCAGTACAGCCATTCCCCGCTATGCAGGCACCAAGCCTTATATGCATGTGCCCTTTCAATACTCATTGCATGTTATAGAAAGTCCGGATTCCGAACCCCAACATTTTGAATATCTGCACCTGGAAAAGACCAATCCCATGGTTGCCCTGAGTCATTCCCTCCGCAACCACATCGGGGATGAGGGCAGTGTGATTGTGTGGAACAAAACCTTCGAATGCAAGTGCAATGAAAACATGGCCAGGGTCGTCCCCGAACTGGCCGACTTCCTGAACAGTCTCAACGATCGGGTCTACGACCTGATGGACATATTCAAGAACCGGTTGTATGTGCACAAGGACTTCCGGGGCAGTGCATCCATCAAAAAGGTTTTGCCTGTTCTGGTCCCTGAATTATCTTACGACAGCCTTGCGATCGCGGATGGTGGCACAGCGACGACCGAGTGGCGGCGGCTGGTGTATGAGGTGGAGGATGAAGGGGAGAAGGAAAAGATCCGGGAGGCGTTGCTGCGGTATTGTGAGATGGATACGGGGGCGATGGTGGGGGTGTTGGATCATTTAAAAAAGCAATGCTGAATTAATTACAATTAAACCAAACCTTACAAACTTACTTTATCAACTATGTTCTCCTGGCTCCCTATTTACAAGGAAGTTTCCAAATGGATCCTCCAATATCGAAACAGACAAAACGAATTGTGTGACATTCTGCGAGAAATTGGTTACGTTAAAAATTTAACAGACGAAACAGTAGATGGAAAACAACACTTACAGGTAATGGATCCATTCACTTTTTTTCGCATTTTTCCAAAAACCCAAAAACAAAGAAAAAAGAATCGAATATTGGCGTAGACTTAAAGTTAAAATAGGCCTGCAAAGTGATATTCCGTCCGATTTTGATGGATTACCTTCTGCACAACCCATGAATTTATGGTTCTTCAAATTTGAAAAAGATAGAAAACCAAATGATCTGGATGAAATTTGGAAATTAGCTGAACAGGCAATTCATGGACAGTTAACAGAAGATAGTTTCCGGAAGGTGCTCTCGATGCCAGGAATAGGTATCGCAAAGTTATCCCAAGGTCTTTTTTGGCTCAATCCTGAGGTGTTCTACCCAGTTGATTCTCATAAAACCTACTTACATCTAAAGCAAATTGATACTACAGTAAACACACTTGAAAACTACTTAGCTATTATTCAAAACACAAAATCCACGTTTGTCAAACCGCTATATGAAGTATCTCATGATGCATACATGAATAGCCAAATCATCAATGAAAAGGACGAAGATGAAGTCACTATATCTGCACCATCCTTTCACAATAGAAAAAATCAATATGAGCCTGAAAAATTTAAGAAATATCTCGAATTCATTCAAAGTATTGTACGAGATTTTCAACTTCAATCAGATGACCCTCGTATTGTGTTCACATCGAGGAATCGAAGATTAAACTTTATCATAGGCCAGCGATATTGTCTAAATCTATACCGTAATTCCAATCCAAATATTATCGGGTTCATTAGCGCCCGTGAGCTGGATGAGACAACAGAATCCTTCAGTGGCCCAACAATAGCATACTATAATGAAACAGAAGAAATTGATGCCTTAGAACAGTATCGGGAGGAGATAACAGATGCTTTAAAAGTTGAACTTGCGAGAAGCAAAAAGTCCGGATACCTGGATAAAGATGATCCAGAATTTCGGAATGCCATTTTCGGTTTGACCTCTGATGATTCCGAAACCAAGATTCAAGCTAAAATAAAAGCCCATAATATCATCCTTTATGGTCCTCCTGGTACAGGCAAGACATATTCTACAATTGAAAAAGCAATCTCGATTGTGAATCCTGATTACTTAAAAAGCAATTATTCTTCACAACTAATTTTACAATCCAAATTTAAAGAATTACTCATCAGGGATTTAGGTTCTGGTGAGGGACAAATCGCATTTTGCACATTTCACCAATCATTTTCTTATGAAGATTTTGTTGAAGGCATAAAGCCAATTACACCGGAGTCCTCTGAAATGCCTTTGCATTTTGAGGTTGTAGACGGGATTTTTAAGAAAATATGCCTATTTGCTTCTGCCGACCTTAATGTACAGGAGCTAAGCCAACAAAAAGATTCATTATTAACATCTAGTGAATTTGAAAAAGGTAATTTCTACAAAATATCTCTTGGAGATAGCAGGGAAGAATCGGGAGCAGAACTATATAATTATTGTGTTCAAAATAATTTTATTGCCATTGGATACGGAGGGAAACATGATTATTCTGGGATGGACGATGATACAATATCTACATATGTTGAGGAGAAAAAATTGAAACCCTTTGCTGCTGACGCAATAATTAGATTTAAAAACAAATTGAATGTTGGAGATTATGTAATCGTTTCACACGGAACAAATTTTGTAAAGGCTTTTGGAATTGTCACAGGAGAATATGAATACATTGAGGACTCAGAGATTCACGTTCGGCACTTTAGAAAAGTCAATTGGATATTTAAAGATCTGAAGATTCCAGTCTCTGAGGTTTATGCGAAGAAATTTTCAATGCAAACAATATACAGTCTGAATCATGAATTATTGTTAAAGTCCTTTTTTGTACGGACACAAAATAAGTCAAATGTTCAAGTATCCAATAAAAATTATGTTCTCATTATTGATGAAATCAATCGAGGAAATGTATCCTCTATATTTGGTGAGCTAATCACACTGATTGAATCAAACAAGCGGTCAGGCTCATCGGAAGCACTGGAAACTATTTTACCATATTCTAAAGAAAGATTTTCAGTTCCATCCAACCTCTACATCATCGGCACCATGAACACGGCTGACCGTAGCGTCGAGGCCCTTGACGCAGCGCTTCGGCGTCGATTCTCCTTCATCGAAATGCCGCCGCTATATCATCTGCCAGGAATGGATCAACAGGTTGCTGGCCTTCGGCTCAAGGATATTCTCTATACCATCAATATGCGAATTGAGAAACTGCTGGACAAGGATCACCTCATCGGCCACTCCTATTTCCTGTTCCAGCCGGATAGCGCATTTGAAGAGCAACTTTTAAGCGCATTCTACAACAATATCATACCCCTACTCCAGGAATACTTCTTTGGTGACTACGGAAAGATCGGGTTAGTTCTGGGCAATGGATTTGTAAGACTTCGGCCATCTGATAAAGACAAGAAACTATTCGCCGACTTTCAGTATGATGACCTCGAAATCCTGCAAGAACGAAAAGTCTACGAAATCATTGACTATCGAAATCCAGCCATGCTCAATGGTCAAACTTTTGAGCATGCATTACAACTACTTATGACCAACGGCCATTATGTCCAGGAATAAGCTTCACATAACAGTCTTTGAACATGAATCCATTCGGGTGGGCCAAACCTATAATGGGCATGAGTTTCAACAACGACATTTCGATCAATTTGCCACCTATTTTGAACACGGTGGGCATCAGTATTATTCGTTGGGACATAACCGTGTTTTATTCAAAGAATTTGTAGGTGTGATTCAACTAGGCCATATTCTGGTTGAGGTCTTGCCCAAAGCAGATAACAAACCGTCCACTGAAGAAAATAAACAGGAATGGCGTAAACGGCTAGTCGATATCCTCAGATCGGTTGGTTTGTTCCAGGTATTTGCACCATCCAGCAGCACCCTTAAAATCAAGAATAATTCAATCCTCGATCTTTACTTTGAACTATTTGTTGCCGAACTGGAATATCTGCTTCACCGGGGCCTGGCTAAACGCTATCGGAAGACAGAAGGCAATCTCAATGCATTAAAAGGCCAGTTACTCTTCGCACGGCATATACAGGAAAACCTGGTGCACCAGGAGCGAAGCTATGTGCGGTATTCGACTTATGACATTTACCATTCCATCCATTTTATTCTTTACAAGGCGCTAAAGGTGATGAAGCTGATGAATCACCAACCGGCGCTCCAAAGCAGGATCGGTGCATTATTGCTTCATTTTCCTGAAATGCCGGACATCAGGGTCACAGAAAGTCATTTCCAGAAACTGACCCTGAACCGGAAAACAACCCATTATGAGAAGGCGCTGGAAATGGCCAGATTGTTATTACTAAACTATCATCCGGATCTGGCACGGGGACAGAATAATGTATTGGCTTTGATGTTCGATATGAATCTGCTATGGGAGCGATTTGTGCTGGTGAGTCTTCGAAGGGGCTATATTTCCCAGGGCATGAATGTGATCATCAGGGGTCAACATTCACAGGAGTTCTGGCAGCCTGACAAGGGTAAAACCATGAGACTGAGGCCTGACATCCACATTGAATTTCCGGATAGGACCTGTTTTGTGCTGGACACTAAATGGAAAAATCTTCAGGGCAAAGGACCCTCGCCGGATGATTTGCGGCAGATGTTTGCTTATGCATTGTACTTCAAAGCTGAGAAAGTTGCCCTTGTATATCCCGGAAAGTTTATGATCACGAGTGGCATCTATGCTGAACTGGAAAATTTCCCTGGATCAAAATCAAGTTGCCTGATTGAATTGGAGATCCATGATAATATCTCTGAATTTCAACATCATATTTTTAACTCCATTCATTCCTGGATTGAGTCGGGAGATTTCCATACTTCGACTCCGCTGGAGTCGGGGATTTCTTAGGGACTATCCTGGCTAACATACTGTGACTTCTACGAAGTCAATCTGGCGAATCTTTTCTCAACAATGACCGCAACGCGGTCACAGTATGTTAGAAACTGCAACCTACGTTGGCCCTCCGACCTCAGCGAGGTCGCAGTATGGAAGAATTCAAACCTTCGGTTGTTTTCATTTCGTTTATACTTCGACTCCGCTGGAGTCGGGGATCTTATAGGGTCCCTCTTTGCTAACATACTGTGACTTCTACGAAGTCAACTTCATTCATCCCCTCGCCTTACTCAAATGCCAACCAGAACCATGCGGACACTTATACGGAAACAACTGCACCCGCTTCTCCTTCTTCAAATAATCTGCCGTGCGCTGGGCTTCCTCGCGCGTGGCGTACACGTCCTTCAGAAACAATGCGCTATCGGTGCAAAACATACACTGCCGCCGTTTATGCTCCACCGTCAAATGCCAGTATCCGCACTTGCCGCACTGGATAGGCGTGACCGCATGGCCGTATCGCTCGCGCGTTTCTTTGGCCGCAAGCTCCGCTGCTGACCTCGAGTGGTATTCTTCGAGATAGCGACCGTTAGAGCCGGTGCAGGTGGTGCTTTTCATTATTCGCCTTTTTGATCCCACAAAATACAGCGCCATTCATGCCAAATCCAGATTATGAATATATTCACATTATTCAAATCTGTTACCCTGATTTAATGGCCACTATATCCTATTCAAAACTCCTCGCTGAACTGATTGAGCCTATCCTCGACGGCGAGGAAGATCTATCCGAATATGTCGACAAAGCCAGCATCGGTATGTTGGTATGGAATTACCACAGCGCCAGGACTGCTCAATCGCCATTTTTCGAGGACATTGAAGAGATATATCATCATTTTCAGCTTTCCATTCCCAATGGCCCAATAATTTTTCACGAACTGCTTCAACGAAAAGAAAGACTATTCGGGGCATTTACGCAATTCCTTGCCCAGGTCGAAACACACCTGAACCAGAACGGGAAACCGGCATTAACTGTTAAGTCCCTGTCGATTGATAAACTGCCTGACTTCTTAAGCGGATTTACTCCTGGACAGGACGGAGAGAAAATTATTGGAAGATTAATGTTAATGCCGTACAGCAAAAATGTGGAGAATTAACCATTGACAACTACTGGCAATGGTTATCTGATTTGATCTTTGTGTCAGGTTACCCATAACCCTATTTTTTACGTTCTTTCGAAAAAAAACAATGGCCGTCCAATTTGGCAACACTTGGTGGGGTCAGGCCTATCTGGGCGCACTAACCCAAATTGATTACGAAAACCGTCTGGCCCGGGGGAAATCGTACGCCCGGAATGAGCGGGTTTTGGACATAGATATTCGCGATAACATGGTAAATGCCAAAGTTCAGGGCTCCCGCTCAAAACCCTATAAGGTCAGACTTGTGCATGTTCCGCTTCTACCGGCTGATCAGAAAAAATTGACCTCCCTGCTGGCCTCGCGGCCCGATCTCACCAGTGAGATCCTCAACCTCCGGCTCCCCTCCGAAGTGCTTGAACTCTGCCAGAATATCGGCGTCCAATTATTCCCGTCAACATGGCGCGACATCAAACTGACCTGTTCATGCCCGGATTGGGCCGTGCCGTGCAAACACATCGCCGCTGTGATCTATCTCATCTCGAATGAGATCGATAAAGATCCTTTCATGGTCTTCAAACTTCTCCAGTTTGATCTCGCAGCTGCACTGGCAAAAAAAGGAGTCGTTCCAAAAACAACAACAGCCCTTCTCCCCGTCCCGTCACTTTCATCCATCCTGATCGGTACAGTGGCCGAGAGAGGCAAACCTCCTTTTGATCCTCAGGTATTCAATACGATCGACCTGAGTTCAATTCCACATCTGGGCACGACCATTCCGGGTTTGCTGGAACCGCGCCCGGTTTTCTATCCGCAGGATGATTTCAGAATGATCCTGGAGATTTTGTATAGCCATCTATGCAAAAAGTCTGCCGACAAAAGATATGCCCAAAAGGCAGAATCCGTAAGCTTTGCCGATCTCCGAAAAATCGATTACCTGGAATTGGTCCTGGATGAGCGACTGACATTCAACGCACTTTGGCTGGAAGGGCCGGAGGAACAAATGACCTCTTCATTGGAAAATCTGGAGACCGTTATTTACCTCCTGGAGTCACTTGAGCCTGAGCAGTTAAGCCTTCTCGCATCTGATTTTGCACTGATCCATACAGCCTGGCAGATCGCGCTGCATTGTGTACGTGCCGGAGCCATGATTCCGGTGCTCCTTGCGCAATCAGATAAAACCCTGTTTATACAATGGCAAATGTGCACACATGTCCACGCCATTCATAAACAAGTGCAGTTGTTGAGCCAGATCCTGCGGCAAGATTTTGTAACGATTGAATTATACAATGGGGAAATTTCAAATCTGGATCCGGCACATCAGACCCGGGCCTTGATCAACCTGTTCATTCATTACTTCGTGACCGGAACGGAGTTGCGCCTATCCAATCCAAAGCCGGATCCCGTGTTCGCTGCTTTTTTCCAAAACCAATCCCTCCCTGACAATTCAGTTTCGGATAGAAGGACCTGTGCCACGATTTATCAATGGTTGTCATTACTCTATAATTCCGGTCATGGCTATCAACCGCGGATCTGGATCCATGAAAAGCGAAACCAGATATTTGAATTGACCGTCGAACTGGAGTCAGAACAAAATCCGGAAGATCGTTGGGTCCCGCTTTCAGACTTCATGGAAGACAAGCGCTTTGCCCAGGAACGGACCGGGGTGCTGCAGATGCTTTCCCAGTTGGGTGAATATATTCCTTCACTTCGGAACGCGATCCGGCACCAGGGAAAAAAACCGATCTCACTGAAAGAAGATGAAGTCATCCGGATGCTCGGATTGATGGAAACAGTCATGCAAGTGACGGGCATGAAAATAATGTTACCTAAATCACTTGAAAACCTTCTCCGGCCCAAACGAAGTCTTCAGATCAAGGGAAGTCCAAAAACAAATTCAGCAGGAATTCTAGCTCTCGAAAAGATCCTGAGTTTTGAATGGCGTATTGCCGTTGGCGATCAATCCCTCAGTCCCGAGGAGTTTATGCGTATGACCCGGAATGCCGGTCAACTGATTAAAATAAAGGATCAATATGTGCTGCTGGATCCTCAGGAGATGCAACGCCTGTATGCACAATTATCGAAAGCAAACCCATTGTCGGGGCCGGAATTGCTGCGGTACGCCATTGCAGAGGAGTTTGACGGCACCCCAGTGCAGCTTACTGCTGAAGTCATAAAATGGTTAACACAATTTCGCGAAGCACCGGATATCCCGGTACCGGCCCGATTAAATGCAACGCTTCGACCTTATCAACTGCGTGGATTCTCCTGGTTATGGAAAAATGCAAAATTGGGATTCGGCAGCATGCTGGCAGATGATATGGGATTGGGTAAAACATTGCAGGTACTTACCTTTTTACAAAAAGCCAAAGAAGCCGGTTGGCTGGATAATGCGCCGGCTTTGATTGTTGCGCCGGCTACAATCCTCACCAATTGGTCCCGGGAATGCGAACGATTCACCCCGGATCTCATTTCTTACATATATCATGGTGCACAACGAACAATACCAAAACAGCCTTTTGACATCCTGATCACCACATATGGACTGTTGCGGGCAGATCAAAAAAAACTGGCAAAAATTTCCTGGAGTGTCATCGTAATTGATGAAGCCCAGCAAATCAAAAACACTACGGCTGCCCAGACTCGTGCGGTTTGGGAAATGCCTGCACAAGTACGCATTGCGATGAGCGGGACACCGGTAGAAAACCGGCTGTCAGAATATTTCAGCATTTCTCAATTTGTCAATCCGGGTTACCTCGGTACACAAGCTTCCTTCCGGCGGGATTTCAGTCTTCCCATTGAACAGCATCGGAATCAACATCGACTTGATTTGTTCAGACGAATGACCGCACCTTTCATTTTGCGCAGATTGAAAACGGATAAATCAATCATTCATGATCTGCCTGACAAAATTGTGATCAATCGCTATATAGCGCTGACACCGGAACAGGCGAGTCTGTATGAAGCCACTACGCAGCGCGTTTTGCAGGAGATCAGTCAGGCAGAAAATGAGATCTCCCGAAAAGGACTCGTGCTAAAACTTCTGTTGCAACTAAAACAGATTTGTAACCATCCCGCGCAATTCCTGAAGCGTGGCAAACCAGATTCCGGACGCACAGGAAAATCCGAAGCCCTTCGTGAAATTATCGAGCAAATACGCGATGGCGGTCAAAAGGCGATCATCTTCACCCAATACCGGGAAATGGGTGAGATCCTGCTGCACATGCTCCGGGAATGGGGTGAAGATGCCCAATTTTTACATGGCGGCCTGACTCGCAAAGAGCGAGATCACATGGTTTCCTCTTTTCAGGAACACCACTGGCCTTCCGTGCTCGTGTTGTCGATCAAAGCTGCCGGTACGGGCCTGAATCTGACGGCGGCTACCCATGTGATCCATTATGATCTGTGGTGGAATCCAGCCGTCGAAGCTCAGGCGACTGACAGAGCATTTCGTATCGGGCAAAAGCATAATGTTACGGTTCATCGAATCATTACCCGAAACACACTGGAGGAACAGATCGATCAATTAATGGAGCGTAAAAAACAATTGGCTGACATGACTGTAACGGCGGGCGAAAAATGGATTGGCGAATTAACGAATACGGAAATTCAGGAGCTGGTGGTATTGAAAGACAAATAAAAAATTGACATTTCGCCGAAATTGGAGCACTTCCATTTTCTGTAGTTTCTGTAAATTAGTAGCTCACCAGCCCCGAAAACATGAATCGCGAAGATGCCGAACGTATCCTGGCCCAGCGCTTCGGATTTCCCCGCTTCCACGATCTACAGTGGGAAGTTATCGATCAGGTCCTTTCCGGAAAGCGCATCCTGCTAATTGAAAAAACCGGATTTGGAAAGTCTTTATGCTATCAGTTCCCAGCGATTTTACGCGAGGGGATCACTATTATTTTTTCGCCGCTCATTGCATTAATGCGGGACCAGGTACAAAGTCTGCTCAACAGGGGTATTGACGCCGCAGCCATTCATTCCAACCAAACACCCGATGAAAATGAAGCCATAATCGCACGAGCGAAAAGCAATCAACTCAAGATCCTGTATATCGCCCCTGAGCGAATGGAAAATGCCGAATGGATCACCGCTGCCAGGGAAATGAAAATAGCCCTTATTGTGATTGACGAAGCGCATTGTATCTCTATCTGGGGACAGAGCTTCCGGCCCAATTACCGACGTATCGTTAACCTGGTCAAATTGTTGCCCCATAACTTTCCTGTCTTAGCGACAACGGCTACAGCAACACCTCGCATCGAACAGGATATTCTCCAGCAAACCGGCGCTGGTCTCCAGGTAGTCAGAGGTTCTCTGTTACGACCTAATATTGGTTTGTTTGTGGTGCCTCTGAATTCCGGCGATGACAAGATGTATTGGTTACATACATTCTACCCCAAAATTCCAAAGCCAGGTATTATTTATGCTGGTACGCAAGTGGAAACTACCATCATCTCACAATGGCTCAACTATCTGGGGTTCAATACCACGGCCTATCATGGACGTCTTGATGGTGAAACCCGGAAATCGATCGAGCTCCAGTTTATGCAAAATCATTACGACAGTGTGGTGTCAACGAATGCACTGGGCATGGGAATTGACAAACCTGATGTCCGACACATAATCCATATCCAGGTTCCGCAATCGCCAATCCATTACTACCAGGAGGTTGGGCGCGCGGGCCGGGATGGACAGAAATCCTTTGCCATCCTGCTGATCAACGAATCTGAAGACTATGAATTACCGGAAAACTTTATTGAAACCAGTAAGCCTGATTTAGCCAAATATGAGAAAGTGATCTCTGCAACCCGAAAAGAAATGCTGGGTATGCATGAGATCATAAAAGCGACAAACCTGAAACGAACTCAGATACGCGTCATTCTTTCCGACCTGCTCGACCAGAAAATTCTCCATGAATCCCAGGGAAAGGCCAAAAAATACTTTTACAATCCAGGAGCCCCAAAACTGGATCCAACAGGATTTGAACAATTCCGGCAGGCCCTTCTCATTGATCTTCAATCGATGAAGGATTATATCAGCACTCCAAATTGCCGGATGAAATACCTTCGTCAATATCTGGGAGATGCAGCTGACGAGGAATGTGGTATTTGCGATAATGACACAAAACCGTTGCCAAAACCCACTGCTGATCCGGAATTGATCCAAAAGCTGAATGAATTCAAAGGCTCATTCTTTCCGGTGCTTGAGGTCACATCTGCAAGAAGCATGCTCGTTGACGGCGTCGCGGGTTCCTATTATGGGTTTTCCAATGTCGGTGCAGCCATTCATCGGTGCAAATATGAACTCGGTGGAGATTACCCGGACTGGCTGATCAGCCTTACCCTCAGTGCGTTTCGAAAACACTACCGACAATCCCGCTTTGACCTGATTGTCTATGTGCCGCCAACAGAATCCGGTGAGTTGGTTCGAAACTTTTCCATTCGATTAGCGGATGCACTAGGCTTCCCGATATCCCATAAATTAAAGAAGATCAGACCTACACGACCCCAAAAGGTCTTTCAAAGCGCTATTACCAAAAAAGACAATATCAAAAATGCATTTCTTTACGAACCCGAACATGAAATCGCCGGAAAACGGATCTTGCTCATAGACGATATCTTTGACAGTGGCGCCACCATTAAAGAAATTGGTCTTTATCTGACAAAACTTGGTGCAATCATTGTGGCACCGCTTGTCATTGCAAAAACCATCAGCGGGGATATTAAAGAGTAGTATATATGCAAACTTCATATCAGGATCAAACCTACTGGATTGCTGTGGCACACTTACCCCGGTGGTCGCTGGAACGCATCAACCAGTTGATCATCCGGGTGTGGCATGAACTGAAAATGCCGTGGGAAGAATTTTTCCAACTGGATCGATCCGGATGGCGCGATGTTTTCGCTTTTACAGATAAAGAATTGACCGATCTGGAGAAAACCCGAACTGATCTTCCGCGCCTGGCTTTTATCGCGGAGCAACTGGAGCATGAAGGGTTTGAACTGATCCCGATTACGTCACCGCATTATTCGCAGACCTTAAAGGAGAATTTTAAAGTCAAACATTGTCCTGCTGTCCTGTACATCAAAGGCAGGAAGACTATCCTTCAGGAAGACGCGGTGGCCATCGTGGGTTCGCGGGATGCAGATGAACAATCGCTTGCGTTTACTGATCGGATCGCGCGAAAATGCGTGGATGAACAAAAAGTAATTGTGAGTGGCTTCGCCCGCGGTGTGGATCAGCAAGCCCTCGACAGTACGCTGGACGCGCATGGCAAGAGCATTATTGTATTGCCCCAGGGCATTCTCACGTTCCAGTCAGGATTTAAAAAGTATTATGAACCGATTGTTGAAGGCGATGCCTTGGTACTGAGCACTTTTTTCCCACAGGCCGGCTGGGAAGTCGGATTGGCGATGGCGCGCAACACCTATATCTATGGGCTGGCCAAAGAAATTTTTGTGGCTCAAACCAGTGACAAGGGCGGCACCTGGCAAGGCGCGATGGATGGATTGAAACGACAACGAAAAGTCTTTGTGCGCATGCCGGGACCCAATGAGAAAAACGCTAACCTCAAATTAATCCAGGTCGGCGCCATCCCGGTCGATGATCAGGGGAATGTCATCCCGGCTACCGGATATCATCAGCCCAGCTTGTTTGATACAGATACAAACACGAACGCAGCTCAGGAGGATGAACAGCCTTATGCTGCCCCTGCTCAAGTAGATGAACAAAAGGTACTTGAACTGCTAAAGTCCGGATCATTTTCTTCGAAGGAAATCATTATGGCGTTAAAACTCGACCTAAATGCACGTTCGTTAACTGCTATGCTGAAAAGAAACCCAAAACTGAAAATAATAGAAGGG
>AERA01005454.1_pt1 | contig 13373 bp, 14 predicted proteins | sample 267968 | NCBI WGS metagenome assembly AERA01 (sample SAMN02954363, study PRJNA61401) | activated sludge metagenome | biome: terrestrial; feature: wastewater treatment plant; material: activated biomass; isolation source: activated biomass of an industrial wastewater treatment plant | reverse complement strand
ATCTGAGTTTCAAAACAAACACCGACCTCAATGCCTGGCCGGTCAACGGGATATCACAGGATCATCAACATTTTTTTAAAGGCCCTCATCCGGCCGGCAATGTGGGTATCCAGATCCATCATATAGACCCGATCAGGCGAGGCGATGTGGTCTGGGTCATTCATCCCCAGGATGTCATGATCATCGGCCGGTTGTTTAATGAAGGACGTTACCGGGCAGACCGCATCATTGCGATTACCGGGTCCGGAGTAAAGGATCCTCAGTATGTCAAAGTACGTACCGGCACCCAAATAAAAGATGTGCTGAACGATCGTTTAACGGAAGGTGACCTCCGGATTATTCAAGGCAATGTTTTGCATGGCAACACTTCATCCGTGGATGACTTTGTTTCGTACACCACAAACCAGGTCACTGTCATCCCGGAAGGGAAAGACCCTGAATTCCTCGGATGGCTATTGCCCGGCCTCGACAAGCTTAGCTTATCCCGAACGTATTTCTCCTGGCTGTTCCCGAATCGTCAATACGAGTTGAACACCAACTTGCATGGCGAAGAGCGCGCGTTTGTGATGACTGGCCAGTATGACAAGGTTTTGCCGATGAATATCCTGCCGGTATTTCTCCTGAAAGCCATCCTCGCGAAAGACATTGACAAGATGGAAGCGCTTGGCATTTACGAGGTCGCCGCGGAGGATTTTGCCTTGTGCGAGTTTGTGTGCACGTCCAAGATCGAGGTAAAGAAAATTATTGCGGATGGTTTGCGATTGATGCAGGAGGAAGGATGACCGCTGGGCAGGAGAATTCGACACGTGTACAGATCATCGTGAGAGGTGATAAGACAGTAAGACAGTAAGACAGTAAGACAGTAAGACAGTAAGAAAGTAAGAGAACGTGTGACAGGATACTGACAAATGAATGCATACAACATATTCAACCCATCCAACAAATCAGGAAAGGCGTGAAGTTCTTACGGAACATAGTCGATAAAGTAAAGCCCAACTTTGAAAAAGGTGGAAAGCTTGAGAAATTCTACCCGGCATTTGAGGCGCTGGAAACTTTCCTGTTTACGCCAGGCCATACCACATCGCATGGCGTGCATGTGCGGGATGCGATCGACCTGAAACGCACGATGGTGACGGTGATCATTGCCCTGATCCCGCCGTTGCTCTTCGGCATGTGGAATACCGGCTACCAGCATTTCCTCGCCTACGGCATGGAAATGTCGCATGTGGACTGTTTCTTATTTGGTTTGCAGAAAGTGCTGCCGATCATCATAGTTTCTTATGCCGCTGGACTGGGCGTTGAATTTATCTTCGCAGTCATCAGGCGGCATCCGGTGAGTGAAGGTTACCTGGTGACTGGTTTGTTAATACCGCTGACACTACCTGTGACCATACCGCTTTGGATGGTCGCGTTGGCCGCTATCTTTTGTACGGTGTTAGGAAAAGAGATTTTCGGCGGCACCGGAATGAATTTCATGAATCCCGCGTTGTTAGCAAGGGTATTCCTGTTCTTCGCCTTTCCGGCTTATATGTCTGGCGAGATCTGGACGGATCTCTCCCCTGAAACCGGCCAGGCCATTGTCGATGCGTATTCCGGCGCCACCAACCTGGTCACATTTGACAGCAACTTTAATGAGATGCAATCGGGCTGGATGATGTTTGCCGGCCTTGAACAAGGCAGCATCGGGGAGACGAGTGTGATTGCTTGTCTGCTTGGCGCGTTTATCCTCTTATGGACTGGCGTTGGAAGCTGGAAGATCATGTTTTCCGCATTTGCCGGCGCGTGGATCATGGGTGTGGTATTGAATTGGCTGGCGCCCGCGGATCTTCCGCTGCATGCCATGCATACGCCCAGCTCATTATCATTGGTTGATGGGTGGATTTGCATTCGGTATTGTGTACATGGCGACGGATCCTGTGAGCGCCGCGCAAACCGAAACCGGAAAATGGATCTACGGATTAACTATCGGCATGCTCATCGTCCTCCTCCGGGTATTCAATCCGGCTTACCCGGAAAGCACCATGCTGATCATCCTGCTGATGAATGTTTTTTCTCCGCTGATCGACCACATGGTCGTGGAGCGTCACATCAAAAGAAGATTGAGTCGTGCGTAGCAATCGATACATATTCTTTTACGCCATCGGGATATCCCTGGTCACTGCCGTGATCCTGGCTTTTGCTTCGGAAGGATTACGCCCTTTGCAAACGGCCAATATCCGTCTGGACATCAAAACACAGATCCTCCGTTCTGTGCGCGTGATGGAGACCGAACGCGAGGCCCTTGAACGGATGTATGCGGAGCGCGTGGAAGCGAAAGTGATCAATCACCAGGGCGAAACGATTGAAGGGATTACACCGGAAGATATTCGCCTCAAGGACGAGATTGCCACCCCGCCGGAAGAGCGTAAAATGCCATTGTATATATATACCGATCAGAACCAGGAGAAACGATATGTCATTCCCATGCAAGGCACCGGACTGTGGGGACCGATCTATGGCTATATCAGCCTGGAAGATGATTTCAATACCGTTTACGGCGCAGTTTTCTCACATAAATCGGAAACGCCCGGTCTCGGCGCAGAGATTGCTGAATTACCTTTCCAACAGCAATTCCAGGGTAAAAAGATCATGACCGAAGACAATACATTCATCTCGGTCAATGTTGTCAAGCCGACGGCTAAAACCAATTACAGTGATGTTCATCGCGTTGACGGTATCAGTGGCGGAACCATTACATCGGATGGCACCGACCAGATGCTGGAGAATTGCATCAAGCCCTATCTCCCCTATTTTGAAAAACTGAAACAGGAATCATGAGCACTGAAACCACCGTAGTCGACAAGCCCATCAAGAAACGGGAACCGCTCTTTTCCAAAAAGAACCGGCGCGTCCTCAGCGATCCGCTGGATGACAATAACCCGATCACGGTACAGGTATTGGGTATTTGTTCGGCCCTGGCTGTCACGGTTCAACTGAAACCCGCCCTGATAATGGCCGTAGGCGTGACGGTAGTGATCGCTTTATCCAACCTGATCGTCGCTTTGATCCGCGGTTCAATTCCCAGTCGTATCCGAATGATTGTACAATTGATCATCATCGCCACATTAGTGACGATTGTCGACCAGTTATTGCGCGCATACATGTTCGATGTCAGTAAAAAGCTTTCCGTTTTTGTCGGGCTGATCATCACCAATTGTATTGTCATGGGGCGACTTGAAGCGTTTGCCATGTCCCAGAAACCCTGGCCGTCATTTCTCGATGGGATTGGCAATGGGTTGGGGTATGGTATCATTCTGGTCGTGGTCGCCTTTTTCAGAGAATTGTTTGGCAGCGGCTCGCTGTTCGGGTACAAGGTTGTACCGCAGTGGGCCTACGATATGGGTTATGTCAATAATGGCCTCATGTTGTTACCCCCGGCGGCCATGTTTGTCATTGGCGTCTATATCTGGTGGCAGCGTAGCCGGAAAAGTAAACTGGTTAATATTTCCTGATCTGTTCATCCATAGAAAAGAGAAAACATGCAGGAACTACTCAATCTTTTCATCAAGAGCATTTTCGTCGAGAATGTGGTGTTTGCCTTTTTCCTCGGGATGTGCTCCTATCTCGCTGTTTCGAAAAAAGTCAAAACGGCGTTTGGCCTGGGCCTGGCGGTGATCTTTGTGATGCTGCTGACCACGCCGCTGAATTACCTGATCCTTCGTCATCTGTTAGCTGAAGGTGCGCTGGGCTTTATTCATCCATCGCTGGCGTCTATTGACCTGACCTTCCTGGCCTTCATCCTGTTTATTTCGACAATTGCCGGCGCGGTGCAGTTGGTGGAGATGGTGGTCGAAAAATTTGCGCCCGCGCTTTATAACGCGCTCGGGATATTTCTCCCGCTGATTACGGTCAATTGTTCAATCCTCGGCACATCCCTTTTCATGCAGGAACGGGAATACAATCTTGCGGAGACCGCGGTGTTCAGCGTTGGTTCCGGGATCGGATTCTTCCTGGCCATCGTCCTGCTGGCCGCGGTGCGCGAACGATTACAGTACTCCAATATTCCCGATCCGTTGAAAGGACTCGGCACCGCTTTCATTGTCACTGGATTAATGGCGATGGCGTTTCTCAGTTTCTCAGGTATAAAACTTTAATCGCATGGTGCCCGTCATTGCAAGCAGTATCGTCGTTTTTATCCTGGTCATCATGCTATTGGTCTTCCTGATCCTGACGGCGAAAGCCAGGCTGCTTCCACAAACAGATGTCGCGATCATCATCAATGGCAATGAAGAAAACCCCCTAAAAGTCAAACCGGGAAGTTCGCTGCTGTCGACACTGGCAGCAAAAGATATTTTCCTGGCCTCCGCATGTGGCGGCGGCGGCACCTGTGCCATGTGCACCTGCCAGGTATTATCGGGTGGTGGCGAAGTGCTCCCTACGGAAACCAATCACCTCACCCGTTCAGATGTGAAGGAGCACATGCGACTCGCCTGCCAGGTCAAAGTCAAGGAGGACATGGAGATCAAAGTACCTGAGGCTGTATTTGGCGTGAAAAAATGGGAATGCACAGTAGCCTCTAACGATAACGTCGCTACTTATATCAAAGAGTTTGTACTCAATCTCCCGCCCGGTGAGATATTGAAATTCAAATCCGGTGATTATATCCAGGTCGATGTGCCGGAGATGCGGATTGATTTCAAAAAAGATCTCTATAACATTCCCGAAAAATTCAAGGATGATTATGATCAATACAAGATCTGGGACCTGAAGGTCAATATTGACGAATCCCTGTTCCGCGCCTATTCGATGGCCAATCATCCCGCGGAAGGCAATATGGTCATGCTGAATGTACGGATCGCCACGCCGCCATGGGACCGGAATGCCAACGCATTCAAGGATGTGCCTCCCGGATATTGTTCTTCATTTGTTTTTTCCAGAAAACCCGGTGACAAGGTCACGATCAGTGGACCGTATGGAGAGTTCCATATCAAAGACACCAAAAAAGAAATGGTGTATATCGGGGGTGGCGCGGGCATGGCACCGCTTCGGTCCCATATTTTCCATCTGTTCCACACCTTGAAAACCGATCGAAAGGTGTCGTACTGGTACGGCGCCCGAAGCAAGCGGGAGATTTTCTATGAAGAGGATTTCCGGCAGATTGAACGCGAGTATCCCAATTTCAAATTTGTCATTGCGCTGTCCGAACCCTTGCCGGAAGACAACTGGACCGGTGAGACCGGTTTCATTCATAGCGTGGTCCTGAAAAATTACCTCGACAAGCATCCGGATCCGGATGAAGTGGAGTATTATCTCTGCGGTCCGCCGGCGATGAATAATGCCGTTCAGAAGATGCTGGATGAACTCGGCGTGTCACAAAACAATATCGCCTTTGATGACTTCGGTATCTGATCGGATCATCACCGGGGCGTCCTGGACCTATTCGATTACTATAGCCGTTGGGTCGGTTGTACTATTCTGCGGTGGGTGCAGAGAATCATCTTCCTCGTTTACCCATTTAACCGGCGAGGCCCAGGGCACAACCTTTTCGATCAAGTACCATGATCTGCAGCAGCGTGATTTGTCCAACGCGGTCGACAGCATTTTCAGGGTGATTGATCACAGCATGTCGCTTTGGGATTCCTCTTCCGTCCTTTCCCGATTTAACCGCAATGATCCGGACGTTGAACCGGATGATCACTTGCTGGCGGTGGTACAGCGTTCCATTCCACTTTCGCAACAAACTGATGGGGCTCTTGACCTGACGATAGGACCTATTGTGCGGTTGTGGGGATTTCATAAAAACAAACCGGAATCAGCGCCCGATTCGAGTACGATACAACAACTATTGCAATACACCGGTCCGGATCAATTCAGGATCGAAGATGGCCGGTTGAAGAAATCGGCACCAGAAGTGGAACTGGATGTCAATGCGATTGCACAAGGGTATACGGTAGATGTGATTGCCGGGTATTTTGAATCGAAGGCCATCCAGGATTATATGATTGAGATCGGGGGTGAGGTCCGGACGCGGGGGCATAATGATCGGGGCATGGATTGGACCATCGGTATTGATCATCCGCAGCCGGATTCGAGTGGTGAGGTCAGGCCGACGATCACCACCATTCCGCTGGTAAATCAAGCCTTGGCCACATCCGGCAGTTACCGGAAATTTCATGAACTCGGTGGAACAAAAAGATCACATATTATCGATCCGCTTTCCGGATATCCGGTATCCGGGACCTGGATCAGTGTGTCCGTGATCGCCAATGATGCTGCAACGGCAGATGCATTGGCTACGGCATTTATGGTGTTGGGACAGGAGAAATCCTTGCTGAAGGCAAAAGCGTTGAACGTGGAGATGATGGGGATCCTGGTGGATTCCACCGGGGAGATACGCGTAGAGACTACGAGCGGCTTTCCGCGGTAAAGACTTTTGAACTGTCTTCGCCGCAAGCTTCACCTTCCCGTTTGCCACAGACACCGCATACGACGCCGTCTTTTTTGAGGAAGGGACTATTGCCGGCACAGGTACCCCGGAAGGTTCCGTCCTTTTTGAGCAGAATACGAATACTGAACAGCGCAAAGGCGGCTACAACAAAGAAAATGGATACGAGTAAAACCGTGAGCATATCGATCTGACTTCAAATATAACGGGTACCGTCGATGTAATGTTGATTAATTCGAGTATTACATTGGTCAAATGCCCCACAGCTAGTATCTTCAAGAGCCAAAAGCGGCTCTCGTTTATCGTCTTGAAAACCCTTGATTAAAGTGTTCAGCTTATGATTACAGTCCGAGAATTAGTTGAAGGCAAAAAACGGAATATCACCTATTCCATGCGCCCCGATAACACCGTTATTGAAGCACTCGACATGATGTCGATGGCCAACATCGGCGCCGTTATCGTGATGGACGGCGGTGAACTCGTCGGCATCTTTTCCGAGCGTGATTACGCCCGCAAAGGGATCATTCAGGGACGAAAGGCCAAAAGCACACCATTGTCAGAGGTCATGACGCACAAAGTGATCACCGTGACACCGGAAATGAATATTGACGACTGTATGAATTTGTTTACCAGCAAATTTATCCGCCACCTGCCAGTTGTGGAGGAAGGCAAAGTGATCAGTATGCTGAGTATCGGCGACGTGGTCAGCGCAATCATCAAGGAACAATCCGAGCACATCAATTTCCTCGAGAAATATATCACCGGCGGATAATTCAATTTATTTCGGCGGACCCTTCACGCTTAACAGCTGACCTTCGACTGCATTGCCTATGGCTATCGCGCTGCTCCTCACCTTCCTGATCGGCTATGTGCTGATCGCGTTTGAACATCCCCTTAAAATTGATAAAGCGGCCACCGCTCTGCTCACCGGTGTGATCTGTTGGGTCATTGTGGTGTTCGGGATTGAACAAATGCCCGCCTTCGCGTCCCTGGTGTCCACACATCCGGATACACAACATTTTCTTCGGGAATCCCTGTTCGAACACATGGGAGAGATCTCGGAAATCCTCTTTTTTCTGCTTGGCGCAATGACGATTGTCGAACTGGTCGATGTGCATGACGGCTTCCGGGTGATCACCGACCGCATCACCACATCCAATCGCGTCACCCTGCTGTGGATCATATCCTGGGTCACATTTGTATTATCCGCCGCGCTGGACAATCTCACGACGACGATCCTGATGTGTGCCTTGCTCCGGCGTATTATTCACAAGCATGACAACTTATTCCTGTTTGGCGGATTTGTGGTGATCGCTGCCAATGCCGGCGGCGCCTGGTCGCCCATCGGGGACGTGACGACGATCATGTTGTGGATCGGAGGGCAAGTCACCACCTTCAATATTATTACAGCCACGATTGCCGCCTCGATCTTTAGTCTGCTTGTGCCCTTACTTGTCGCATCGTATCGCATGCGGCATGACCAGACGGGAATCGCCAATTTGTCTGAACCCGAATTGGTCCATGATCCGATCCTGACGCCGTTCAAACAAAAGTTGCTGTTCGTTTTAGGTGGCGCGGCCTTGCTTTCGGTTCCGGTGTTCAAGGCCGTCACCCATTTGCCTCCCTACATGGGTATCCTGCTGGCTGTCGGTATCTTGTGGTATATCACAGAGATCATTCACTGGGGCGTTGAACCGGAGATCAAAAAAGATCTTTCGGTAGCCGGCATGTTACACCGGATCGACACGCCAAGTATTCTCTTCTTCCTGGGGATCCTCCTCGCCGTAGGCTCCCTCGATGCCTCCGGACACCTCGATCACCTGGCGAGCTGGCTGAATGATTCCTTCGGAAATATTTATGTCATCAATACCCTCATCGGAACCCTGTCAGCCGTCATCGATAACGTACCGCTTGTGGCTGCTTGCATGGGGATGTACGACCTGGCGGTGATCCCGGTTGATAGTGATTTCTGGAAATTACTGGCCTACTGTGCGGGAACCGGGGGAAGCATGTTGATCATTGGTTCGGCTGCCGGTGTCGCTGCGATGGGAATTATCAAAATTGATTTCCTGTGGTATCTTAAACATATCTCCATTTACGCACTGATCGGATATCTATCGGGCATTGTGGTCTACTATATTCAGCATCAATTGCTGGGTTAAGGCCTGGGCTACAGTAAATCAAACAAACTGGTTTGCGGTTTCCGTGCTTTTTCAAAATGACTGAGATCGTAGACAAATGGCACAGCATTTTTAAAGAATCGTCTTTTCGCCAGGTGAAAATGCGCGCCAATCATTTCCGCGTATTTCCCCTCCCCTTTCATCCGTATGCCTGTCCGGCTGTCATTGACTTTTCCGCCGTGAATGTCCATGATCCGGTGAATGACGCGCTCGGCCCTGTCCTTGTATTTCTTTTTCAGCCAATCCGTGAAGATCGGCCCCACATCGCCATTTAGTCGCACGGTGATGTAGTTGGCATTGCTGGCGCCCGCATTGGAAACCGTTTCCATTAATTCCATGATCTCATGATCGTTGAGCCCCGGGATCACCGGTGCCAACATCGCGGTGACATAGATGCCCGCATCGGATAGCGCCTTGATCGTGTCCATTCGCTTTTGGACACTGGACGTTCTCGGCTCAAGTTCACGCCGCAGGGATTCATCCAATGTATTGATCGAGATGGCTACACTCACCAGGTTCTTTTCCGCCATACGCTGCAGGATATCCAGGTCGCGCTGAATGAGGGCATTCTTGGTGATCAATCCGGCCGGATGCTGATAGCGCTCCAGGACTTCGAGGATCTGGCGGGTGATCTTCAGTTTGGCTTCAATGGGTTGGTAGCAATCCGTATTCCCGGAGATCATAATCGGCGCGGCAACCCATTTTGGCGAGCCCAATTTTTTGGCCAGCAGTTGGGGAGCCTCTCTTTTGATGAGGATCTTGCTTTCAAAATCGACGCCTGCACTATAGCCCCAGTACGGGTGTGTGTTCCGGGCATAGCAGTAAACGCAACCGTGCTCACAGCCCTGGTAGGGATTGAGTGAATAATCAAGACCGATATCCGGGCTCTCCACCTTGTTGATAATAGTTTTGGGATGGGTCTCCAGGTATTCCGTCTCAACGTAGTCCTCGGGATTGGTAAATTGGAGATCCGGATGCTTTGCCGCGCTGTGCTTCGCATAGGGATTATCCGGATTGAATTGGGCGCCCCTGCCTTTCATTTTCTTTGATTTGACCTGATTACAAGCAAATATATGACGATTATTTCGTCAATACAAGTGAAAAATGATCCATATTGTCACCCATCCCGCTGAAAAGATCTGCAGTCTTTTATGGCGTTTGACCATACTCAAGTAATTTTGAAGATCAGGCAGCGGGAGACTGCCAGCATGTATCTGACTATACAATTGAAAGACCTTTGCAGGAGGACGAATTAATCCGGAGATGTACGGAAAACGACCGAAAGGCGCAGCGGATGCTTTACGACCGCTTTGCCCCACTCCTGATGGGGATCTGCAGAAGGTATGTGGGACCAGACCAGGCGGAGGATCTGATGCAGGAGAGTTTTATCCGCGTGTTCAAATACCTGATCCAGTACCGGTTTGAGGGATCCTTTGAAGGCTGGGTGAGAAGAATTTGTGTGAACACCTGTATCCGGCATATCAAATCCAACGCAGGTTGATCATTGAACTGAGTGGCGACCAATTACCCGAAGCGGCGGTTGAACCGGATGTATTGAATCGAATGAATGCCAATGAATTATTAAAATTGATTGATCAATTGCCTGAAGGCTACCGCATGGTGTTTAACCTGAATGTGATCGAAGGATACGCGCACAAGGAGATCGCCGACATGCTGGGCATCGAAGAGAGCAGTTCCCGGTCCCAGCTGACAAAAGCCCGCAAGCACATTCAGCGTTTTTTGGTCACCCTTCATAAAGCAGCTGTGTAAATGGAACCCAACACCTTCCGCGACAAACTGTACAACCATTCAGAGCGCGTACCCACCGCGTCCTGGGAGCGGATTGAAGCTGCATTGCCCCCGGAAAAAGACAAACTCCGGTATCCCCTGTTCTGGTTCTTCCTGTTTGCCAGCCTGCTCGCCGGCGGGACACTGATGGTGCTCTCTTCCAAATGGAATCAACCCGCCTCAGTTCCTGAGCCACCGCAAGAACAACCTACACTCTCTTTGAATGCGCATTCCAATACAGTAGCCACATCAGGATCTCCCAATACAGCCATACCGGTTTCGACCGACGAACACCATTCTCCGTATATCGATGACAACACACACATAAGTACCGCGTTCAACGAAACCAGTGCCTCGAAAGCAAAGCAAGCCGGGCTGAACAAATCAACCCGTCATGCCATCAATACTGCTACCCCACCGGCTATTCATCCCGGTGAACATGCTATGGCGCATGCTGAATTCAAATTAACGGATTCAGAAAATGCAAACGCTGAATCCACAAACCGGTCACTGGTTTTCGTTGAACCCCTTTCCCGCGCCAACGCCGCTCTTGAACATTCATCTTCCATTTCGATTGAAGTGGCGGCTCCAACGGATCTGAGTTGTTATAAATTCAGTAAAACAGGAGCCAGGCTGGGGTGGTCCTTGGATCTCTTTGCAGGTCCGGGCTGGAGTCCGAATTCCTTCGAGGCCAACAATGCGGAAAGCAGTGTGTATCGTCAGGCCCGTGAAACGACCGAACGCAATCAATATGCATGGACAGCTGGCGCTCGCGTCAATCTCCATTTTCGCAATGGACTGAAATTCAGTTCGGGTATTCAGTATGACCAGGTTGGGGATATTTTTGACTATACCGACACGCTGGCTACACAATCTACAACCCGGATCGATTCATTCTTCTCCGCAGATGGGACCTTCCTCTATGCGGATACCAACCGAATCCTGGTCTTCGGCACGCTCATTAAAAAAATTCACAACACGTATCGATTCCTGGATATCCCGCTGTTGATCGGGTATGAGTTGCCGCTGAATCGGTCCCTGTTATTCCTCCATGCCGGTCCGGTCATCAATGTCGCGTCGTCGCATGAAGGCCAGATCCTGGACCCGATGTTGCATCCCCGCTCCATCACCGAAGGCGCAAATAATCGCCTCAATGCCTATAAAACCAAAATCGGTGTGAGCCTGTATCTCGGCGCCGGGCTTTTACTGCCCATGACAGAGCAGTTGTCATTCCTGGTTGAACCCAGGTTGACATATCGTATGAAATCGATTACCCTGGATGGCTATCCATTGAACGAAAAACGGCATAATGCCGCCTTGCAGTTGGGTCTGCGGTATCATTTATAAAAACAGAACGTGCATTTTTTTAAACCATATACCAAACAAACAACCAGCACTGCCACAAGCAAAATGGGCAAGTATTTTTCCATACTCGTTTTCACCGTTTGCCTTTGGGGCTGCGGGGAAGATGTCGATCTGTTTGTCCCTCGCCCATCCCAGGTCGCAACCGGTGATATTGATCGGTTGATGACACAATTGCGCGAGGATTTCCAACCTGATATCAGTCATGAATTCAAATGCCCTTGCATCGGCAACCGGGCGTACGAGGTCGATCAGGATGTGGTGATTGAATTCCCGTACAACTTTGCGAACCTGAGTCAATACCCTTGCGTCGATGGACAGTTCACTGTACAAACCACCATACTTGATACCCGCGGTGAAATACTGGTGGCCGGTATTCCCACTGTATCCGGATCAGATCTGCTGGACGCGCGTGTTCAATGCAATATTGTCGTCAACGACGGCACGCAGCATGTACAATTGGACGAAGGTAAGGCGCTGCGCTTGCTGATCAATGATCCCGATCCAAGAGAACGTATGGAATTATTTTATGGCCAGGGAGATGGCTGGGTGCAAGCTGATGGGGATCCCCAATCCTGGCTTAATGTCCATAATGCGGAGTGGTTTATCCAGGATACAGCGTGGGGTTATACAATTGAAGGCTCGGGGTACGAAACATTTTGTGACAGTTTATACTGGGTGGGCACGAGCGTGATGCTCCAGATCCCTGAAAACTATCGCACGGCTGTTTGTGTCGACTTACCCGATGGATTTACAGGATCCAATACAGCGGTATTTGTCGTGCTTGATTATGCGAAGACGGTCATTCGTCTTTCCGATACCGGTGGGAATTCGTTTTGTACGCCCACAGCTATGGCGCCAAAAGGCCAGACCGCTACAATCATCGCGATGACCGAATGGGCTGAAGGGGATTACCGCTTCGCGATGTCCACAGTTGATCTGGCTGCGGATCACGTCGAGGTCCTTGACCCATTGAAAATTCCTTACGAAGAACTCCTGCAGTTTCTAAAAGAACTATAAAGACTTTCGTCCTTATTTGTGCCAACAACACGAGAGCCTTGCGGATGCAGGGCTTTTTTGTTGGGGTAAGGTCTTTGGTTTTAGGAGGTTGGACAGGGATTAGGGTATGGGTTTTAGAGTAATGCCTGGTTTTGGCTTGTTGGAAATATCATGACGTCGTTGAGCGTCGAAATGACTTTAATCTGTCTGGGGATTAGTATTGGTAGCGAATTTCATGAAATTCATTTCTAATACCCCGCTAGGGGTTTAGTGTAGGTAGCCAAATGGTTGTAAAATAATTCCAATACCCCGTTAGGGGTTATGTGTAAGTGTGATTCGATGTTCAACCCTTTTCAGGGTTGGGGAATCAAACGGGATCCTCACCCCGGATTTCATCCGGGGAAACTGATCTTGTATCCTTTCAGGATAATTCTATTCGCATGGACACACCTATTTCGGATGAGAGAGGGGGCGGGGGTGAGCTTTGCTAACATACTGTGACTTCTAAGAAGTCAGCATCTGTGCAAAAGCTTTGCTAACATATTGTGACCTCTACGAGGTCGAAAGTCCGGATCATTAACAAAAACGAAATTTCAGCCTAAGCCTCAGCTTGTGTCAAC
>AERA01019957.1_pt1 | contig 13386 bp, 8 predicted proteins | sample 267968 | NCBI WGS metagenome assembly AERA01 (sample SAMN02954363, study PRJNA61401) | activated sludge metagenome | biome: terrestrial; feature: wastewater treatment plant; material: activated biomass; isolation source: activated biomass of an industrial wastewater treatment plant | reverse complement strand
AGGAAAAGGTAACCGCTGCGAATTCAAACAAAATCAAAATTCCAAACGTGTGTGAAAATATGCGTGTGCCTTGGATGAATGATTTTGATTTTATTTCGGAGCTCAATATTCAGTTTTCTTGTGTTTATCGTTTATAAGGAAATCCTGTCAGGATTGTAACTGCTTGATTAATGGTGTAATCTTAGCTTGCTTCTATAAACCATTCATATACTCTTGTCCTGACCAGGACCTACGGCCCTGCCCAAATCCTCCGCTTGCCTTGTAGCAACCGAGCATTTGCCTCTAGCGAGGCAAGTCCTATCTGGGGTAGTGGGTCGTCCCCTTTCGGAGGTGTATTAAACACAGTCGAGATAGGAGCGATTTGCGAAGCAAATCTGAAGGCGCTACCCACAGAAAATTAAATCTAACTTTTCATGTCTTGCTTCCTCGTCCAACCCAGCCTACGCTCACTACCTGGAGGATGTGTCTTGCTTATCCCCTTGCCTTCGTATTATCTTACTCACTGTTTCCAGCATTGCTATTCACGGCTTTAACCCTTTGCTTTTATATGCCAAAGAGAAAACTGATAATAAAGGTCCAGGATACAGCGATTACTGTAGCCAAACATGATCAGGTTGATTACATCAGCCTGACTGATATAGCTCGCCATAAAGACCCGGACAGAACCGATTATATCATTCAAAACTGGCTTCGCAACCGCAACACCATTGAGTTCTTGGGTGTCTGGGAAAAGTTGAACAATCCCGATTTTAATCCCATCGAATTCGAGGGGTTTAGGGACAAGGCGGGATTGAATAGTTTTGTATTGACCTCGAAACAGTGGACCGCGAAGACTAACGCAATTGGCCTCGTGGCGAAAGCCGGAAGGTATGGGGGAACATTTGCACACAAAGACATTGCTTTTGAATTCGCTTCCTGGATTTCCGTTGAGTTTAAACTGTACCTGATCAAGGAATTCCAGCGATTACAGGAACAGGAGCAGATTACTCTTGATTGGAACGTTAAACGAAGTCTTACGAAAATCAATTATAGAATTCATACAGATGCTGTAAAAGAACACTTGATTCCGGCTGATCTTTTACCAGCTCAAATTAGTTATGTGTATGCATCAGAAGCAGATGTACTCAATGTGGCTCTATTCGGCAAAACAGCACAGGAATGGAGAAAGGAAAACCCCAATAAAGAAGGGAATATTCGTGATTTCGCGAATGTTACACAATTAGTATGTTTGGCGAATTTAGAAAATCTGAATGCCATTTGGATTCAAGAGGGTTTGGACCAATCCATTCGCCTAAAACGTCTAAACGAGACGGCTATTTACCAAATGAAATTGCTAACTCAAAAAATTCCTTCAAAAAAATTAAACGAGCGTACTGATGAACAGCGGGACCAAGATCAAAGTTAGAAAAGAAAAGAACGTAGTACCATTTAGGATCAGGCTATAAACAAAATTGGTTCATGAACCAATATTCAGAGAATGAGAAGTTAACTATATTCAAAAACCTCTTCAAAGGGCGTGAGGATGTCTTCGCCGTTCGATGGGAGAAAGGGCCTAAAAGCGGATACATGCCCGCATACGCATATGATCCGTATCTCTATAGGCTACATAAAATAAAAGGTGGCACATTTGCTAGCTATGCAGACAAAACTCATCTGCCGCTTTCAGACTTGCAATTACAAAAACATCTTACTGGCGAACAACACATTGGAATATATCCATTACTCCAAAACAATACTTCATGGTTTATAGCGGCAGATTTTGATAAAGAAAAATGGATATCGGAATGTTATGCACTCATGGGTGTGTGCAGGTCTCATGGGATACCAGCATATCTGGAACGCTCCCGATCGGGCAACGGTGGTCATGTTTGGGTTTTTTTTGATCAGCCCTATCCTGCAATCAAGAGTCGCAAAATTATTATTTCGCTAATGGAAGAGTCTGGAATTTCATCTGGTTTTGACAAAAACTCAAGCTTTGACAGACTCTTTCCCAACCAGGATTTCCATTCTGGAAAAGCATTGGGCAATTTAATCGCATTGCCGCTGCATAAATTATCCATGGAAGCAGGAAACAGCTGTTTTATCGATGATAATCTGACGCCCTACAAGGATCAATGGGCTTTTATATCATCTATTCAAAAAGTCGCTATATCCCATTTTGATACGATCTATTCGTCGTTGCCATCAATTATTTTTCCATCTATTGGGAATACTAGAATAGGCGAATTAAACATACGACTTAACAATTCGATTTACATAACTCGAGCAGGCATGTCACTGCAATTTAGAAACTTTATAAAAAACGAATTGAACTTTACTAATTCCCAATATTTCATTAAAAAGAAAAGCGGCAATAACACATGGGGAACGAATCGATATTTCAATTTTATAGAAGAACGAGAACAAGATATTATTATTCCGAGAGGGTTTATTGGAAAACTGATCAGGTTTTGCGCGCAGGAAAATATTAATTTTAAATTCACAGATGAACGAAGCAAGTTAAGCGCCATACCATATGTAACAAACCTTATTCTAAGACCACATCAGAAATCAGCATTGGAAGCAACTACTCGAAAAGAGTTTGGTGTCATTTCAGCTCCACCAGGTTCTGGAAAGACAGTAATCGGATTGAAGATCATTGCCGATAAACAGCAGCCTGCTATTGTCATTGTTCATCGGAAGCAATTACTTGATCAATGGACTGAACGGATTGAATCCTTTCTGGGGATTCCAAAAAGTGAAATTGGCAGGATAGGGCAAGGGAAAGTCAGACTTGGCAATCGTGTTACGGTAGCTATGATCCAGAGCTTAACCAAGCATCTTGATAAACAGGTAACAAGTGATTTTGCTCGATCGTTCGGAACTATCATTGTTGATGAATGCCACCATGTCCCTGCTGAGACATTCCGAAATACCATCTCAAAACTTTCCTCCTATTATCAATATGGTCTGACGGCAACTCCATTTCGCAAAGGAAATGATGGAAAGATCATTTTTATTCATTTGGGAGAGATTATTGCAGAGATTCAACAAGAGGAAATTGAAAATTACAAGCGCGCAAGAGTTATTTTTAGAGAAACCACCTTGAATGTCCCTTTCAATCCTAAAACTGATCCGTTTGAAACCTTATCAAAGATATTGGTGCATGATTCAGCAAGAAACAGGTTGATATTTGAGGATATTACTTCGGAGCTGAACAAAGGAAAAAAGGCTGTCGTTATCACTGAACGAAAGGAACATATCGAGACGCTTCATCAATTTCTTAAACAGTCATTTGAAGTTGTTACACTTAGTGGTGACGATTCAGAAAACAGTCGAAATACTAAGTGGAAGATGCTTAAAAATGGCAACTACCAAGTCTTGATTACTACCGGACAGTTTTTCGGAGAAGGTACAGACTTACAAAACGCATCTTGCCTTTTTCTTGTTTATCCATTTTCATTTAAAGGAAAGCTTATCCAATACATTGGTCGCGTTCAACGTGCAGAAATCACGCCAATTATATATGACTATAGAGATCGTTACATTGATTACTTAGACCGATTATTTCTGAAACGAAACACCTATTACCGACATCTTGACAGGCAAGCTACCTTGTTTGAAGATTCAGAGGATGCTACAGGGTCTTCCAACATTCCTATTACCGTAGATAAAAAGATAAAAGTGTCTATTGACGCACTTGATTTCCTATATGGAGCCATCGCCTTCCGTTATCAAGTTCCAGGGTTTAAATCTGAAATCGTATTTGAGGTAGAAAATTCTGAGATCAGACCAGAATTTGATGCATTGAAACCATATTTCATCAAAGTATTGGGGTCAAAACATATAGAAGCTTATATCCATATTGAGATTGAGGATGGGATATTAGTTGCACAAAGTGCAAGCTCGGCTGATCTCGAAAAAATCAACCGAGATATTATTGAAAGTGTAAAATTCAAATTTATTAGTCATGTTATTGGCAGCCAATCAAATGCACCCGGAGTAATCGAAAATGTATTGGATATAGATATGGTTCAGCCAAACAAAAGTACCAAGCCCTTTTACAGCTCGGAAGAACACTTGTTGAACGATATTTTGAAAAATGAAACGGTTAAACATTATAAACACCTAAGGTATCTTGCCTCCAACCATGATGGTAAAACATTGAAACTCAGGTTCGTTCTAAATCCGTTTTCTTTTTTGTTTCTTCTTCACGGTACAGAGCAATATCATATTGTTTTGGAAACATTGGATTCAGCAGAAGCTACCTATATGTGGCATTTTGACAAAAACAGAGCTGATTTACTTCAAAGCCTCAAGCTCATTGATGAAGACATAAATATTATCCGAAATAAAGGGCGTAAGTTTTTTCTGGAAAATCAACCCGACAATTTTAGCCGTATCATCCATGACTATTCGAATGAAAGGAAGGGTTTTATAATTTGGCGAGACCAATTAGAGGAAAAATTGTATTAGTTTTTATACCTCGGGCTCTTTTCAACATTCCTTGATCTAGATTTACTGTTTTGTTCAATTCCCCCACTTGCCAGATGGCAACCGAGCATTTGCCTCTAGCGAGGTAACCTCATTCAATGGCTGTGTGTATTTCCACCAAGTGCAATATCGAGCGAAGCCGAGATATTAAAGGACAAATGATTCTCAAAGCCCAATATGCCTGAAGAAAATCATTCGGTCATCGAGCGAAGCCGAGATGAGCTTTGTCTTGTATCACCACCACCCTTTTGATCTTTATCTGATTATTTAGCTTTACACCTCACCCACAAAATCCGACCCATGCCCATACGCTTCCTGATCAGCACTCTCTTCCTCCTCCTTACCCTCAAACCAGAAGCCCAAGTCAAGCGCTCCATTACCCCCATGGACATCGCCACGATGAAGATGGTGAGCTCCGCCACCTTCTCCCCCGACGGCAACCAGATCGCCTACACCCTCCGCGTCCAGTCGGATCCCACGGTGGAAAACAAAGCGGCCCGCAACGAACTCTATCTCTACAACACATCCACCAGCACCTCCACGCCATACGTCACCCGCGGCAGCGCGCGCGACGTGAGCTTCCGGCCCGGGACCGCCACGATCACCTTCCTCAACCGGCTGGACAACGACAAGGCCACCTCCCTCTACCAGATCAGCACGAATGGCGGAGAAGCGTCCGTGTTGTATGCCTTCGACAACGCGATCCAGTCCTATACCTGGTCGCCCGACGGAAAGACGCTCGCGTTTATCGCCAATCAAACGGATGAAAAAAAGAAATCCGACCTCCCCTATGCCCCGGAACGCTACGAACAGGATCTCCCCACCGCCCGCCTTTACCTAGTTGAACCCGGCAACGGCGTTCCGCGCGAAGTCAACGCCGACGGCAATTTCCTCGCCGCGGAATGGAGCCCCGACGGTAAAAAACTCCTCTGCACGAAATCCCCCTCCTCCCTGGTCGACGAATCCTATATGGCCGTCAGCCTCGTCGTGATCGATGCGATGTCGCTCCGGGTCACCGCCACGGTCGAGCACGAAGGCAAGATGGGCGACTTCGAATGGAGCCCCGAGGCCAACAGATCGCCTTCATCGCCGCCTCGAATCTCTACGATCCCATCGACGGCAGCCTGTTTGTCGCCCCCGTGACTGGCGGCAAACCCACCATCCTGCAGAAGGACTGGCAGGGGATGTTCGAACAACTCATCTGGCAGGATCCGGCCCATATCCACTTCCTCGGCAGCATCAGCACGGAAACCGCCCTCGGCACGATCAAACCGGACGCGAAAGCCAAGCCGGTCTTCACCAATCCCGACAAAGGCTTCAGCATCGCCCACATGGAAATGGCCGCCAACGGTGCCGCACTGTATATCGCCGATACCTGGCAGCATCCGTCCGAGCTGTATATCACCCGCGCCGGACAGCCCGGCATGACCCGCGTGACGCACAGCAATCCCTGGATGAGCGACATCACCCTCGCCAAACAGGAAGTGATCCGCTACAAGGCGAAGGACGGCCTCGAGATCGACGGCATCCTAGTCCGCCCACTGAATGAAGAAGCCGGCAAACGCTATCCGCTCATCACCGTGGTGCACGGCGGCCCCGAAGCGCATTACAACAACGGCTGGCTCACCTCCTACAGCACCCCCGCGCAAACCGCCGCCGCGGAAGGCTATGCCGTGTTCCTGCCCAATTATCGCGGTTCGACCGGACGGGGCGTTGACTTCAATTTTTCCAGCCAGGCCGATCCCGCCGGCAAGGAGTTTGACGATGTCGTCGACGGCATCGACCACCTGATCAACATAGGCCTCGTCGACAAAGCCCGCGTCGGCGTCACCGGCGGATCCTATGGCGGGTACGCGACGGGTGGTTTGCTACGCGCTATACCGATCGCTTTGCCGCCGGCGTCATGTTTGTCGGCATCAGCAATGTCGTCTCCAAATGGGGCACGACCGATATCCCCTTCGAAGAGTATTACGTCCACGCGCGGAAGTGGGTGTATGATGATTATCAATTCTTCCTCGAGCGCAGCCCGGTGTATTATGCTGGGCAGTGCAAGACGCCGCTGCTCATCATGCACGGCAAGGAAGACACGCGCGTGCATCCGTCGCAGTCGATGGAGCTGTATCGCCACATCAAGGCAAGGACGGACACGCCGGTGGAATTAATTTTTTATCCTGGTCAGGGACACGGCAATGCCACTTCGACAGCGCGGTATGATTATAACCTGCGGTTAATGGCATGGTTTGATAAGTATTTAAACCCTTCGGGTAAGTCCTGAAATAAATGAATCTCTTTTTTTGATTTCGTGTTTCTTTTTATTTCGTGTTCTTTTTTACCGCAAAAAAGAACCAAAAAGCTCGTGGCCCGCTAAACTCGCTTATTCGCTTCCGCTTTCTTTTGGATGCTGAGTTTGCCCAAGGCCAGTTCGCGTTCCACTTTTTCCGCATATTCCCGTGACAAGTCATTCTACATTTTATCACTATTATTTCTAGCGAAGGATCTTTTTCTCCACGCTGGCTGCGGAGCGGCTCGGACAGACGCGGGCCACAGTCCCTTCTTACCTCTCGCTTCTTGCTTCATGCTTCTTCATCCAATGTAGCATGATACGCTCGCCAGTCGTCTTACTTTCTTACTGTCTTGCTTTCTTACTCTCTGTTCTAGCGGGCCACAGTCCTTCATTTCTATCTAGCGTCCCTGCTTAATTATGATCTGTGGGCGTCCCCTTTAGGCGTTGTATCGAGCGCAGTCGAGATAGGAGCTTAGGGGCGGTACCCACAGCTTAAAATCTTACCTCTTACTTCTTCATCCCATCCAGCACTTCTTTCATCAAGGTAAATGCATTTGCTTTGGAGGTCCCTGAGCTTGTCGAAGGGTGGGAAAAAAAGCATCACTATACTCTCCCCGCCCGCGCTGCATACCGAAGGTATTGCCGCGGGCGAGGGAGAGAGAATATCCTGCACGCGTTCCCTTCGACAAGCTCAGGGACCTCCTTCCCGGTGGCATTCAATAAACGAGATTCACTCAACGGCCATTCTGCTTTCTAGCGCAAAAATCAATTGTTGCAAAAAAAGCAACAGTTCAAACCTCACCTGATTCACATACCTGCCAGTTCACCGTATAGATTCATATCCAGTCCACGGCTTATCAGTATTTCAACTGGGCGAAAAAGTGGGTTGTTCCATTTTGGAACATACCTTTAGAATAATGACAAAGCTTTAAACATCCGGCAGTATTAGTTTTGCTGGCATCTTCCGAAGAACACCCTGATCAAATCATGATGTCTACACGGCAAAATGAATATATTCATACCCAATGAGCAAAGCAATAAACCCTCCGGGAAATAACGAAGGCGATGTCATCCTGTATACTACGCCTGATGGTTCGGTACACATAGAGGTCTTTTTCGAAAGTGAAACGTTCTGGCTCAGTCAGAAGAAGATGGCTGATCTTTTCGGAGTAGAGGTCAATACGATAAACTATCATCTGAAAGAGATATTTAAAAGCGCCGAGCTATCGGAAGATTCAGTTATTCGAAAAATTCGAATAACTGCCCAGGACGGGAAGGGCTACCTAACCAACATTTATCACCTGGATGCCATCATCGCTGTTGGCTATAGGGTCAATAGTCACCAGGCTACGCAATTCAGAATATGGGCCACACAAGTCCTTAAAGAGTTTATTATCAAAGGCTTTGTCCTCGATGATCACCGGCTCAAACAAGGCCAGCGGTTCGGGAAAGACTACTTTGACGAGCTGCTCGAACGGATCCGGGAGATCCGGGCCAGTGAGCGTCGTTTCTATCTCAAAATCACAGATATCTACGAGCAGTGCAGTATCGATTATACCAAAGACGCCGAAATCACCCAAACGTTTTTCAAAACCGTTCAGAACAAATTGCACTGGGCCATCACCGGTAAGACGGCCGCCCAGATTATTGCCGAAAGAGCGGACTCACGAAAGCCGAATATGGGCCTCCAGACATTCAAGAATGCGCCCCATGGCAAAGTGCAGAAAAGCGATGTCACCGTAGCCAAGAATTACCTGATCGAAACCGAGATCAAAGACCTGGAGCGCATTGTATCGATGTACCTGGATTTTGCCGAAAATCAGGCTGCCCGTCAGATTCCGATGAAAATGGCCGATTGGGTTACCAAGTTGGATGCTTTTTTACAATTCAACGAATATGAAATACTACAGGATGCAGGCAAGATCCGTCATGACGTTGCCGTAAAACTAGCCGAAAAAGAGTATGGAAAGTTCAGGGTCATTCAGGACAAAAACTTCGAAAGTGATTTTGATAAAGTTGTAAAAAAACTTACTCCGCCAAAAAAGGATAAACCGGGGAAGAAACGAAAGGGTTAACCTTCAACTCCTTATTTCTCAAAATTAAGATCAGGACCTACGACCCTGTCCAAACCCTCCACTTGCCAAATGGCAACCGAGCATTTGCCTCTAGCGAGGCAATTCCACTGCAATGCATATTTCCACCAAGCGCCATATCGAGCGAAGCCGAGATATAAAAGGAAAAAATGATACCAAAAACTCATATTTCTGAACAATATCATTCGGTCATCGAGCGGAGCCGAGATGAGCGTGAACGAGCTACCGAGATGAGCACTCCCAAACCCCAAACTTCATCCTTACATTTGCACATGCTCAAACCCTCCCGCCCCATCCTCCTCATCCTGATCCTCCTCAACGTAGTCGTCCTGCTTGGTCAGCTCTGGTCGGAAGGTGCGCCGCCATTCGCGCGCTTCGTCAATATTGGTTTCCTGGTGCTGAGCCTGGTGTTTTTTGTTTCGTTGGTGAGAGAACGAAGGTGAGGTAACAGATTTTTTTCACGCACCGCCCATTACCCTTATTTTTATGTGATCAATACCAAATCAGATCCCTCCTCATGCGCACTGTCATCCAATCATCCATCCTCGCCCTCACCCTCCTCGCCTTGCATTTCCATAGCTGCAAACCGGCCACTACATCAACGGAAGAAAGCGCGGGCAAAGAAACTGTACTCGACTCCGCGCAACAAGCAGCATTGATCGCGCGCGGTACAAAGATCACCTCCCTGGTCACCTCAACCCTGGTCACCACGCTGTTTGCTGCCATGGAAGAGAAAGGCCCTGCCGGTGCCCTGGAATTCTGCTCCCTGAAGGCCGTCCCGATCACCGACAGTATCTCCATAGCGGAAGGCGTGGCGATTCAGCGCATCTCCCATAAACCCCGCAACCCGGAGAATGCCGCAAGTGCGGAAGAGCAGCGATCATCGATGGATATAAATCCCGGTCAGCCGGAGGCACACCCGACACCCATCCCGTCATCGTCACGCACGACGGCGCCCACACCTTCTACGCGCCGATCTATATCGCCTCACCGGCCTGTCTGCAATGCCATGGTAAAGTCAACACGGATATCCAGCCGGAGGTGCAGGAAGTGATCCGGGCCAAATATCTGGACGACCTGGCGACGGGCTTTGCGATGGGGGAAATGCGGGGGTTGCTGAAGATTGAATTCTGAGCAGCTTTTTTTGTTTCGCGCAGATTCCGCAGATCACCGCTGATTTTTCGATCGCCTTCGCTGCGCGTGGCGATCAGGCTCCCAGAATATTGTTATTGTTTCCCGCTGAACTTGCAGAACACGCAAAATCGCAAAGCCCTCTCCACTTGGGGGGAGTTGGGGGGAACTCACTACTCACTACTCACCACTCACTACTCACCACTCACTACTCACAATTTCGCACGGAGACCACGGAGTGCACGGAGTTAATTTTAGTTTTTACTTTTTAGTTTTTAGTTTAATCAGGCGCTATTGCGCCCGGCGTTTATCACCCCATACATCGTCCGCAGTATCAACTTCTGATACACCTCCTCTTCCTTCTTACTCAATTTTCCGGATCGCATCTTCGTGATCGCATACTGCTGAATAGTCAATACCGGCAGAATAATACTCTCGCGAAGCTTGATCGAGTCGCGTCCGTTGGGTGAATCTTCGAGTAATGATTTCTGGCCAGAGACTTTCAACAACTGCTCCACGGTAAGTTTGTATTCGTCGTAGAGCATAGTCCAGATCTCATTCAGCTTTTCGTCTTTGGATAAGTGCGCCGTGAGCGGAAAAAAGCTTTTGCTGAGTGATTGCATACTGTTGCCCACCAACGTCTGGAAAAAGCGGGACTTTTTATAGAGGGAGCGCAACTCGCTCAAACTCTCTTTCGATAACGCGTGACCAAAACCGTAATACCCCGGCACATTCTGCTTCAACTGGCTCCACGAACTGACAAACGGAATGGCACGTAGATTATCGAGTGTCAGTTCCGATTTTCCGCCGCGCTTTACAGGCCGGCTGCCGATGTTGGTTTCACCGTAGTATTTCAATGTCGATACTTCCTCGAGGTATTTGAGAAAGTCCGGTCGTGATTTCAACTCAATGTATTTCTCATACCCATTCTCCGCCATGCGCGCCATCTGCTCCATTTGTGCGGGGGTAAAGCGTTTGCTCTTCCTGAAAATGGATTGCTCAAGTCCTGCGGTTAATAATTGCTCAAGATTAAAAATGGCTGTCTCAACAGAACCAAAGTTGGAGGAAATCGTCTGGCCCTGGATGGTCAACTGCACTTCGTGATTGGCAATCGTGCCTCCGAGGGATGAATAAAACTTGTGTGTATTCCCACCACCCCGCGCCGGCGGACCACCGCGACCATCAAAGAAAATAACGCGCACACCAAATTCATCCGCCACGCTCGACAACATTTCCTTCGCCTGGAAGATCGACCAGTTGGCCCGCAGGTAGCCGCCATCTTTGGTTCCATCTGAGAAACCCAACATGATCGTTTGATTACTGCCTCGATTGGTCAGGTGCTCGTTGTAGTATGCGTCACGATAGAGTGTACGCATCACTTCGCCTGAGTTCTTCAACGTGTCCACTGATTCAAACAACGGAACGATATCCACCTTCGAGGTATCACCTTTCACCCATCGGATCAGCGTTTCCACAATGACCATGTCGAGCACACCGCGCGTATTGCTGATGATGTATCGATGACAACTCTGTTCACCAAACTGATCCTGAAGTTGATGCAGCATGCGGATCGACCCAATGATATCTTTTCCGGTATCGTCGTCGGCATTTTCTTCCGTGATCCACAGATCGGTCACACGGAGAAAGTGGATTTTATCGGCCTCGGACATCTTTTGATACGAATCCCAAAATCCCGCTTGCTGCAACAAGTGCTGGATCAACGCTTCATGCTTCCGACTGTCCTGCCGGATATCGAGCGTGGCCATGTGAAATCCAAAGTGCCGGATCCGCATCCTGAAATCTTCGACGAGTTCGGCAAACAAACCATTGTGCTTTTTGTGGAGCAGATCAATGATCTCGTTCACGTCGGCCATCAACTCATCCGGATGAGTATACGCCTTGCCGCCGTCGTGAATGCTGTCAAACAACCGGTATTCGATATTCGTGATCTTCTCCTGCACACCGGCAAAGGTCAGGCGTCGTCGGAGGTCACGCGCATCTTCGTGATAGCAGCTCAGCACTACGCGGTTGAGCAGGCCCATGGTTTCTTTGGTGATCTCAGGCGTCACAAATGGATTACCATCCCTGTCACCGCCGGGCCAGAAGCCAAGCTGGATGAGGTTGTTGTCGGGCATCGCTTTACCTGCGCGTGCGAGATGATCCTTGATCTTCTGCAGGATGGACGGGATTGCGCGATAGAATGTGTTCTTTAAAAACCAGATCAGGCTGCGCGCTTCATCCAGGGGTGTCGGTTTTTCGCGATTGATAAAAGGCGTCTTGCCAAGTTGTAGCAATAACGTCTTCACCATTGCGATATCATTCTCCCGGATCGCGTCTGACAAATCATTGATGATCCCCAGTACAGGTCCTGGATAAAACTGCGTGGGATGCGCGGTGAGGACGATGCGCAACCGGAAGTCGGAAAGTTTCTGCAACAATTGCGATTCGACATTCTCTCTGTCCACGCGCGTGAGCAATTCTTCAAGGGTACCGGGTCCGTCGAGCTCGTTGATCTCATTGAATGCCGCTTCTTCGACCGCGTCAAACAACACCACCTGGCGTTCAATATACTTGACGAAGTTGAAGAGGATATCGGTATATGCTGCAGGCTTCGCATCCGGAAAGTATTCATCAAAAAACTGGTCGAGAATCTCTTCAGGGCTTTTGCCTGCATCGAATCCTGTCACACAACGATCAGAAAGAATAGGCAGCAGTGTGCCGGTCTGGTGGATGAGATCGAAGGGGAGGGTAAGAAAAAGGCTATTATATAACTGATATTTCAGTCTTACATTTTGTTCAAAGACTTGTGTTGTAATGGAGGTCATGGCACTAAAATACGGTGTAGATCTTTCTTTCCTCTCGCTGCCCCCAACCCCTGCGTTCCGCCTGGCTATGCTCATCCTATCCCTCGCGGAAACGCCGGGGCGACCGGCCCGCTTCCAACTTTAGCTGTTTGAGTCTGAGGATTTCAGCTTGAATGGTATTCAGTACTTCCGCGATGTTGTTAAATATATCATTGTTTGTAAACCGAATAATATTAACATAGTAGCTCTGAAGAATTTCAGTTCGATCAGCATCGTAAAACAATTGACCTCGCTCATTGTGATATGCACCATCAAGTTCGATGATCAGCTTTATTTCATGGGCATAAAAATCGGCTACATATCTACGAATCGGATGCTGTTGCCGAAATCGCACTCCCTCGATTTGTCTGTTCTTTAAATATTCCCAAAGAATGGCTTCAGCTTTAGTAGGATGGCGCCGTAGATCAAATGCATTATTAAACACATTTGGACTCGCCTTCAGGTGCATATTCCTGCGAGATCTCATTTCAACTGGATTTAATACATTAAAAATATTCCCGTCCAGGCACAATTGCAACTGGGTACGCGCGCAGGTCGCCCC
>AERA01000798.1_pt1 | contig 13432 bp, 13 predicted proteins | sample 267968 | NCBI WGS metagenome assembly AERA01 (sample SAMN02954363, study PRJNA61401) | activated sludge metagenome | biome: terrestrial; feature: wastewater treatment plant; material: activated biomass; isolation source: activated biomass of an industrial wastewater treatment plant | reverse complement strand
CCCGGATGTTTTCGTGGTGGAAAAACCAGCTTCAGACTGTCAGCACTACCCGCCTGATCTGGTGGGTCGTGGCGCTGAGTTTCCCGGCCTTTTTAATCAATCTGAATGCGGTAGCTTTTATCGGGGATGAAGGCATCCGGACCCTGGTGGCTTTTGAAATGGAGAAGTCGGGCAACTTCATTGTGCCGACGCTTAATGGCGCTTACTACTACAATAAACCGCCATTGTTTAACTGGTTGATCTGGGGCGTATCGAAAATATGGGGATCGTTTGGCGAATGGCCGACGCGCCTGACATCACTTCTCTTCCTCGGATTTTTCGCCTGGGCCGTTTTCCATTTTACACGAAAAAAATATGATACCGTCGTGGCGATCACCATGGCGGCCATGGTACTGACCAGCGGTCGGATTTTATTCTGGGACAGTATGCTTGGACTGATTGACATTTGTTTCTCCAGTGTCATCTATGTCAATTTCATGCTGCTTTATTTTCTAGGCAAAGCACAGCGTTGGGCAAAGCTCTGGATCGTTTCCTATTTGTTATTTGCAGTGGCCTTTATGTTGAAAGGACTTCCCGCGGTAGTCTTCCAGGGTATTTCGGTGATCACCGCCATGATCCTTCATGGCAACCTGCGCACTGAATTTTTCAAGCGTCGGCACTGGTTGGGAATTGCTGTCGGCCTGATCCCACTGCTCATCTATTATGCGCTCTACGCACGTGAAGTGTCCCTGCCGGTGGTGTTTGATACCCTTTTTGATCAGTCGGTCCAACGTACAGCGGCCCGACATGGCGTATGGAAAGCTGTGATCCACTTTTTCAAGTTTCCGTTGGAACAGACGTATCATTTTCTCCCCTGGTCCCTGATGATCGCGGTTTGTTTTCATCCCAGGTTTTACGCCCTGATCAAAAGCGATGATTTTTTGCGATTCAACTTCTGGATGTTGTTGGCCAACCTGCCGGTGTATTGGTTATCCGTACAAATTTTCCCACGTTACCTGCTCATGTTCATTCCGCTGTTCAACATGATTGGCTATGGACTATTGTTGCAAACTGAATACCGGCAATGGTCTAAAATTCTACGTTACATATTTTTCTCTATTGTGATCCTTGGCGCGTTGACGGTATTGCTTCTTCCATTGAATACTGAAGTCCGGTCGCTGACGGGTTGGCCTTTCATTACGATACCGGGTGGCATGGGATTGATCTTGCTGGCGACCGGGATGCTGTGGGATAGCCGGCGAGGCTTTCTGTGGATGGCGCTGGCCTTGCTGTTTTTCCGGGTTGTATTTGACCTCATCGTGCTTCCGATCCGGAGTCAATCGTTTCGGGAAAACATCACGCGCTCATCATGCTATGAAGTCGCGCAAAAGCACGGTAATATGCCCTGGAGAATCTATCTCGATCCACCCATCGGGGAAGTCGCGCGGTGCTATACCTCCATTTACAGTGACCAGATCATCCACCAGGCAGACAGCATTACAGAGCCACAGGTCTATTATTTGATGGACTGGCCATACAGCGAATCGCTGGAGGGAGAAACCCTCGACACCATCATCCAGGAGCGCGGTGGTCATATCCTGCTCTGGCGCCCTGCCCGATAATCTTTATTTTGCGCGTTCGTTTTCGTGAGGATGAAAATCAGGTTGCCCAAAATCGAGATCCCCGGCCCTGTCAAGTTGTTGATCAAACTCCTGATCCTGGGCACCATCATTTTTCTGATCGTCCGGAAAATTGATGAACGGCTTTTATTGCAGGTTCTCGGTGAAGCCAACCCCCTCTGGATCCTCTGGGCGATGACCTGGTATGCGATCTCAAAGATCATTTCTGCGTTCCGGTTTAATTTATTGCTGCATGCGGATGGCATCAACCTCCACTGGAAGCAAAATCTGAAGCTGTACTGGTTGTGCATGTATTACAACCTGCTGCTTCCTGGCGGGATCAGCGGCGACGGCTACAAGATCAAAGTGTTGATGGACGCTTTTCAACGACCATTCAAGCGATTGCTGACGATAACCTTGATTGACCGGATCACCGGCGCTGTTGCGCTTGGGCAATTAAGTGTATTGCTTTTCTTTTTTATTCCCGAGATCAAAAACTTGTGGCCAACCGTGCCGCCCGCATTATTGCTCAGCGGTGTCGCCAGTTATCTTTTATATCGATGGGCTGGCGGCCAACTGACACGCGTCTGGCCACGAACCTCCCTACAGTCGTTGGGTGTTCAGGGAGCACAAATGATCGCGACCTGGGGCCTGGTCATGGCGCTCGGGCAAGGGATGCATTGGGCGGATTATCTCATCCTGTTCCTGGTGTCTTCCCTGGTGGCGATGATCCCCATCACGATCGGTGGCGCCGGCGCGCGCGAGTTGACCTTCCTCTATGGTTCTCAATTGCTCGGCGTGCATGCCGAAAAAGCTGTCGCGATCGGTTTCATGTTTTACCTGATCTCCGCTTTGGTTTCATTCAGTGGCATTTCATTCAGCTTTCAGAAAAAGAAGATTATTCCGCAACCGTTGATTTCGGATAAGGACACCGGGAATGATTCCATGCCATAGTAGCAATGCGTGACCCCAATTCGTCCTCGCCATGAATCCGCATTCTTTAATTACCTTACCCGGATGAATCCGTATTTCCTCCTGATCCTGTTGAGCTCGATGGTGATCTTCTCCTATCTGTTCGACATTTTCTCCAGGAGGACCATGGTACCGTCAGTGCTGTTGTTACTATTATCCGGCGTTATCATCCGGTATATTTCCATCTATTTCAACCTGCCGCTCTACACGTTCGATACATTATTGCCGCTGCTGGGCACAGTGGGTTTGATCCTGATCGTATTTGAAGGCGCATTGGAATTGCGGTATGATGCCGGAAAAAAGAAACTGATCCGGAACGCTTTTTTTGCCGCGCTTTTCATCCTGTTGCTCACCAGCTTTTCCATTGCCTTTTTCCTGCAGTATTTTACCCAACAACCACTGTATATCTGCCTGCTCAATGCTATCCCGTATAGCGTGATCAGCTCGGCGATCGCGATCCCGTCCGTGGCCTCGCTTCAGGACATGAAGAAAGAGTTTATTGTCTACGAATCGTCCTTCTCCGACATCCTGGGCATTATGGTGTTCAATCTCATTCTGGTCAATGAATCGTTTACCGGCAATTTGATCGTTGAATTTTCCCGCGATGTGCTGCTCCTGGGATTATTGTCATTGCTGTGTTGCTTTGGCTTTTTCTACCTGATGGGTCGCATGAAGCATCATGTCAAGTTTTTCCTGATTATCTCCGCCCTGGTCCTCGTTTACGCGGTCGGAAAACAATTGCATGTATCCACCCTGATCATTGTACTGGCCTTCGGATTATTCATGTGCAATATCCAGTTGATCCTGCAGAAAATGAGTCAGTTGCCCTGGCTCGAGCGCTTGAAAACCATCTTGTCGTATCCTTCGATTGGTGATGATGTCAAGTCGCTCCATCAGCTCTCTGCCGAGAGCGCTTTTCTGTTGCGCACATTTTTCTTCCTGGTATTTGGCTATACCCTGGCGCTTGATGAGCTGTTCCAGGTCAACACAGTATTGCTGGGCCTGGGGATCATGTTTATCGTATACCTGTTGCGCTGGATCTATCTTCGGGTCATAGCCAAAGCGCATCTCTGGCCGGAACTGGTTATCTCCCCGAGGGGACTCATTTCGGTTTTACTATTTTTGAGCATTCCGGCCGACAAGCTGATCAGCCCCAATGGAAAAGGGCTGCTCATCTTCGTCATTCTGTTGTCGGGCCTTCTCATGACAATTGGATTAATCACCACGGGTCGACGACCTACCGAATCAGGGGACGAGTAAACTATGGTTACACTGATCATCGCCGTTTTTCTGGCCGGCTACCTGGCCATTGCCACCGAACATAATATCAAGATCAACAAGGCAGCCAGCGCATTGCTGACCGGGGTCCTGTGCTGGACGCTTTATGCCATGACGCAAACGGATACACACGCGGTATCTCACCACCTCGCGGAGCACCTGGGAGAGATCTCCGGGATCCTCTTTTTCCTGATGGGCGCGATGACCATTGTGGAATTGATCGACGCGCATGACGGATTTGAGATCATCACCGACCGGATCACCACAAAAAGCAAACGGAAACTGCTGTTCATCATCGCGGGTTTGTCCTTCATTCTGTCTGCCGTACTGGACAACCTCACGACGACAATCGTGATGGTTTCCCTGATGCGAAAGATTTTGCCCGCCGGTCACATGCGCCTGATGTTTGTGTCCATCATTGTGGTAGCGGCCAATGCCGGTGGCGCCTGGTCACCGATCGGCGATGTGACGACTACTATGCTGTGGATCGGCGGACAGATCAGTTCGTTTAACACAATCACCCACCTGGTCGTCCCCAGTTTATTTTGCATGATTGTGCCCGTTGCGATTGTCGCCTGGCGAATGCCCGGTACGTTCGCGCGAAGAACGGACCATGAGAAAAAAAGTTTGCAATCCACTTCGTTCGAACGAAATACAGTTTTCATCGTCGGCGTCATGTCATTGATCTGCGTACCGGTGTTCAAAGGGATCACCCATTTGCCTCCTTATATGGGTATCATGGGCGCATTAGGCGTCGTGTGGGTCGTCACGGAGTTGATCCATTATAAAAAGGATGAGCGCGACAAGGACAAACTTTCAGTCCTCTATGCCTTGCGCAAAGTGGATATGCCCAGCATCCTGTTCTTTCTCGGGATCCTGCTGGCGATCGGTGTATTACAACTCACCGGGTCCCTGGCCTCCATGGCGGCATGGATGGATAAGACCATTCCGGACATGAACCTCGTGATCATGGCCATCGGTATCCTTTCGGCGATTGTGGATAACGTACCTCTCGTGGCCGCGGCCATGGGGATGTACGATATGAATGTGTACCCGATGGATCATTATTTCTGGCAATTCCTCGCGTATTGTGCAGGCACAGGAGGGAGCATGCTCATCATCGGTTCAGCTGCCGGTGTGGCCGCGATGGGGCTGGAGAAAATCAACTTCTTCTGGTATGTGCGTAATATCACCTGGCTGGCCCTGATCGGATTTTTTGCCGGGGCGGCGGTTTATATTCTGCAAATGAAGATCATTTATCCGTCGTAGGTGATGAGATTATTTGTGAACAGGATTTGAGCACTCAGATGAGTTAATTCCTTTTTGTGAATGCTGACTTGCTAAAATTGAATGATCGATACATTGAACCGGTCATTGAAATCCACATGCGAGGTCACCCCACCGCCAGCCTCCAGATGAATAGAGACGATATAGGTCCCGCCATAGAGCAGATTCAATGATTTGAAAGCTGTGGGGAAAGTGTGATGAACATTCATTTCATTGACATACATCTCCGTATAAAATTGATAACTGAAATGTGGATAGGCAACCTGATAGAGCCTGACCCGCATGCGCATCAGGCCCGGACTGTTGGCCCGATATGCAGATCCACTGAACATGACCATTGCCGGACCGGCCTGAAGATCTACTTCGGTATCGTAGATCTCCATTGGCGCCTGACCATAATTTTCCGGCGCTGCATTTGATATGGCATCCAGCATTTTCGTGGGCATGACAATCAACTCTCCAGCGCTGTTCGTCCCGATGTTGCGATTCCCGGTGCCTGAAAAGGAAGTCAGCTTGATCTTGTTCTGTGCGATCAGATCGCCCTGCAATTGCAGTCCGTTGCTAATGCGCGCATTTCCGTTGATATCCAGTCTGAACAATGGATCAGCCACGCCGATCCCCACATTTCCACCGGATTCTATCGTCAAACGATAATCCTGGATGCCGCTTTCTGTCAATACGAGATTACTCCCGCCAGGCATCCACCAATGCCATTTCGTCAGTCCGCTGGAATTCTGCAAACCCAACAGATCCTGATTGTGATCCGCCTTGATCGTAAGCGGATGAGTGGGTTGCGTGGTGTTAATTCCTAAGCGCTGAGCATACAAATAACCTGACAAGAGCATGGAGAAAAGAATACTGTAGAAGGCTTTCATACGATTGAGATTAAGCAGCAGTGAGTGAATTCATCAAACAGATCCGGACTTCGCGTTTTTTCCGCCTGGAAATGTCAACACGACTTTTATCCGACAAAACCACACACTCCCCGGGCTGCCATTTGGCTACATAGGCGAGATTGATCAGATGTGAACGATGCGTGCGCAAGAATCCAAATGGGGAAAGCATCTTTTCGTACGCGCTCAGGACTTTGGCCATCAGGATAGGTTTACGGCCCACGGAATAGATCCGGGTATAGTTACTATCCGCTTCCAGCCGGATGATCTCATCTGGCGGAATCAGAATAACATCTCCACGCTGTGGGAAGGATAGCCGGGTGAGTTCTTTTCCGGAAAAATTTTCAGCATTTGATTTCATGGCGACAGGATTTAGTGATGAATCTGGATTTTTTGATCAATCACCCCGATCTGATGATCAAACCAGCACCAGGTCAGCAATCCCAGGACAAGCATGAGGATGATCACCCACCAGATGGCATTCAAAAAAGATTTGGTCGACCGGTAAATCATGGCGATTGATTGATAATCCAAATGTCAACCCGCTCCGGCCCCTGTACCAAATATTCAATGGGGACAATGCCGGGACAGCCAGGGGGACAAACCGGGGACATGCCGGCTTGCCATTGACAATCAATTAACTACGAGTGAGGAAAAAAGACTACGCGAAATCCACCAGTTCATCCAAAGACCCTTCTTCGGGTAAATCGATCTTCTTTCGAAGTCGTTGGCGCGTCTTTTTAATGGCGTCATAGGTGATGCCAAGCATCGCCGCCATCTCTTTTGGCGACAGCTGGAGTTTGGTCAGCGCCAGGATCCGGTTCTCGGCAGGAGTGAGATCGCCCAGACGCTCTTTAAGTTGAAGAAAGAATCCGGGATACACTTTTTCAAAGAGGATCCGGAACTCCTTCCAGTCCTCCTCGGTGAGAATGGTGGCATGCAGGAGCTGATCCACCTGGTCTGCTCGCGTCAGGTCAATCGTGGCACTTGTCTTCCGAAGGTGATCCAATTCCGTGCGAAATTGATCGACCAGCTCATTCTTTTCACGCAGCGCCTGGGTGAAGTTGCGGAGTTGCGCCCTGGCATTATCGAGTTCCTTCAAGGCAGACTGCTCGCGCATATCGGCTAATTGCATTTCCCGCTGACGTTTGAGTTGTTGCTGGCGAATCACCAGGGTAGCGATGATGGCGCTGAGGATGAGTATGATTAATAATCCATTTCGCAAGAGCACTTGCCGGCCTCTGGCGGCTTCCAGCATGGCGATCTCATGCGCGTACTGCTCGACCTCGACCTTGAGGTTGGCTTTATTGGTCATCTGTGTATTCAATTCCCTGGCACGATTCTGATCTGCAATGAAAAAAGAATCGACGCAGGAAAGGGCCTCGGCGTAATGCCCCTTCAACCGGTTAATTTCCGCCAGGTTTCTGTAATAGGACGGAAGTTCCTTATTCGTCAGGATGTGCCGGTTAGTCTTCATGTAATCGACATAGTACGCTGCCTCAGCAAACCGTTTCTGCAACAGCATGACATTGGCCAGGGACATGGCTGCATTCGCCGCGCTATACCATTCCTGTTTTTCAATACTGATACGGAAATCTTCCTCCATTAAGGGGATAGCCTCATCATACCGGCCCAGTTTATAAAGCGCATAACCTTTATTCCCTTTAGCCAACGCAGCCCAGAACGTATCCCGGGCTTCAACAGATTCCTGATAGGTCAAATCCAGATAAATGATCGCGGAGTCATATTTCTCGAGTTGGTTATAACAAACCCCGATCGTATTGAGTATGCCCCGATTGGGTCCGGGATGGTCAAATCTTCTTGGAATCGATAGCGCCTCCCGCAAATAATGCAAAGCACTTTCCTGGTCACCCAGTTCATAATAGAATTTACCCATATTCTCAAGATGATTATGGATACGCGCATAATACTCAAATCCATTCGCCTTCATTTGATTATAGCCGCGACGCATGAATTCTGCGGCAGCCGGATATACGTTTTGCATGAAATACAGATTGCCCCGCAAATACGCCAACTCGGCCAACAATTTATTCCTGCCCTTACCCCGGGCTTCGCTTTCAAACCGGTCCAGTAAATCAAATGCGTAGGTAGTGTACACATTGTAATAGAAAACAGCGTAGGTGACTTTGGTCATCCAGGCCTGCTCAGCCAGATAGTCATTCCCCTTCGATTCAAATCCTTTTTCCAACCGGGTAAAGAAGTCTATCACCTTCAACGAGTCCTGATAGAATGACCAGAAATCCCCCATCACGACATACTTCAACTGATCTTCAGGAGAAAGCGAAAGGATACTGTCCACCGGCGGCTGACTTTGCATGGAACCGGGGAAGCCCAACAAGATCACGAAGAGCCAAACAGGAACTTGAAACCGGAACTGAAAAAGACGCATGAAAGAATAATCTGCATCCAAAGATAGAGGCCAGTCATGCATTTCAAAAGCCTGTCACGCTATGTATCAAATCCCGAAAAATCATATATTTAAATGCTAAATCTTTGCCATGAAAAACATTCATTTGCTCTTTACCACAGGACTCCTGCTCTCGCTTTGCCTCGGTTGTAAGCTTACGGTCAAGGAATCCAATCCAGAGACCGATTCATCCGCCGACACTGTAGCCCAGGATGGCGCTGCCGTCGAACCGATGGACTCTGCTGCGATGATGAAAGCCTGGGAAGTGTTCATGACACCGGGCGATATGCACACCTGGATGGCGAAATGGAATGGCACCTGGGAAGCCGATGTCAAAAGCTATATGGATCCCGATGGGCCGCCAATGGAATCCAAAGCCACGATCGAAATGAAAACGATCATGAATGGCCTATATCAGGTGTCGAACTATTCAGGTAATATGATGGGCATGCCATTTGAAGGCCGCGGAATACTCGCGTATGACAATGCCAAAAAGCAGTTGGTGAATACCTGGATCGACAATTTCGGTTCCGGCATTATGATCATGACCGGTCAATTCGACCCGGAAAAAAACATGGTGAACATGTCCGGCTATCAAACCGATCCCATCACCGGGAAGGACTCACCCGTCCGACAAGAGTGGACCTATCCGGATGACAACACGCAAATCTTTGTGATGTATGGCGCAGGTATGGATGGCAAGGAGATCAAATACATGGAAGCCACGATGAAGCGAAAATCCTGATCACGCCATTTCAAATCACGAAATAAAACAAGCTGATCAGCAAAGCGCCGGCAGTGGTTTGCGCCACGATGATCAATGCCCGCCGTCTGTCTTTCCGGCGAAACTCCTCATCCCTGATCTTCGTGAACTGTTTCCTTCCCGTGAAACTGGCCAGGGCCATCCAGCCAAATACAAAACAGAACTTCTGCCTGGCCTGAATAAAACCGGAAAGGCTGTAATAGGCAGGTGCGAAAATGAACAGCCGGTAATACCGGTTGAAGTCAAACCATTCGGCGATCACAAAAAACACCACGCATAATGCCAGGCCGATATACCCGTTCCGGTACCGGCGGCGCACCTCATCGGGTCCGATATTGCATTGTCCCGGGATATAGTCGCCGGACATCAATTGAAAAGTTTACGCCAGGGTGACTGTGAGCGTCTTGTTGGCATTCAGCACTTTGCTGACCGGGCAATTATTCTTGGCATCTTCGGCGTATTCCTCCAGCCGGGCTTGCTCCAGGCCGGGTACGGTGACTTTCACATCGAGATGACTTTCGGTGATGGTCCCGGCTTCGAGCGTCATGGTACATTCCGTCTCGATTTTATCAGCCGTGAATCCGGCGGCATTCAGCACGAAACTGAGCTTCATCGAAAAGCAGCCGGCATGAGCTGCAGCGATGAGTTCCTCCGGGTTGGTGCCGGGTTCATCCTCAAAACGGGTTTTTATAGGAGTATGCATTCTCCTTCAATACGCCAGACTGGGAGCTGACGATACCTTTTCCTTCCTTGCCGGTGCCTTGCCATACGGCAGTTGCTTTACGCTTCATAGGTGTGAGTGGGTTTAACGATCGATAAGCCGCAAAGATACCGGGTTCTGGATTTTGAAGGGGAACCGGCAGCCCGGGAAGCGTACGGCGTATTAAATAATTGTTATTAAAAATAACTATTCTATTGATTTACAGTAGTTTATATATTTAAAAGTGCAGTATTGTAATTTCTATGTAAATCAATTTTGAACTATTTTACGTTAAAAGTACTATCATTGTAACCACAATGTAAATTTTGTGTAAACACCAAATGACCGAACACATGACGACCAAAAAACAAAAAGGCGCTCCGAAAGTCTGGCAATGCAATGTCCTGGCGGGGCTTGTGCTGGCCTTTCTGGCCCAGGCCCTGTTCCTGGTGGATATGATCTTCAGTCGCCGGGTCGACTGGACGACAGTTGAAATGCTTGCCGGCGGCATGCTCGTGACGGGTGTGACCTTCTGGCTGGTTTACCATTATTTTATTCCCCATGCTCGCCAGGATGAGGCGGATCAGCAATACAAGCAGATCTCCATCTGACACCATGCGGGCAATCACCGCATCCCGTATACGACAAGGCTGAACACCATGAAAATCAAAGAAACCCGTTCCCTGCGCCGCTGGGACCTGATTGCCCTGCTCGTCTTGCTGCTGGGCAGTCTGTCGTGGTTACTCGTCCGTGAGATCGGGGCCGCCTTCACACGGGATATGGTGCTCATGCTCTGCAGCCTGGGCATCCTGGTGCTGACCGGTATGATCTATTATCTCCTGATCCTCCGCGTCCGCGTCACCTTCAAGTCGGATGAGATCAAACTCCGCATGATGCCAATGGGCCTGGTCAAACGCAAGATCAAATGGTCGGATGTGGAATCGTATGAGATTACCGCCGCACCTAAACGCTCCCGCTTTGAAAACTGGCTCCATACACTGTCCGGCTTCTACGACCTGATCCCGGATGATGGGCCGGTGGGGCTGCGCTTGCGATTGAAGAATGGAGAGGAGGTGTTTATTGGTTGTGTGGAGATTGATCAGGTGCAGGGTTTTCTGGAAAAGACCGAAAGAAGAATGTGATCATGTGGGAATGTGGGAATGTGGGAATGTGGGAATGTGGGAATGTGGGAATGTGGGAATGTGGGAATGTGAGAGGAAGAAGAGATAAAGAGTTGAAAGAGAAAAAGAGCTCCTGACAAGAATATTGTTCATTGAGGTAGGTTGATTAGGAAGGCGACTGAAGACAGACCGTAAGAAGAATGTGAGAATGTGGAAATGTGGGAATGTGAGAGGAAAAAGAGAAAAAGAGTTGAAAGAGAAAAAGAGTTGAAAGAGAAAAAGAGTTGAAAGAGAAAAAGAGTTCCTGACAAGAATATTGTTCATTGAGGTAGGGTGATTAGGAAGGCGACCAAAGACAGACCGTAAGAACGTAAGAACGTAACCCTTCGACTCCGCTCAGGGCAAGGATCGTAAGAACGTAAGACCGTAAGAAGAATGTGGGAATGGGGGAATGTGGGAATGTGAGAATGTGGGAATGTGGGAATGTGGGAGGAAGAAGAGATAAAGAGTTGAAAGAGAGCTTCATCCCCCGACCCCCTTCAAAGGGGGAGCGGATTGTACTTCACAATTCAATTGTCCAATTTAAACTGCATTACCGATTTCAGGATATTATTCAATATCAGTTGAAGTCGGCAGCATTGTAACCGTGTGGAAAATTCTCAGCCGCATTGGTTGTCTGGAAATAAGAAGGATTTACTCCCCCTTCGAAGGGGGTCGGGGGGATGATCTTAAAATCGCATTCACAATCGGTTATTCCCATCTGCGGTCTTGACACAAAGCGCAACTTTGATATGTCATAAAAGGAAAATTGTCCACGCATTCTACGAGAAAAGAAATCTGCGGATCAGATTGTGGAGCGCAGCTCACACAATCGATAACAGAAATATTGTCAGCGATTTCTGCTCCCGAAAGCTTTCGGGATGCGGGAAACTAAACGTAGAATTCCAAATAAACTGCGGGAAACAAAAGATACTGCTGCTTTGCAGATATTTACACCGTGCTATATACCAGCAAAGCGATCGTCCTCCGGACAGTAAAATACGGCGAAACCTCCCTCATCGCAGACCTCTTCACCGAACAAAAAGGCCACCAGACCTTTATCATCAACAGCGTCCGCAAAGCCAAAGCCACCACCCCTGCATCCTACCTGCAACTGATGAGCCTGCTGGAAATCGTCGCCTATTTCCAGGAGCACAAGCCGATCAACCGCATCAAGGAAGTTCGCCTCGATGTGCCGTATAAAACCATTCCATTTGACATGCGAAAGTCGGCCGTGATTACCTGTGTCGGCGAGATCTGCTCCAAGTGTATCAAAACGGCCGAACCTTATCCGGAGCTGTTCCATTTCCTCCACGATGAGCTCGTCCAATATGACCGGCCGGAAACCTACGACCGTGACTTCCTGATCCGTTTTCTCGTCTCCCTTTCTGCCTTTCTCGGTTTCGGGATGGAGATCCAGGCGCCTTCGTCATCCGACAAGTTTTTTGACCTGTTGAACGGACAGCTTCTGTCGATCCCTTCGCAGCATCAATACCTGATGAGCATCGAAGATTATAAACAGCTCCTTCAAATCATGGCATGCGGACCGGATCAAAAAGCATCGGTGTCGCATGAGGTGCGGGTAAGACTGGTGGATCAGTTGATCCTGTTTTACCAGTTGCATGTGGAAAGTCTGCGGGAGGTGAAGAGTCTTTCTGTATTACGCACCCTATTCTGATCGCACTACCGGATGGTAGTTACATCATTTCAGGCTACCCGCTGGACTGGAGGATCCCTGCTTTGGGTCTAGCCTATATAAAAGTAATAGAATCCTTGTTATGCGCGCGTCGGCCGCCCCGGCGTTTCCATGCGTAAGGATGAGCGAGAGGGGAACGCAGGGGATGGGGGCAGCGAGGGAGATGGACTGCTTGTTACTGGCTGGCGGGAGCCGTTGTTATGCCGAGGGCTTTACTGAAGTCTTGTTTTTTCTTTTCTTAAAGTATTCAATGATCTCTTCTTTGGACATTTTGGCCAATTTCTTACTGAGTTTATTCCGCTGCTCTCGCATGAAATTAACTGCATCAAATTCTTTTACTTTGGTGCCTTTAGTCTTTTTCATAATTCTTAAATTCCCTTGGTGAGCGGATTTCCAGTTGTTTGTAGCCGTATTTTATATTGACTGAGTTATAGCCTCGAATTCGTTGAACGTTTACTATGTGTTTAAAGTTCCAGCTGATCAAGTAGTCCGCTTTGTGAATGGTTGCAAGCGCTATATGCATGCAGTCAGCATAGCTGGTCTTGCCAACCAACTTTTCAGTGATGTAAGTCGTAGCCAATTCTACCACTTCTTCGGATACTTCAAGGTATTCTATCCAATCTGCTTTAAGGTGCTTGACGAGTTCCTTTACATGGT
>AERA01003076.1_pt1 | contig 13518 bp, 13 predicted proteins | sample 267968 | NCBI WGS metagenome assembly AERA01 (sample SAMN02954363, study PRJNA61401) | activated sludge metagenome | biome: terrestrial; feature: wastewater treatment plant; material: activated biomass; isolation source: activated biomass of an industrial wastewater treatment plant | reverse complement strand
TGCCAGCTTCACCTTTACGATCGGTGCCACATACCGCGCTCTCGAGGCCCAGGCGGACACCTCCAAAGGGCAACTACATCTGCCGCATTACAACTGGTCGAGCCTTGAGCAGATGCAGCTGCCGCAAGGCTGTGTGCTTGTCGGCATCGAACTCATCGATGAGGCGATCGATCTGCCGAGCTTCCGACATCCGCTGCGTGCGGCTTATGTGCTCGGTCCTGAAATGGGGTCATTGTCGCCAGCATTGCTAGAGCGATGTCAGCACGTCGTGAAGATTCCGACGCGGTTCTGCGTCAACGTGGCGATGGCTGGTGCGATTGTCATGTATGACCGTGTGCGCTAGCTTGCGCATTTCGCTGATCGGCCGCTTCGCGCCGGCGGTCCCGTGACGCCGACGACCCGGAAGCGCGAATAGTTGGGATCATCTTTGGTTGAAACACAATTGAACAAACACATGAGCGCAACCGAGCTTTAGGTTGTGTGCCAATTTTCTGCGTTTCATCATACCTTCACCGGATGAAGGCGCTCAGCCATACCCGGCGGGCGGATGTCAGCGAAAAAATTCCGCCAGCGGGTGACATTGCGAACATGTTTCGGCTATAGGTTTCACTCCCCAGAATGAGAACCGATGGAAATATGGACTACACAAAGATGATTTCCGGAGCTGCGATCCGTCGTCCTATCGTTATACTCGCGACCATCACCGCTATTTGCTTCGCAACGACCGCACAAGCAGCGAAGCTGCTCGACAAATCCGGCGATTGGTCGATGTTTGTTCATGATGCTGCGGAGAAGAAGATCTGTTTTATTGCGTCACAGCCATCGTCCAGCACACCCAAAGATGCAAAGCGTGACCAGCCGTTTTTCTACGTTTCGGCGTGGCCCAAGGATGGTGTGAAGTCGGAGGTCTCAATCCTGCTCGGCTATCCCGTCAAGAAGGGCGCCGATGTAACCGTCACGATCTCATCGAATTCGTTCAAATTGTTTGCGCAGGGCGACAAGGCCTTCGTGGCTGATCCCAATGAAGAGCTCAAGCTCGTCGATGCGATGAAGCGCGGCAGTTCGATGGAAGTGACCGCAACGGCCGATGCCGGTTTCGAAACGACCGACAAATATTCTCTCTCCGGCGTCACGGCCTCGCTAAAGAACCTCGATACCAAATGCGAATGATGATGCGCGAGGTTGGCGTACATCTGGCAACAAGCGTTGCCTGAGCGCTGCTTCGAGCAGTTTTTAGCGGTGGCGGTCGCCGCGTGAGGTGCGCAGCTGAATGTAGAGCGCACCTTCGCCGCCATGATGTAGAGCGGCTGTGGTGTAGCTCACGATAATTGGGCGCAAATCAGTATCGGCCAGCCATCGGGGAACACATCGGCGCAACACGCCACGCTCCTCATTCACATAGTGGGGCATGTGATCGCGGCTCACAGCAGGACGTCCCTTGCCGGTGATAACGAGAACCCAGCGCAACCCGCGCCCCTGACATCCGCTGAGAAATGATCTTAAGGAACGATGGGCTTCGTCCTGGTGCATGCCGTGCAAATCGAGACGCGCCTCGATTTCGATGCGGCCGGAGCGAATGCGGCGCACGGCCTTGCGATCGAAGTCGGAAAGTGGGGGTACTTTCTGGCGCGTGGGATGGGCAATTGGAGGCATTGGCGGCGGCTTAGGTTTGCTTATGCTCGTGCCATTCGCGGATTCACCAAGGCTGCTTTCATTCTTCAGCCGCTGTTCAAATCGGCTCAAGGACTCGTCCAGATCGTTGCCGATGCCGTTTGAGGAAATCTCCGGCACGCGCAGCTTCGCGCGGCTCGATTTGCGAACCGATCCTGCAACATGATCCCAGAGAGCTTTGTCCTCGGCGCTGAGTTGCGTCCGTTTCGACTTTTTCGACGAAGGGGGTGCGTCATGCGCACTCATTGCTTCGCCTGACGGATGGTTGAGGGGCCCTTTTTGGCTTCAATCACAGGCTCGTGCATGTTTGTGCGCGGTAGAAGCGCAAAAAATGTGCCGCGGTGCTTTGTGATACCGGCACAGCGGCCGGCTTTATCGCCAGAGCCGCAATAGATGTCGCCGCGTTCGGGCCCGCGAATAGCCGAGCCAACATCCTGGGCGATCATGAGACGCTGGAATGGACGCTTGTCAGCGGTGATGTGGGTAATGTCGGGCGCCGATACATAGACCGGTGTGCCAATCGCGTGGAAGCGTGTGTCCACAGCGAGGCTGCGCAGCGTCGTCAATGGTATTTCGAGCACTCCCATGGGCGCTTCTGCCTGCTCGCCTTCAAGCTCACGGAAGAAGACGTAGGATGCATTCTGCCAGAGGACTTCGCGCATTTTGTCAGGATTTTTGCGTAGCCATTCCCTGAGGGCTTGAAGTGACATCCGATTGGCTGGAATCCATCCCTTATCGATAAGGTAACGGCCAATCGAAGTATAGGGATGACCGTTTTTGCCATCGTAGGTGACGCGAACATGCTTGCCATCTGGCAGGGCGATGCGTCCGGAGCCTTGGATCTGCATGAAGAAGACTTCGATCGGATCGCGCAGATAAATCAATTCCAGCTTCTTGCCGGCCAACACTCCTTCGTCAATCTGACGGCGTGTCGGATATGGCTCATTTCCGCTCTTGGTTTTGCGCGCATGTGTTAGCTTGTCAGCTTGAGCACCGCGCTCAGATTCGGCGACCAGATTAACCAGATCCTTGGGCCGCTTCATTAGCGGCGTCGTAAACTCACCGTCCCGTTTGCGCGCTCCTTCAACGATCGGTTCGTAATAGCCCGTCAGCATGCCTTCAGGGCCATCGTGAACGATACGATGCGGTGTGAAATGTGATTCAAAAAATGATCGCGCGGCCGCCTTTGTGGTCTTGGCTTTGCCGGTAAGCAGCGCATCGGCATCCTCGCAGGCACTCAATAATCCTGGCGGTGGGTTGGAGTTTCCCGATCGTGCGCCTGATCGTACCGCGTGAAGCACCCGTTCGCACGACTTTGCAAATGTCTTCAGCGCCGCCAGATGGTCGTCAGTCGCCCATCCGGGAAGGGCATCAAATGCGACAGGTGTGAAAGTGAATTTCGGAGCGGCGTCTTGCCCTCCGCTTGCACTGGACGACGCCGTTGAAGGGGATTGCTTCGGCGTACTTGTTTTTGAATCCTTCGACATGTCCGAGGGCGACTTAGGGGTGAGCGAGGAAGGGTTGCCAGAGCCGGGCGGCTTGGCAGGTTCGGCCGTTGCTTCGTGACTGGATGGAATTCCGGCCATCGCAGCCAGCGCCAAAAGAGCACTCACGATTATGCTGCGCAAGATCCTATCGCCCAGCGTCATTGATTTTTGGCGGACATCACGTCCGTCACTCGCAACCGAACGCTGATTATGGGAACGCGCGCCTTGCGACCACGCTTGTGGAACCTGGCGGTCGCTGCCGCCCAACGTTGCTGGCATGATAATTCCCCCCAAGCCCCGTCGTTCGCTACACACGAGCAGATCAATTTAAAATACAACACGTCTGACGTTGGTGACCTGCTCCTACCTCATTATTTGAGTGAGCATTTCATTCCGTCGCCTGGATGCTGAGCAGCACCCATCACAGACGATCAAGCCTCACGTCATGGGCGTGTTCTTCACGGCTTGACCGCTATGCACTTCAACTAAACACGCCTTAGTGCTAACGCCGCTCACCTCCGTCCGCTTTGCACACACCACACACTACAACGCGCGGCGTTGATGCCGCGCGTTGTAGATTCATACCGCCAATTAAAGCAGGTTCGCGGCCGGTAAAGCCCGAATCAGTTGGCTTGCTGGGTTGCGACCAGTTTCCAATTCGGGTTCATACGAGCCCGTGTCGAGGATACATCACGGCTGAACGTCCACCGGTCCGTCACTTCAGTCACAGACTGCGGATCGCCGGAAATGACGGCACCGGCCTTGTCGCGTGTTGCCGAAATGAGCTGACTGACAAACTTTACCGTCACGCTTGCAAAGCCATCTTTCTCTTCGGCATCAATGATATCTGCCTTGGAGATACCGACGAACGACTGGTCGATCTGCTCGCCCCGCTGCTCACGCTCATCGATCACAGACTGGAAGCTCTCGAAAACCTCGCGGCTCAAAAGATCGCGCAACAATTTGCGGTTACCTTCAGCGAAGGCCGTAACGATCAGCTCGTAAGCCTGCTTTGCACCGCGCAGGAAATGCTCCGGATCGAAGGTTGAGTCAGCCTTGTAGATATCGAGAAGCCCGCGTTCGACCTCGCGATTGGAGCCGGCAATGGCACGGATCCGCTCTTCGACTTCGGCAAGCGCCAAGCCACCCTCATTTGCCGCTGGTGTGGACTGATGATCGCCACGCTGAGGCAACGTGACTACCTTGTCGCGGTTCGCGGCGGATGCCGCCGCGCGCTGTTGCTGCTCCGCCCGGTAGCGCTCCATTCGAGCATCATCTTCCTCAGTGCGGCGTCCGAGTACGCTCCGCAGCTTGAGAATGACGACGAGCGCCACAATCAGCGAAATCAATGTGATAAGGTCAATTCTTCCGTCCATAGACGCGCTTTCAAGAGTGATCAGGCGGGCATTTGATCCACCGCATGTAGACGCCCTGCCGACCGAGGTCCAGACCCTTTAGTATAACCGGGCTATCAAGCGTTCACCCAATTCCGCCAGGGGGGCCGCCAAAGACCGTTGGTATCGGAGACAACTTAGGGCACAAACACCGGCAAGCCAACAGATGTTCCGAACTGAAAGGGCCGGTGCAACACCCCGCCGCGAAACTACCTGCGATCATGGTTGACTATCGTGAAAGTGAAACTGGGGAGTGAACAGTCATCGGACAAGGGGCCTTGTAAGCGACTTTTGCATTCGGAACGAATTCCGGTTCCACTTCAATGGAGTTTGTTTATCAGCCATCTGCTTGTGGACCGCCTTCTTGTGGAATGATTGATCTAGAACAGGGGTGCCGATGGCCGAACGGCGATCGGGGCTCGCAACCGGCAATATGGTAGTTTGGAATATGCATAGCCCAATCCGAGCCATTCTCTTGCTGGTTCTCATCGCGCTCCCGCTTTTGGAGATCGCGCTGCTGATCAAGATCGGTCAGCTCATCGGGTTCTGGGCGACAATCCTACTTGTCGTTGGCACCGCGGTGCTCGGCTCATCGCTGCTGCATTACCAGGGCATCGGAACGCTTCGGCGGGTCATGGCGTCCGTGGATGAGGGTAAACCGCCGGTTGCTCCTGTCCTGGATGGATTTTTGCTGCTGCTGGCGGGGGTCTTGCTGATCATGCCAGGGGTCATCACTGACCTAGTTGGGCTTATTCTACTCATCCCAATTGTGCGAAAACTGGTTGTAAAGTTTGGACTTAGCCGCCTCTTGATCGTGACCGTTGGCGGTCGTCCCTGGAGCGATGAAAAAGAGTCCGGTGCTGGCCGGCAGACCGCAGGCAAGTGGTCCTCATCGCAGCAGGAATCCAATTGGCAATCAGGTTCACGTAAGAATGAACGGCCGGCGGGAGAGGGTCCAATTATCGAGGGCGAGTTTGAACGGCTGGAAGAACGTTCGGTCGATCCCCGCCGTGACAAGAGTTGATCGCCAATTGCGATATTGCCGAATTGCGGCCTCGCTTCAGGGTGTCTGTCAGCTTGATCGGGCGCAGCGCTGTTCACCGATTTTGTGCCGGAGAACCTGTAACGTCGAATTGCGCACAATCGCTTCGCATGATAGCCAGCCGCTGATCTTTCTGAGGCTCCAACCAAATAGGGAAGACAGATCACCATGGCGGACGGCAAGAACGGGAATGGCGCGACAGCGGACGCAGCCAAGGTAGATGAGGGCATAGCTCCAATCCAGGCGCAGGTGGTCGGTCAATATATCAAGGACTTGTCGTTCGAAAATCCGAACGTCGACAAGATGATGGGCGGGGGTCCGGGCGACAATCCGAACATCCAGCTCGAGGTCAACGTCGATGCGCGGACCGCCGACGCCAAAAACAACATCTATGAAAGCGCCATTCAGTTTCGCGCGCACGCGACGAGTAAGATCGGCACGATTTACGATCTCGAAGTTGTTTATGCGGGCGTGTTTCGGATCCAGAACATTCCCAAGGACGCAATGGAGCCATTCCTTCTAGTGAATTGCCCCGCTCTGCTATTCCCGTTCCTACGCCGCCTGCTTGCAGATATCACGCGCGAAGGGGGTTACCCGCCGCTGCTTCTTGATCCAATCGACTTTGGTGCGCTCTACATGCGGCGACAGCAGGAGTTAAAAGAGCAGCAAGCCAACGCCTGATTGCTTCTGAGCTGACACTTCCTCGCTCAGGATTTTTTTTCTGGCAGGTAGTTGAGCCAAATTGGCGTGCCGCCGCCTAACGTTTCTACATAGGTGCGGTGCGCCGCTTTCAACTCAGGCGTCATACGCGAGGGCAGGGGTGCTGGCCGTTGTGCAGCGGTCTGTGATGCGCGCCGCGAACGGCGGCCTGCGGATTGTGTTTCGCTGGTGTCTGCCAGAACCAATGTCGCCTGACGCTCTCCGAGAAGTTCGATGTAAACATCGGCCAACAGCAGCGAGTCCAGTAACGCGCCGTGCTTGACGCGATTCGAATTGTCAATTCCATACCGTTTGCACAAAGCATCCAGCGTGTTGGGTCCTGCGGGGTGCTTCCGCTTCGCCAATTGTAGCGTATCGACCACGCGGTTCATATGAAGCGGCCCTAAATTCAACCGTTTCAATTCTGCGTTCAAAAAGCCGATGTCGAAGGCTGCGTTGTGAATGACGAGGGGATCGTCAGCAATAAAGTCGAGAAAGTCTCGCGCTACCTTTGCAAAGACGGGCTTGTCCATCAGGAACTCAGCCGACAGGCCATGAACTTTCTCTGCTTCGGCAGGCATATCCCGTTCGGGATTGATATAGACGTGATATTCCCGTCCCGTCGGGATGCGATTAAATAACTCCACGCAACCGATCTCGACCATGCGATCACTACCGGTGGCGTTGAAACCCGTCGTTTCCGTATCGAGCACGATTTCCCGCATCGGTTTTCGATCCTCGCATGCGTTGCAAACGCAATTTTATGTATCGGGTCAGGCGTTGCGCCAGATGAATCGCACCAGTCTAATATGTCGCCCAATAGCGTTGATAGGCAGACCCGACACGCGGCTTGAGTTGCGCCACCAGTTTATCGATTTGGGCTTCGGATTCGGAAATTGAGCCGCTCGTATCCACAACGAAGTCCGCTCTGCGGCGCTTTTCGGAATCGGCCAACTGGCGGGACAGGATTTCATCCAGCTTTGCCTCAGTCATGCCTTTTCGCTGCAAAACGCGCGCGCGTTGCACGTCAGCAGGCGCGCTGACGACCACGGTAACGTCGCAGAACTTATCGCCGCCTGTTTCCAATAGAAGCGGAATTTCAAGCACAGCCATTGCAGCCCCTTTATCCGCCTCGGATCGCAAAAATGCTCCTTCCATATCGCGCACCAGCGGATGCACGATTGCTTCCAGTTTTTTGAAATCCTCGGAATTTTTCATCAGTGTCGCCAGCAGCTTCTGGCGATCGACAACTCCGTTTTTCGTCGTTCCGGGAAATGCTTTCTCGATCAAATCGACTGCGGCGCCCGAATAGAGCTGATGCACCGCGGCATCGGCATCAAAAACAGAAATTCCAAGGTTGCGAAACCGGTCGGCTGCGGTTGATTTGCCCATGCCGATGGAGCCTGTCAAACCGATTACCAACATCAGGTGGATGCCTCTACGTCAGCGACGATGAGCGCACGCAATTCCGGCGTTACAGTCGGGCGCGCACCGAACCATTTCTCGAAACCGGGAACAGCCTGATGCAGCAGCATACCAAGCCCATCAACTGTACGAAGTCCCCTTGCTCGGGCTTTTGCAAGAAACCCGGTTTCGAGCGGTACATAGACAATGTCTGCGACAACCGTTTGATCATCGGCATTAGCGAAATTCATTTCCAATGAACCTTCGCCTTTCATGCCTATCGTGGTCGTGTTGACGATGACACTTGCATCACAGACTGCATTGAATCGGTCATACCAATCGACGATCTTCACACGTGGCCCGAAGTGACTGCCAAGCGCTTCAGCGCGCTCTTTTGTGCGATTGGCAACCTGAACTTTGCCTACGCCCGCCTGGAGAAAGCCATAAACAATCGCGCGCGCAGCACCGCCTGCTCCGAGAATTAGAACCGGTTTGTCGCGCTCATTCCAATCGGGAACGGTTGTCGACAGATGCGTCATGAATCCATAGGTATCGGTGTTGGCCGCACAGATCTTATCGCCCTCAAGCCAGATGGTGTTGGCTGCGGCAACCGCGACGGCGGATGCATCTTTTTCATCGGCGGTTTGGAATGCAATTTCCTTGAGCGGCACAGTGACGTTGCATCCGGCAAATCCAGATTTACCGAGCGTTCGCAAAAATGCGTGCGCATTCTCGGGACGTACTGCGACCTTCTCGTAGCTGCCGTCAATACTCAGAGACTTCAGCCAATACCCGTGAATAATAGGTGACCGTGAATGCTCGATGGGCCAACCGATGACACAGGCTTTGCGCATGACTTGTGACATCCCTTTTTGGATCAGGCGAGTATCAGTTTGCGCGCTCGTAATTCGCCCAGCAGCGGCATCAACGGCATTCCAAGCACTGTGAAATAGTCGCCTTCGATACGCTCGAAGAGCTGAATGCCGAGACCCTCCATGAGATAGGCGCCAACACTATCGAGCACAGTACGACCAGCGCGGCGCATATAATCGTCGAGGAAGGCGTCGGAGAAATCGCGCACGTACATTTCGGCGGTATCGACAGTGGACCATTGCACTTCGCCATTGTGGGCAATTGCGACTGCGGAGTGAAGCGCATGAACCTTTGCGCGAAATGATGCGAGTTGGCGACGTGCGGAGGCTTCGTCCTTCGGTTTCGTCAAAATATGATCTTCGAATGCCAGGACCTGATCGCCTCCGATAACGAACGCTTCGGGTTGCTGGAGGCTTACCGCTTCAGCTTTCGCGACCGCCAGAATCTCGGCAACGTCATCGGGATCGACGGTTGCTTCACCATCATCATCATTGAGTGCCGCGCGAATCGCATCCTCGTCGACGTCAGCCGTCTCGACGGTAAAACTCACGCCAGCGGCGCGCAGCATCTCGCGGCGTGCACGCGAACCCGATGCAAGGATGATATTGGCGTCGTGAAGCACTTAAGTCTCCTTGACCTCGTCAATCGCCATTTTCTTGTCGTGCATCAACTTGATGATCGCGGCGGCCGTTTCTTCGACTGAGCGACGTGTGACATCGATGACGGGCCAGCTATGTTTTGCCGACAACTTGCGTGTGTAGGTAATCTCTGAGGCGATAAGACTGCGATCGACATACGTATCGAGATCGCGGTCGGCCATCATCATTGCGCGGTTGCGCCGGATTTCCGCGATTCTGTCAGGCGAGGCGACGAGACAGACAACAAAAGCGGAATGCGGCTCGGTCAGTCTCTTTGGTAGATCAATTTGTGGAACCAGCGGCAGGTTGGTTGTTTTGAAGCCGCGTTGAGCGAGATAAATGCTCGTTGGGGTTTTCGATGTGCGCGAGATGCCCAGGATACAGATGTCAGCATCGCTCATATTGTCGGGCAGGCGTCCATCGTCGTGCGCCATGGTGAAGTTCAGTGCTTCGATGCGCTTGAAGTAATCAGCATCGAGAACATGCTGACCGGCGACTGTGGGTGTGCTTGCGGTGCCCAGATAGCTTTCGAATGTCTGCATGATCGGCTGAAGGACGTGCAGACAGGGAATCTTGATCTCGCGGCAGCGGCGCTCGATTTCTTCCGACAGCGACTTATTGACGATCGTGTAAAGCACAATGCCCGGCGTCTGCTCGATCTCCTGGAGAGCGCGCTGGAGTTGGCGGGGCGTTCTGACCAGCGGATAGACATGCTCAATGGCACGCATCTCGGCATACTGCACCGTCGCGGCCTTGGCGATGGTTGTCAGCGTTTCGCCGGTGGAGTCGGAGACGAGATGTAGATGAAAGTAGCTGGGTTGGGAATGAACCATGACCTTGGGGCCGTCTGTGGATAAGAGGATGAGTTATCCAGTGCTTCAGCGCCAAGTTGGGAGCCTGCTCGCTGTGCCTGCGCGTTTGTCCACGGTGATACTCACATTTGGCGTGACGCGAACGATTTTTTTTCGCCCTGTCCCTCCTTGGGGATTGTTAGAGCATCACCGGGCTGGTTGGTAGATGTCCCCAGAGAACTCACAGCTATGGTCACTACAACGAGGGCCGCAACCTGTTCACCGAGTTATGAATATTGCTAGCTTGTGGTTTGAGCTACTGGCAGCCACAAGATCTCGTGGGCGGCTGGTAGCGTGGCGAATAGTGTGCGGACAAGCTGAGGACGAACATGATATCTCCGACATCCACGCTGCTAAAAAAAACAGAAAAAAGAAGAATAAGATTCAATTAGATTGTAGTACGCATGGCATCTGACGCATCGACACCCACCAACACACACCGACGTTTCCTGGCTCCGTTGCTGGCCAATCAGCGACGCCGCCTCCAATATGGTTGATGCGCCAGGCTGGGCGGTATCTTCCGGAGTACCGAGCCACACGCGAGGAAGCGGGCAGCTTTCTTAAGTTGTGTTACACCCCGGCGATGGCAGCGGAGGTGACACTTCAGCCAATCCGGCGCTATGGGTTCGATGCTGCCATTCTGTTTGCTGACATCCTCATAGTTCCAGATGCGCTTGGCCAAGACGTTCGCTTTGAGACCGGGGAGGGCCCGGCTTGATGCGATTACTGATCAAAAGGGGCTGACGCGGCTTAATCCGGATGCGACGGGAGAAAAATTCGGGCTGATTTGTGAGACGGTGCAGCGGCTGCGCCAGGATCTACCGAAGGAAACGGCTTTGATCGGCTTTTGTGGGGCGCCATGGACCGTTGCGACCTACATGGTCGGCGGGCAAGGCACTCCAGACCAAGCTGACGCCCGCTCCTGGGCCTATCGCGACCCTGAAGGTTTTGCCAAGCTCATCGATATTCTTGTCGGTGTTTCAATAGATTATCTTTCTCGCCAGATTGAGGCTGGTGCGGATGCGGTGCAGATTTTCGACAGCTGGGCGGGAAGTCTTCCGGACAATGAGTTTGCGCGCTGGGTAATTGACCCCACACGCCTGATGGTTGAAGCGCTCAAGCAGCGGCATCCAAAGATTCCGATTATTGGATTTCCGCGGGGGGCTGGCGCATCGATGGCGGAGTTTGTCACGGCAACGGGTGTAGACGGGGTTAGCTGCGACACGTCGATGCCGCTGTGCGCCATGCGCGAATTGGCGGAGCTCGACGTGGTTGTACAGGGCAACCTTGATCCGCTGTTACTCGTGACGGGCGGGGATGCAATGGACCAGCGCGTTGATGAGATACTGGCGGCAATGCGGGGACGGAGGCATATTTTCAATCTCGGCCATGGAATCACGCCGCCGACGCCGCCAGAGAATGTGGCGCGCTTGGTGGAGAGGATCCGTGCGAGGGGATGAAATTTCCGTTTGCGGGGTTGTTGGTAGTGAGATCATTACGGCGATCTTTTGATTTGGATCGATTGCCCAGAACCACTACCGGCGGATAAGGCGTGAGCGCGAGAATGGGTATCATTGACGGTTGAGGGTGGCTGCGCCTAAACCTGCGCCTATGGTGACCGACTCTCATTCTCCTCCAGCAAACTCAGACGCGCCTTCGATTTCGCCGGCCAAGCGCGCGGCGATTGCAATCGGGTTGACTGCGGCTGCGACAGCGATTGCGATTTTGGCTTTTGGCGATGCGGCTTATCCGTGGGTCAAGGCCGTGCACGTGATTGCGATCATTTCCTGGATGGCTGGGATGTTGTATCTGCCACGGCTGTTCATTTATCACTGCGAGGCTGAAAAGGGCTCCAAACAATCTGAAACCTTCAAGGTGATGGAGCGCAGGCTTCTCAATGTCATCATCAACCCGGCGATGATCGTTTCATGGGTGGTGGGGATGTGGCTTGCCTGGTCGGCGGGATATTTCGTCGACATTTGGTTTCAGGCCAAGCTGGTGCTGGCCTTTCTGATGTCAGGAGTTCATGGATATTTCTCGATAGCAGTTCGGACTTTTGCGGAGGATCGCAATACGAAGTCTGCCCGGCACTGGCGTATTGTGAACGAGATCCCCACCCTCCTGATGATCGGAATCGTCATTCTCGTGATCGTCAAACCGTTCTGATCGAAATTGTGCTCCGGTGGCAGAATCCGCCAGCGTGGCGTTGTGTGACAAGAATGCGCAAGGCGCGATATTTGGTATTCCCCTCCCACGGAAGTTACTTTCATGGTCGTGACACGTCTGCTATAAGGCGTGCCATCCTGATCGACTTGAGGCCTCTCCGGCCGACGAGTCCCGCCCAGGCTTGAAGAGGTAGCCCGGCGGAATGGCTGGTGCGGGTCCAACCGCGCTGCTGACGAATATCCCATCCCATCACTTGGCACGGCTGCTGACCTCTCCCCACCTTTTTTGCAAGTCGTGGCCCGCTCTGGAGTTTCCTCCATGAAGGAAGTCAAGCTCGAGGACCTTAAGATCAAGTCCCCGACAGAATTACTGGAATTTGCCGAGCAGGTCGGCGTTGAAAACGCGTCGACCATGCGCAAGCAGGAACTGATGTTCGCGACGCTGAAGCAGCTCGCGACGCAGGAAGTCGAGATCGTCGGCACCGGCGTTATCGAGGTTCTGCAAGACGGCTTCGGGTTTCTACGTTCGCCGGACGCGAACTACCTTGCTGGACCCGACGACATCTATGTTTCACCCTCTCAGATCCGCCGCTTTGCGCTGCGGACTGGCGACACGGTGGAAGGCCATATTCGCTCGCCCAAGGATGGTGAGCGCTACTTCGCGCTGCTGAAGGTCTCCAAGATCAATTTCGAGGATCCCGAGGCGACCAAGCACAAGGTTCATTTCGACAACCTGACGCCGCTTTATCCTACGAAGTGGCTGAAGATGGAAATCGAGGATCCGACCATCAAGGATCTTTCCGCGCGCGTTATCGACATCGTCGCGCCGCTTGGCAAAGGGCAGCGTGGCCTAATCGTCGCGCCGCCGCGCACCGGTAAAACCGTGTTGCTGCAGAACATCGCACACGCCATTTCGACCAACCACCCGGAATGCTTCCTGATCGTTCTTCTCATCGATGAACGACCTGAAGAGGTGACCGACATGCAGCGTTCGGTGAACGGTGAGGTCATTTCCTCCACGTTTGACGAGCCACCGTCACGGCACGTCCAGGTTTCAGAAATGGTGATCGAAAAGGCGAAGCGGCTGGTGGAGCACAAGCGCGACGTCGTGATCTTGCTCGATTCCATCACGCGCCTCGGTCGCGCCTATAACACCGTTGTGCCGTCCTCGGGAAAGGTACTGACGGGCGGTGTGGACAGCAACGCGCTGCAGCGTCCCAAGAGGTTCTTCGGTGCGGCTCGCAACATCGAGGAGGGTGGCTCGCTGACGATCATCGCGACCGCGCTGATCGAT
>AERA01016979.1_pt1 | contig 13678 bp, 11 predicted proteins | sample 267968 | NCBI WGS metagenome assembly AERA01 (sample SAMN02954363, study PRJNA61401) | activated sludge metagenome | biome: terrestrial; feature: wastewater treatment plant; material: activated biomass; isolation source: activated biomass of an industrial wastewater treatment plant | reverse complement strand
CCGATTCACGCCTTCGATGGAAGCAGTGCTGCTTCCATCTCAGCCGATCGGACTCTTGATCCGGTAGCCGGATCGGATCTTGCAGTTTGGGGGAAATCCGCCCGGGCTTACCAAGGGATTGCTGCCTTATCGCGGAAGAAACCGCCCGTCGGGCCGTCGTCTTCGAGTGTCGCCAACCAGACCGCCGTTTCCGCGCCCTGCTCGGTCGAGCGCTCCGCCTCGGGACCGCCCATGTCGGTTCGCACCCAGCCCGGACACATCGAATTGATCTTGATCGGACTGTCAGCCAACTCTGCGGCGAGGGTGCGTGTCACAGCATTCAACGCTGTTTTCGACATGCGATAGGCAACGTAATTCCCACCCATCTCGGACAGCTGCCCCATTCCCGAAGACATGTTGACGATGCGTCCATAGCCTTGGTTCTGCATAACCGGCACTGCTGCTTGAATGAGCGCCAGCGGTCCTATGCTATTTACCCGCAAAGTTGCATCGACCGTTTCAGGCTTAACCGCCAGCGCACTCACCTGGCCCGACGCTGTCGTATCAAGGAAGACGCCGGCGTTGTTTACGAGCACGTCGAGCCGTCCAAGCATGGTCACAACGTCATTGACCGCCTTGTGGCAGCTTGCGGGATCGGACGTGTCGACTTGAATGACGGGCAGCTCCAATCCTTCCGACAGCAGCTGCTCGGCAGCATGTTGGCCCTTGGCAGGATCGCGCACACCGAGGGCCACCAGGAGCCCATTGCGTGCGAGCTGGCGAGCGACCTCAAGGCCGATACCACGGTTTGCACCCGTGACGAGCGCGACGCGCGTCTGCGTCATTCGTTAATTCTCCGCTGCAAGTTCCAACACATGCACCATATCGCGTTATGCCTGTGAGGCAATGCTGCTGCCCTATGGAAGTCAGTTGCGATTGGGTTTTTGGGAAATATTGCAGCAGCGCTCGCGTAGGGTGTGACGGAGACACCATAACACAGCGCGGCGGACCCACGGGCCTTAGACCCCGACTTGCCGTTGCCAGGCTGCCAGCGTAGGTCGAGGTGGCCACACAAATGCACAATGAGATTTTTACACGCCAGACGCCATTGCCCGCTTCGCGACGCGAACATCGGCGCCCTTACACAGGGCGCCCCTCCAACTCGCTGGCGGCTACTCGAATGCCATTTGACCCAGTGCCCGCTCGCGCAATACGCGCCCTTCGAGCTCGGCATCATCGAGACGAATTTTCACGAGATCGCCGATGCTGACGAGACCGATCATATTCTTGTCACGCATCACCACCGCATGCCGATAACGATTGTCCGTCATGGCACGTAGCACGTCGGAAACCGTATCATGCGGCCTACACGTCGGCAGCGGCGTTGTCATCGCAACGCTGACCCGCTCATCCATCGCGATAGTACCCTTTTGTGCCAACTGATGGATGATGGAACGGTCGGTCACGAGACCGAGTGGCGAACCGTGCGGATCAGTGACGACGATGGACGCAATGTTGCGGGCATCGAGTAGAGCAATTGCATCGCGCAGCAGCTTGGTATTCCACAGGGTCTCGACCCGCGAGCCCTTGTGTTCGAGAACATGCTCAATCTTCATTGGCGCACCTCGCATAGAGCGATAGCGCCACCCCGTCTGAATGTGCATCGTATTGTGCATCAAATTGCCGCGCGGTGGAAGTGTCGGGTGCAAAGCGCTCATGCTGATTACATTAATTCGGCGGCAATCGAGCGTGCTGCAATCATCACTTTACCATTGCGTTTGGTTCCGGACGCCGCCGCAGCCTCAGCCGCATGATCCAATGCGAATATATTGCTGAAAGGCAGCTTCAGCTTGCCCGAAACACCGAGCGCAACGAGTTCGTCGATCAACTTCTTGCGGCGCCCCGGAGCCATCTGCTTCTGCTGCAGCGCGTTCCAGAAACCTTTGACCGAGATCTGCTTGAAGATCAGGTCTGCGGGATTGATCTGCAGGGGCTGCTGAGACATTGCGCCAAATGAGAGCAAAATGCCTCCATCGCTGATGAGACTTGCCAACTGACCGGCCATCGGGCCACTCACCATGTCGACGCCACCGGCAACGTGCGCCTTTCCTATCTGGCTGCGCACAGCTTCGATCCATGAGTTGTCACTGCTGGCAACGAACACGTTATCAATACCCTGGTCTTCCAGATCAGTTTTTGCCTCGTCCCGGTTGACGATACTGGCGACGTTTACACCCCGTGCCATCGCGATTTGCGCAATCGTCCGTCCAACCGCGCCATTTGCAGCGTTGATCACGATCCACTCATCGCGGTGTGCATCCAGTTCATCCATCGCTGCAATCGCGCTGAGCGGCATGCCGAGAAGCTGGGCTGCCAGTTCATCGGACAAGCCTTCGGGTATCCTCACGACGTGGTCCGCATCGACGATAAAATAATCGGCCCATACTGCGCTAATGTCGCTAACCGCTACGCGCTGACCAATCTTGAACCCTTTTACGCCTGGGCCAATCTTGTCGATTGTGCCGACACCTTCTGAACCTGCGATCATTGGAAGTTCGGGCTTATAGCCATACTCGCCGCGGATCAGCAGCAGATCGTGGTTGTGTACAGGGCTCATGATAAGCTTCAGCCGTATCTGCCCTTTCTCGGGTTCGACCAATTGGAGTTCTATGTGCTTTAGCGCATCGACGGGGTTGCCATACTCTTCGAAAACTGCTGCATGCATAGTTGCCATAACACTACTCCTTTGAAGAAAAATGTTTTGCTGAATAATCAGGGACCGCATTAGCTTGTGGTCGGCAAAGCGTCCAATCGCGGGGCGCGTTTCATCGCTGAATTGATGGTAGATGGACCAACATTCGAAAACCAATCGGCTGTCGATATGGGTGACATAACCGCGCGTAATGGAACTTACGCAAAACGCTGGTTATGGATGCCAATTCGTCGACGTGTTCGCGGTTGTTTGCGCTGAAACGCCATCTCGGTTAGTCCGCAACGGACGACATCAACCAGGGGGGCCATGCTCCGGTTGGCTTGTTCCGGTCAATCGATACGGCTGCCTCAACCGCGATGCCCATGCGGCGATCTTCAAACCGATAGTGGAGCTTCAGTCCGGTATCGGGGGCGTCGGGATTTTCCCACGGTTCACCCCATCTTGCGGTAACGGCGCGCAAGCGCCATATTCCGCGGAAATGGCTAAGATCCCAAAACCACCCGCGGCGACAACGTCCAACTCCAAATCCTCCACACCGGCCAATGTCAAAGCGGCGGGTTCGAAGTCGCGCGTCTCACGCGGGAAATCGGGAAAGCCCACGCCGCCGCCGCCCGAGACCGCAGCGGGCACACCTATGCCGCGCGGATTTGCTGAAGCTTCACAGACCGGGTTCACGGTTGAGAACGCTGCCGAGAACGCTGCTGATGACACTGCGTCGACGGCAAAGAGCGGGGCAGAGCGCCCGGCCACTTCCACGCTTCCAGCACTACGCCAGTCGGGCCCGCGTCCCGTCGCCTCTGCAGCATCGACCACAGCCTATCTCGAGGCTCTCCTCGCCAAGCCACAAGAGCGTTCGGACACGGCGAGGCAGATACTGTTGCAGCAGCCACTGATGGCGACGCATCCAATCGTTGCCGGCAGCGCCACCGACTTTACGCCGCATCGTCCGATGCGACCTGAAAAGTCGGAAGGTGGTATCCGCTTCAAGTTGAGTTCCGAATACGCACCGAAGGGCGATCAGCCGACAGCAATCAAGGATCTGGTCGATGGCGTCAATGAGCAGGAGCGCAATCAGGTTCTGCTCGGCGTAACCGGCTCGGGCAAAACGTTCACCATGGCCAACATTATCGCCGAAACGCAGCGGCCCGCGCTGATACTGGCGCCGAACAAAACGCTTGCCGCCCAGCTTTATGGCGAGTTCAAAAGCTTCTTTCCCGATAACGCGGTCGAGTACTTCGTGTCGTATTACGACTACTACCAGCCTGAAGCCTACGTGCCGCGCACGGATACCTACATCGAAAAGGAAAGCTCGATCAACGAGCAGATCGACCGCCTTCGACATGCGGCGACGCGCGCGCTTTTGGAGCGCGATGATGTCATCATCGTTGCGTCGGTATCATGCATCTACGGTATCGGCTCGGTCGAAACATACACGGCGATGACGTTTGCAGTGAAGGTCGGCGAGCGATTGTCGCGCGATCAACTGCTGGCAGATCTCGTGGCGCTGCATTATCGGCGCAACGATCACGCATTTCAGCGCGGCGCTTTCCGTGTGCGCGGTGACACGGTTGAACTTTTCCCGGCTCACTTGGAGGATCGTGCGTGGCGCTTCTCGTTCTTCGGCGATGAGATAGAATCGATCACCGAATTCGATCCGCTGACGGGGCAGAAGTCCGATGACCTCAGTCTTGTCAAGATCTACGCCAACTCGCACTACGTCACACCCAAGCCGACGCTGCAGCAGGCCATCAAGTCGATCAAAACGGAGCTGAAAGCACGACTCGATGAACTGTACGACTCGGGCAAGCTACTTGAGGCGCAGAGGCTCGATCAGCGCACGACCTTCGATATGGAAATGATGGAAGCGACGGGCTCGTGCGCGGGCATCGAGAATTATTCGCGCTATCTTACGGGCCGTGCACCAGGTGAGCCGCCGCCCACATTATTCGAATATCTGCCCGATAACGCACTCGTATTCGTCGATGAAAGTCACGTCACAGTGCCACAAATCGGCAGCATGTTCCGTGGTGACTATCGGCGCAAAGCGACACTTGCGGAGTTTGGCTTCCGCCTGCCCTCGTGCTTGGACAACCGGCCGCTGCGGTTCGAGGAATGGGACGCTATGCGCCCAGGAACCGTGTTCGTCTCGGCGACCCCCGGCGGGTGGGAGATGGGGCAGACCGGCGGTGTATTCGCTGAACAGGTGATCCGCCCGACTGGCCTCACTGATCCCGATGTCATCATTCGGCCAGCCAAGACGCAGGTCGACGATCTGCTCGACGAAGTGCGCCAGGTTGCAAAGCGCGGCTCACGTACGCTTGTGACGACGCTGACGAAACGCATGGCGGAAGATCTCACCGAGTACATGCACGAGAGCGGCATTCGCGTGCGCTATATGCACTCCGACATCGAGACGCTGGAGCGCATCGAGATCATTCGCGATCTGCGGCTCGGGGCATTCGACGTGCTCATCGGAATCAATCTTCTGCGTGAGGGTCTGGACATTCCCGAGTGCGCGCTGGTTGCCATTCTGGATGCCGATAAGGAAGGGTTCTTGCGGTCCGAAACGTCATTGATACAGACCATCGGGCGCGCGGCACGCAACGTCGATGGCCGCGTCATTCTCTATGCCGATCACATGACGGGTTCGATGGAGCGCGCGATTTCGGAAACCAACCGCCGGCGCGAGAAGCAGCTTGCCTACAACATCGAAAACAACATCACGCCTGAGAGCATCAAGCGCAACATCCACGACGTTCTGCAATCGGTCTACGAGCAGGATCATGTCACCGTCGATGTCGGACTGGCTGACGGCGCCAGCGTAGGACACAACCTCACCGCCGTGATTGCTGACATGGAAGAGCGAATGAAGTCAGCTGCGGCTGATCTGGAGTTCGAAGTCGCGGCTCGGCTGCGCGATGAAATCAAGCGCCTGCGTGAAACCGAGCTTGCGATTGCCGATGATCCGCTCGCACGGCAAAGCGATGTGGAAGATCGCGCGGGCAGCTATAAGGGCGATCGGAAATATGGCGCAGCAGGTAACCTGCCACCAAAATCCAAGCAGCAGCGCGGCAACGACAAGCAGAAACAAACCAGTTCGCGCATTTCGACCGAGTATGAACCGGTACAGCCAACGAACGCGCAATCAACCGCTATTCCAGCGAGCCGCGCAAAGAAGCCGTCGCTTGACGATATGGGACCAGGAACGGATCGCGCTATTCCACGGCGTGATCCATCCGTTGATGTGCGCACGCGAGCGGGCGCCTATGGCGAGGCGATCCGCGGGCCGCATAAACCAACACTCGATGAAATGGGCCCCCACGCAATGACGCCACCGCGCACGGGCAGCAAAGAGCATATCCTCAAGCCTGTCCTGACTCGTGAGTTCGAGGAGCCCGCTGAAAAGAAAAAACGGCGCGGCCGGCCAAAAAAGACCGGCCGGCCGGGTGCGTGATGCAATGGGCTTTGATTGTCCGCCGGGGGCTGACGGACAGATGCGCGAGAGGGGGAATTCGCGCTGCCGAGGGAACGGGGTGGTCCCTTATTTGGTGTGATCCTGCGTGTGTGTAGAGTTCCGCAGAAACTCACCCATTACATCACCGTGCTTCATTACTCACATTCATTATACGGCCTGCAATATGGGGGCTGTATTATCCGTGTCGGCATTATAGAACCGATGTCATTTGCGCTGGCTTGGCTTTCTGTGTGGGGCCATACGTAAGACCTATGCACCACCACACAGCCAGCTGGAGTGACTTCATGCGTAACACCGGGATTACGTTTCGGACTTGGGGAGTTCCGTCGTTACGTTTGCTTTTACGGTGTCGCCGTCGCGGTGCAGCTTCAGCATCACCTTGATTGAGTTGTTGCCATATCCACCAACCGAATACTCAGCGCTCTCGCCATCACTCAGGTAGTTGACGAACTGCATTGGATTTCCCTGGCCGTGGGGGCCAGGAGCAACAGTCACAACTGTTTTGAAATTGCTCTTGTCGACAAGATAGTAGGCAGTTGCGTAATGGTCGGCGAAGAACATCGTTGAACCAGCCAACGGCTTGGTAAGCTCAAGTTTCGTTGCATCCGCGGCCTGACCGGGGACGGCGAACAGTGCGGCGGTCAAAAAAGCAGCGGCGGCCGTAGCGTTGGTCGAGAATTTCATGGCGTATTCCTTTCCAGACTGATCTCGGCGCGAAGCCATTGAATTCATTTCCCGTTATTTCCCGGAAAGCCCTGTTGGCGCCCGGTGTGATTGGAATGTGCGCCTGCTCTCGAAATAATTGAAATCGATTGTTGGTATTGCTTGTATAATTATGGTCGATACATCGCGGTTACCTGCCCTCAGAATTTCGAGCCTATTCAGACGGCCAAGTATTGGAATCGTTACGATTCATGTCAGCCATTATTCGCGCCGTCATCGTTCGGCTCTCTCACGCAGTATGAGGCTGCTTGAACCAGCGTACCCCACTCGACAATCGGCCATGAGCATGTGATTGAAGCGGGATGTTTATGCATAATCGCCGTTTCGGCTGCGATAAGCGCAGGTGACATGGTGCGACGCCTACACTTGGTTGCGACTTGCACAAGAGGTCATTGAGATGACATCGGATCCGCACACCCAATCCGGCAATGATCGTCCGCGCAGTTCTGGGAGCTGCATTCTCGCGTCTGTGACGATCGCCGTGGTTTGGGGACTTGTCGTTATGGTTCATGGCTACACGACGTGGCCCCATATTCCGATGGATGTTTCCGCCAGCGATCCTGTTACGCTCGCATCATTCAACGCAGTTGTGCAGCGGCACATCATCAGCCACGCTATTGCAGGCTTAGCGCCGTTTGTCATGGCGATAGCATTCATACGTTATGTGTGCGGCAAGCGTCGATGATGCGGGAATCTTGCGAGCTGAACACGTAATTTGGCTTTGTTGCGCGCAGATGCCGCAACACCGGTAGATCGCTTCGATTGGCTCGATAGAATGCAGATCCGATTCCAACGGTTCTGCATTCTCGTTTTTTGTCTTGTCGCAATTTCTTCGACCAACCGGCGTCCACTTCGTCGGAAATTGCCCTAGCTTTTTGTCTTGTCGCAATTTCTTCGACGAACCGGCATCCACTTCGTCGGAAATTGCCCTAGCTTTTTGTTTGGTCGCAATTTCTTCGACCAACCGGCGTCCACTTCGTCGGAAATTGCTCCAGGTGTTTACTTTGCCACCGCGAACGGGCCATAAGGGGGCCTCGCCGTGTAAAATAACTTCAGCGTCAATACGAATCGGAATTGGAGGTGCACCATTGCAGCGGCTCGAGATCGACATCGCGTATCTTACGCGCTTGCTCACTCGCTTGTTGCGCACCCCTAGTCCCACCGGTTTCACTGATGCTGTGGTCGGGCTCGTGTGCGAAGAATTGGCCGCACTTGGCCTGAAGTTCGAGTTGACGCGGCGCGGCGCCATTCGCGCAAATCTTCCAGGTGTGCAGCCAAGTCCTGATCGCGCAATTGTCGCGCACGTCGATACGCTTGGCGCAATGGTCAAGAACCTCAAAGACAACGGCCGTCTCGAGATCGTGCCCATTGGCACTTGGTCTGCGCGCTTTGCAGAAGGTGCGCGATGCACGGTCTACTCGGCGAGCGGCGGGCGTTATCGCGGGACGATCCTGCCACTCAAGGCGTCGGGCCACGTCTATAATTTGGGTGTCGATACGATGCCCGTCGGTTGGGATTTTGTGGAGCTGAGGCTCGATGAGCGCGTATCGACGCGGCATGATCTCATGCGACTTCCGGTTCACATCGGCGACATGATCGCCATCGATACCAGCGCTGACATCGCAGAGAACGGGTTTATTAACTCACGGCATCTCGATGACAAGGCAGGCGTCGCGTGTTTGCTTGCCGCCACCAAGGCTGTCATCGATGCTGGCGTCTCATTGCCGGTCGATTGCCATATCCTACTTACGATTTCCGAAGAGATTGGAACGGGTGCATCGCACGTTCTGCACGGCGACGTCGCAGAGATGGTTTCCATCGACAACGGCACATTCGCCGATGGGCAAAACACCAGTGAATTTGGCGCTACGATTTGCATGATGGACGAATCGGGACCGTTCGACTGGCACCTTTCGAATGGACTTTGCGAATTGGCGCGCGAATTCTCCATCCCCTTCGCTCGTGACGTGTTCAAATATTACCGCAGCGACAGCGCCTCGGCGCTCGCGGCGGGCAATGACATTCGCACCGCGCTGATTTGTTTCGGGCTCGACGCGTCTCACGGATTCGAGCGGGTTCACCTCGATAGCCTGGAGGCCGTCGCAAAACTGATTGCCGTCTACATGCAAAGCCCGCCCGTTCTCGCCCGCCAGCAGGTTGGCGCGATGACCGTGGCTGGTGAGTAGGCCGATCTTACTGACTGACGGTTTATTGTGCCATTTCAGGCTGGTAAATGCGTCTTGTCGACTTGCATGCGCAAACGGAAATTCGGTCGCGTTTTCGTAACCACGCATGCGATAAAAGGTGTGTCATTCAGAGCCTCGCAATTTTGTCCAAGTCCGTAAATAATGGTCAGGCGCTTTGCGAGACGCGAAAGGACTGGATGAGGAGAGCTATCATGATGCGCATTGCCGGTCAGTTCGGCGCCCTAGCACTATTTTCGGCGGCCGCCCTGTTCTCTGGCAGCAGCCATGCCTCCGCTGACAACCCGTTTGCAACCTTGGCTGGCAGCTGGTCGGGCCAAGGCAAAATTCGGCTCGAAGGCGGCAAGTCCGAAACAATTCGGTGCCGCGCCTACTACACGACAAGTGATGGCGGCTCGGGGCTTGGGATGGCCATTCGCTGCGCCAGTTCATCCAACAAAATCGAAATGCGCGCGAACCTCAATTATTCCAAGGGCTCCGTCACAGGCAGCTGGGAAGAACGCACCTTTAATGCTTCTGGCGAGGTCAAGGGGCAGGCCACTTCGAGCAAGCTGACGCTGAGCATCGTCGGTGGTGGTCTCAACGGCAGCATGTCCGTCAGGCTTGGTGGCGCATCGCAGTCGGTCAGTATTTCCACGACAGGATCGACGTTCCAAGGTCTCGATCTGTCGTTGTCTCGCGGTTGAGTATTGTATTGGCGTATACGCCGCCGTGATCGCTACGCGTTTGCATCGTTGGTTTGATGCATGGGCGCAACAGCGGCGAGGAATGCGTGTGTCGTGCGACGAGTCGCCGTGAATTTTCACTATTTGTGATACGTTTGGCCTCAAAGTTGGCACCAAAATCATCGCATACCGGCGCGAACAGCGTCGTGTCCGCATGACGGTGAAAGTTTGCGACTACGGCCACCGCCGGACAATGGAGATAGTCATGAATCTGCGCAGCATCGCAACAGCCGCGCTCATCGCCGCTGCAGTCAACCTCGTGGCAGCGCCGCACGTCGAAGCAGGCGGCCGTTTCTACCGTGATGTCGGTTATAACGGCCTCAGAGAGGGTTACGTCATCGCTCGCTCGCGCTTTGGCAACGGTTCAGTTCGGGGACCCGTGCGAATGACGGATCTTGGACCGCAGGTGCGCCTGCCCGGCGGCACGTGGGAATACTGCCGCCGCTCGTGCTCGGAAACCCTGCGCGTTGAGACCGTGGACTACTGGTCGGGGCTTGACGATGGCCGTGTCGGATTGGCGCAGGAATGCGGTATTTTCGGTTGCCTTGGCTTCAATTTCGAGTGGTGAGCTCGCCCCGAACTTCGACATGATTAAATTCAAAGGCGCGGACCAAAGAGCCGCGCCTTTTACATTTCGGGTATCGCTTATCGGCGAGCGGCCACGGCCAACAAGTGCATCATCGCTCCTATGCCTCGGCCTAGGCGGTTCTAACCTTGAAGAAACGGATTGGTGCGCTTCTCCATCGCGAAGGTGCTCCCTGGGCCATGCCCGCAGATGAAGGCCCACTCATCGCCTAATGGCAGCAACTTGGTTTTGATTGCGTTGATTAGCGCGGCGTGATCGCCGTAGGGAAAGTCTGTGCGGCCAATCGAACCGCGAAACAGTACGTCTCCGACAATCGCGAACTTCTGCGCGTCATTGAGCAGCACGACGGAGCCCGGTGAATGTCCGGGACAATGGCGAATATCGAACGTGAATCGCCCAATTGTCACTTGATCGCCTTCGTCGAGCCAGCGGTCTGGAGTAACGTTCTTTGCGGGAATGCCATAGGAGGCGCCCTGCTTTTCCAAATTTTCGAGCAGGAACTTGTCGGCTATGTGCGGGCCTTCGATCTGGACGCCAAGCTTCTCCTTGAGATCCTTCGCACCACCTGCATGGTCGATGTGGCCGTGGGTGAGAATAATCTTCTCCACCTTGAATTTGACCTGCTCAAGTGCCTGCTCGATGCGATCGAGGTCGCCACCGGGATCGATCACTGCACCCATCTTTGTCTCGTCGTCCCAGATGAGCGTGCAGTTCTGCTGGAAGGGCGTCACTTGTATTATGGCGGCCTTTAGTCCCTCGGGCGGCTTGGCATCGGCGGTCATGAACTGCTTTCTCGCTTGAAACACTACTCCTTGCTGGCTCATAGCGGATTTTGGCCGTCGACGACAGTGGCGCTTGCCGTCCGCAATCGGGCGCGTGAAAAGTCGGCACTTATCAGCGCGCCTTCCAGGGGCTAGATAGACACGCATGAACGAGAGCAACACCAGCGCCCCGCATACTTTCCGACCATTCGTCTTGATGGTCGTCGCCGTCACCGCCGCTATCGTGATGCTGTGGCTGGTGATGCCGTCTGAACCAACCCGTAGCGAGGCATTGGCTCAGGTGAGCCGCTGGACCTATCAGTTGCAAGATTTCGCGTCCACAATGCAGCGTGTCGCCAGATCGGATAGCGACATGCTGGTGATCGATTATGCGATCGACGATGGCGATGGTTTGAAGCCCCTGAAACGCGAGACCGTTGAAGCGCTCAAACGAAAACCGGACGGGAGTCGACGTCTGGTGATTGCCTATTTCTCGGTTGGCGAAGCGGAAGAATATCGTCCCTACTGGAGGGTCGATTGGAACAGCTCTCCACCCGACTGGATTATCGCGGAAAACTGCCGCTGGCCGAAAAATCACCTCGTCAAGTTCTGGGACAAGGGTTGGCGTGACATCATTTTTGCAGGTGAGACTGCATATCTGAAGGCGATCCAAGATGCAGGCTTCGATGGGGTCTATCTCGATCGCGTCGATGTCTATGCCGACATTGCCGATCGCTTCCCTGAAGCGCGACAGCGCATGATCTCGTTCGTCAAGGATCTGGCCGCTATCGCGCGTGCGCGGGATCCAGACTTTCTCGTTGTCGTGCAGAATGCCGAAGAGTTGCTCGATGACGCGAGCTATCGTCATGTCATTAGCGCTGTTGCGAAAGAGGACTTGCTGCATGGCGTCAACGAAACCGGCAAACGCAACCCTCCTGCCATGATAGAGGGATCGACACGCCTGCTCGATCAGTTGCGGGACGATGGAAAGCCGGTGTTCGCCGTGGAATATTTGACGAATGCCGAGGCGATTGCACACGCATCCTCTGAGCTCAGCGAGCTAGATTATATCGGAGTTTTCCCGCCTCGCGCACTCGATGGGTCCGATCCGGTGAAGGCGAAGATCAACAGTTCCGAAGCGGCCGCGAGTGATCAACCCGTAACGCCGGAGACCGGCACGCCCGAATATGCATCGGCTCGTTGCGACGGCGTGTGGAAGCGCGAAGGGAATTCGGATAGCGCTCGTTCGTCGCGCGATCTGCCTCCTGCGGCGCGCGAGTGAGGAGGCAGTACATCACATGCCATCTACACAAGCTGGGCATGGCGCTGTGCGCAAGACGGCGTGCATCCTTGGCGCTTATGGATTAATCGGCGCTGATTGTGCGCGTGCCCTGAGACAAGCAGGTTTTACTGTCATCGGCGTCGGGCGATCAGAAGCGGTGGCGCAGCGCCGGCTACCCGAAATCGAATGGCACATATTCGATCTGGCTCGCGCCTCCGCTGGTCAACTGCGCGATGCGATTGCTGGCGTCGATATCGTCGTCAATGCGGCGGGGGTGTTGCAGGATGGACTCAACGACGACGTCATCGCAATTCATGAAACGATGATTGCGCGACTTGTAGCTGCTCTGGATGGCGTACCGACGCGAATCATTCAGATCTCAGCAGCGGGTGTGACACGAGATTCTTCAACCGAGTTTTTTCGCTCAAAGGCACGGGGCGACACCTTACTGATGGAATCGCCACTCGACTGGGTGGTGCTCCGACCCGCTCTGGTGCTGGCACGCGACGCCTACGGCGGCACCGCGTTGTTGCGTGCGGGAGCAGCGGTTCCGCTTATCGGCCTGCACGTGTTCGCACAATCACCGATACAAACTGTTTCGATTGATGATGTGGCCGCAGCAGTTGTATCGGCGGCACGCGGCGAGATCGCCGCTGGTACGGTGGCGGATCTTACAGAATCTGAAAGCCATAGCTTCGAGGACGTGACGCGGTCCGTGCGCTCCTGGCTGGGCTTACCAGTGTGGCGCGCGTCGATCCGCATTCCCGATTGGATGGTTCTTGGAGCAGCAAAAGTTGCAGATGCGCTCGGACACTTGGGTTGGCGTTCCCCGCTGCGCTCGACCGCCATCGCCGTGCTGAGCGAGGGAATTCGCGGCGATCCCCTCGCTTGGCGGAACGCTGGCGGTGATGACTGCCGCTCGATCTCCGAGACGTTGCAGGCGATGCCCGCCACGTCGCAAGATCGATGGTTTGCGCGACTTTATCTTCTGCTGCCGGTAATCGTTGGCGTGCTGTCGTCGTTCTGGTTCTTTTCTGGACTGATCGGGCTTTTCCGTTTTGATGCAGCCGCACAGGTACTGACTGATAGGGGCGTCAGCACGTTACTGGCGACGATCGCGGTCGCCGGCGGGGCGATCGTTGATATGATTCTCGGCGCCGCCATCCTCATCCGACGATTCGCGCGCGCCGCGGCGCTTGGTATGGCTGGAGTGTCGCTTCTCTACGTTGC
>AERA01000405.1_pt1 | contig 13680 bp, 26 predicted proteins | sample 267968 | NCBI WGS metagenome assembly AERA01 (sample SAMN02954363, study PRJNA61401) | activated sludge metagenome | biome: terrestrial; feature: wastewater treatment plant; material: activated biomass; isolation source: activated biomass of an industrial wastewater treatment plant | reverse complement strand
TTTTTTATCGCAGTTCCGGCAGGATTCGAACCTGCGGCCATCCGATTAGAAATCGGATGCTCTATCCAACTGAGCTACGGGGCTTCTTAACAATTATTCCAATTTCCCCATACAGAATTAGGGATGTTTAAGAATAACTCCGTATCTGTCATATCGGGACATTTAACACGTTGGATTGTACAACTTATCCCAATCCAAACAAAAATCCCAATCATTAATATTTTGATTATTTTTTTCATTTTTACTTTTTTGTGATCCCGGAGAGGTTCGAACTCTCGGCCCCTAAATTAAAAGTTTAGTGCTCTACCAACTGAGTACGTAAGGCTTATCAGAAAGGGTAAAAAAATCCATATTTTTTGAGTAACCCTTTCTATGTGCCCTTTTTTATTTAAAGCCCAATTTGCCGTCGATTTCGGCAAGCAGTCTGCTGATTTTTGCGTCTTCGGAAAGACGAGCTTCAATTTGCGCTTTCATTCGTTCCAAGCTTTCCTTTTTATCTTTATGAAGGATAATATCGCACCGAAGCTTACAGTCGGCAAGCCAATTGTCGATTGGCATGCCCAGCCATTTCGGAACAGGGCGATCAATTTTGTCTGTGCCGAGATATTGACGACCGGCTTCGATCTTTTCTGCTTTGGAAAGCAGGAACCCGACAATTTCTTCGCAGGTGTCCAGCGAAGCTTTTGAAATATTAGTACCCTGCCCACCATAATTAGGCGACCATGAAAATTCTCCAGCAACGGTGTAATTGCGGGAAGAAAAATTCAAACTTGCAAGTTCTCGGTTGATGATTTCCAATCGGTTCATCAACTCCTCTTGGGCGTTTGCAATCAACGCAGTTGTTTTTTCTTTAGACATATGGTTTATTTTTAAACGAATTTTATCTCAATATCATCATTCCCTTCAAAGATATTGATTTTTTCTTTAACTTCCAAATATCTTTGATGAAATTTTTCAATTATTTCTCTTCCAACTTGCCTTGTCCTTTCCCTATCTCTTTGTAGGCAAAGTTCTAAATTTTCTGATGCAGTTAAAAAATAAATAGTTATTTTTTTATTTCGACAAGCCTATTTAACCCGATCCCAAATGGCTTCGACTTCATCAGCCATCTCTCCCATGACTTTAGCCATCGCATTCCCCCCTATCGCGGATACATCTTTAAACCTTTGCCGATAGTCTTTAGATGCGTCATATACCCAAAGGGCTTCCGCCAAAGCTTTGCCATTTTCAAATGTGGGAGTTTCCTCGCAATTTCCCACAAGTTTTTTTAAAAATGCCGCTTCAGCCTTTTCCTTATTTCGCAATTCTGTCGAATGTTGCGAAGAAAAAGCTGCAATGGCGTTTTCAACTTTTTCCCAATCCTTCCCATCTGCGTCAAAAATTTCAGAATCATAGGCATTCAGTTGATATGCCTTTAATTCGGAAATAAGGTTGGCCAACCCTTTTTTCAAATCGCCCGAATAATTGCGAAACCTTACTTTTTTTTGAAGTTTAACATAATACTCGACATTATCTGTTGCTTTGCTTACTGCGTTATAATTCATGTCTAGCATATCCTTTGTTTTGTTTGTTTTAAAAATTTCATCCCCTTTTTCGATAAGGATCTTGACTATTTTATTTTTTTCGATGGTCTTGGCTTCATAAGAAATGGTGCCAAGCCTTATCTCTTTTTGCAAGCCTGACCACCTTGACTTGCACATAAACAAATCGGCGTCTTTGTATAACATCCCTGCTTCGTCAAGCAGGCCGAATAATTTGTCGATTTTATCTTTGACTATGAGAGTGAAATACTGTTCTTGGTTCATTTAATATTTTTTTTTCTTCTAATAACAACGTAAAGATATGCTCTTCTCCAAACTTTTGCAAGCTAAATTGCAAAATATCCGGGTAAATGAACATATTTTTTCCCCCGTAATGGATTATCAGCGCATTTCCCCATTCAAGGGTAGAAACGCTGTCTATAACATAAGTCTCGCAGCCTAGCGCACAAATAGTCAATTCTGTGCCCTTTATGTCTACAGTTATCTCCTTCTGCGACATATATGCTTCGACTGTCCCCAGCCGATCTTTTGTCTGTATTTTATGGTCAGCCATCCCGCTAAAGGATAACTGCATGAACATAAAAATAAGGTAAGTTGCTATCATGTCCACTGATTTTAAAATTATCCAGTTAAAGGGGGGATTTAATTCAGTGGGGGGTTTTTTTATAAATATTTTTTATTCTTGTTTCAGTACTGTTCCCTTACCGTCGCATACCCAACAAACTATAGGCAAGCCTTTTAACCACATGGCAATGCCGTCTCCCTCGCATTGAGGGCAGGTTATGTATTCGGGTTTTTCTTTTTTTGACATTTAATCGCATTTTATTTTTTTACAAATAGCAAAACGATGTTTTATGCCTTTATAAAAATTTTCATAAGGCATATACCTGTTTTTCGCCTGCCGTTCTATTTCCTTCTCAACAACAGCGGTAGAAACGTGAATAAAATTAGTCACGTTGCATGGCAGCGTCCTTTCTCCTTCAACAATGACTTCCCATGCCGCTTTATAATTCGCCACAGAATGCCTGTCGCTGCGCCGGTAAAAAAACCATTCTTTTAATTTATTTGGCTTTCCGACGCCAGAAAACTGTATCTGCCACCTGTCATTGATTTTATCATAGCGCCTAGCAAATATCTGCTCAAAATAAGAATTTCCAAACCCGTCATAATCCTGTTCTACCCTATTTCTAAGCGCTTCTATCACAAGCTTTTTTTCCCGATAGTTGCAATTGCGGCATTCTGTGTTTAAAAATGCGGCTATCAATATCAATTCAGGCCATGTGTCAGGTTGTTTTAAGCCCTCTCTTGCGCCGTAATTGCCTGAAGGATAGATTGTCCCAATGTCATCCAAAGAGGCGACAGGGGGCTTTACGGCGGGTTTTAAAGAACTTTTCTCCAACCTTTGTTGGATGTCCTTTATTTTTATTTGTTCATGTGGCTTTTCTTGTGCCATCGCCACAAAAAACATGATCGCACAAGCTGCAACTATTATAAATAATTTCATGTATATTAGATTATTGGCTGGCCATCGTCTTCCCCTATGGGATACCAGCTTGGCCCATCGTTGCCTCCGTTGCCGTTGCCTTTGTTTCCGAAATAAAAAGCAAGAGCAATAATAACAATGACTAAAATAATTCCTAACGTCTTCATAATTTTTTTATTTATGCAAATATAAATATATAATATGAACAATGCAAGTTTTTTATAAGTTTTCTGTATCGCTCATTGAAATTTTTATAGCGGTTTTATCTATCCTTTCGATTTTTATGTAAAATTTTTCATCCAGCTTCTTAACCTCTTTAAATTTTATGCTATTAATTTCTTTTAACTTGTCTGCCAAAAAAAGATAAACTGCATATTCTTTCTTTAAAGAACCTAAAAAATAAAAATTTTCGGCTAAATGTTCTCCTCCCTCAAAAATAAAATGCTGAATTAATATATCGCATCCTTCCTGTATAACAGCAAGATGTTTAAAGGGCGAGGCAAAAGTTTTTTTAAAGGTTATTTTTTCTATTGAAAAACTATCCTTTAATTCAAAAGAATAATTTTGATATAATGTACTATCATTAAAAATTTCTTTAGGCTGTTTATACCTGCAATTAGAATGACCAAATAGCATGTTATCGGGAGAAGTGTTTTCATTGCAGGAAAAAAATAAAAAAATATGATTAATATGTTTTTAAAACCTATGGCCATATAAAAAAACTTTTTCTGTCGTTAAAAACAGAATGCCTGATATCATTTTCAGAAAAAAAGCGTTTTGCTTTCAGGTAATCTGTTTTCAATACGTCTCCCACCCAAACCCCATTCATCTTAGGGTTGTTTTTAATCAAAGGATGATCCGGGGTTGGATGCGGCATAAGCCCATTGAATATATTAGATTCTTTTATTTTTTTGATATTTTCTTCCATGAGTTTAATTTATAAAACCTAAATGATATTTCATCCCCACTTCTATAGTGGGCTGTAACGTCGTCACCGTCACTCTTATGTAAGGCGAAACATCCTTTTTTAAATACAGCGAAGTCATACCTCCAAAATGCTGCGGAAGCCTTACCTTGTCTCCGTAAAACCCTGCGCTCACATAAAAAATAAAGGCAAAGTCAGCCTTAACTTTTTCGCTGATTTCCCCCCCGCTGCCAAATTTTAAGAAGCTATGCCTTTCGCCCCCATAAGAACAAAATACATACCTATCAGAAAAATGCGTATATGCGCCTACTTCATACGCTGCATTAATGGTATTGTCAGTGCGATACAAAGCACCAACATTAAAAAGAAAACCCGTATTTTTTTGTTGCCCCATCAACAATACAGGAAATAAGAAAAAACAGAAAAATAAAATTTTCATCTTCATATTGTTTTATGGGGGGTATTCTCATGATTAGATATTAAAGTTTATTTATTACTATTATTAAATCTTTATACAGCTCTAGTACCTCCATCCAAGCCCAGTCCCAAGTTTGGTTGAATTCTTCTTCGTTCTTAAACGAGATGTACTTATTATACTTCCCGCTTTGCGATACATCGAATCCTTTTTCTTTAATTTTTTTTATCATTCCCTTCCACTCTTCTGACGAAACTCTGGCTTGTCGATTATCAATAATACTATGGACGCAAAAAGACAATGGGGTTGTCATCAATCCGAAAGATAAATCTAAGCTATATTTATCGTTTATCATTAACGCATAATGATAAACACAGCCGGGGCGATTTTTAGATATAAGAGTATTAAATTCTGCCAGCAACATATCAAGCATATCCACATACGCCTGACGTGTTAAAGGGCTCCTGCATTCTTCTAAATCTTTGAATAGAAGGTTGTCTGCCCCATACGGAGTTTCAATCTCATGCGCCTTCCAATATTCTTCAATCAACTTTTTAGATTTCTTAAAATTCATCGCGATATTTTTTATATGACGTTAAAAAAGTTTTTGCCACCTTTAACTCTTCATTCTTTACAGTTTATTTTCGAAATCGCATAAGGTTTACACCCTAAAAAACGGCACCACTTTTTCCAGTTCTTATTATGGGGCCAATAAATTTTTTCCCTTTTCTTTTTATCCATACATCTCCAATTTCTGCAACAGAAAATACATGGGCAAATTCATGCCTCAATGTATCTACTGTTTCCTCTAAAGGGATGCTAAAAACATAATGTTTGTTTATTTCTATTATCCCTTCATCTGTATAGGCATACGCCATTATCCTGTTCTTAGCTAAAGGGAACTTTTTATATATAACTCTTAATTTTTTTTCTTCATCAGGAAAATGCCTTGCCAAAAGCATCCTTAATTTCCGCTCTTGGAATTTTAATGCATGGATGATATCAGCCTCATCTTGGTTCCAGTATTCCCATTCCATTACTCCTCAAATTCTTTCTTCAGCCTCTCATACTCCTGCCTTCTGAATTCCTTATTTTTTTCTTCCTCTTGCTTTCTACGGCTTTCAATTTCTTCATATACTTTCTTGAACTCCTTTTTATATTTCTCTTCGAAATATTCTAAAGGCTCGTTTATTTCATCCCATGTTACGAAGAAGGAATATTCTTCCGTTCCACATCCGGAGTAAAATGTTTCACTGTTATATTGGATACCGTCTTCAGATATTTCGATACCCTTATAAGTTTCGCCATTGCCACCCGGCTTGGGAAGCTTTGCAATCATTTCCAATTTAGATTGCAACTCCAATAAAATTTTTTTATACTGTATCATATTTGGTTACTCTTTTTTTATTAACCCAAAAATCATTATATTTCCTGTCATTTCTATCTTCAGTAGTCCTCAAAAGAACTTCTTCTTCTGTTACTTCGGTAACCCATACCTTGTAACTTTCATACAATACCCCTTCATCTATGTCAAAAGAAGGGTTTATTTGCACAAAACATCTAAAAAAAGAAGTTTTGCTCCCCTTTTTCTTAAATCTGAACACTAAGCGAGTAGCGCCCCGCTGAACCTTCTTTTCCCAACTGTCATTTTCAAAAGAAAAAGAAAAGAAAAAGTTTCATTTTTTTCAACGAGGTTACAATAAGTCGTAATTTCAGTATAAAAAAACGAACGGCTTTTAAAATCCTCCTTAAAATTTTTTTTTAATGTTTTAATTGCATCTGAAATGGCTAATTTCCATTGCCATTCCGGTACAACTGAACTTAAGGAAGATTCAGGAAATTGAACGTTGAATTTCCTGAATGCCCAATTTATAGCAGAATTAAATTTTTTCTTATTCATCCAAGTCTAATTGAACATTTTATAATTTTCAAAACCATATTTATACAAGCTCATTACATTATGATCAGGAATCCACCAGAACTCCAACCCATTTACCGTTACAGACATATCCCCATCGCTCATGTCAAGAACAAGGGAAAAATTTTCAACAGGTTCTTTTTTTATAGAAAACGCTTTGGCAAAATCATCAGAAATCCTGCCGAAATATTTCGACCGTTTTTTATTGGGGTTATGTGTGGTATTGTTATTCACAAGTTCAATATCCAAATCGCTCCAATCAACTTTTTGCCAGTTGTTGTGAAGCCAGCGTTTCATTTTACTTATGGCAACTGACTGTAAGACAATTGCTTCATTTATTTTCAATAATAATTCTTCCCCCTCCCATTCATCATATTCATCCCAACAGATGCGATAATACCCGGTTTCTTTTTTATCAAATTCGTCAGGGCATAATACTTTCCTTACCATACTGCAAGCCTGCTTTTCGTTGAAACGGACGGGAGTATCGTGAAACTTGCACCAGAGTTCTGTTTCATTAATGAGATATAATTCTACAGTCAACGGCTGCAAAAAACCGATATATTCATTAAGAGGGCTTGAAACCCCTGTGTAAGCATCGCACTTGAGGTCAAGATAGTGCGATTCGCCAGTGGGGAAATATTGCCCCATCCCTTCGTAATATTCTTTGAAGGAATTAAATCTTTCTTCCCCGATTATATTAATTATTTGATTTCTCATGTCTTTTATTTTATGCAATATACAAAAAAAAGAAAAGCTTGTCAATAAGCGGACAAGCCTTTCTCATGGATTTTTTATATAAACGGGAGATATAGTTCCCGTTCTTCTATCAGATCAAGCACCGCCTTTGCAAGTTCAACCGCGCCTTTGTTTCGTAAATCCGTCTGAGCGGTTGACATTTCTTCGCAAAAAGCTACGAACAACCGCATTTTTGCTTGTTGCAACGTCCGATGATCTCTAGCCATCAAACGTGCCGTTTCTTTTATACCATTGCTGTCAGCAGCATTGACAAATCTTGAAATGCCCTCGGCCGCCAACATTGCTTTACCCCCGCCTTCATGTAGGGCTCGGGTGAAACACCTGCAAACGAACGTGACGTCGCCCGGAGATTTAAACCACGTATTAAGGGTTTCTGAAACCCTTAATATGTCGCCGCTTTTTATCGCATTCCCCAATTTGTAAAAGCGGTCGAATTCCGCTTTGGTAAAACCTGATATTACCAACTCCTTTGGGATATCATGCGGCAAAGTGAAAGAGGCTTCTTTCTTTTCTTCGTCGTATTTCTTATACGACAGGTTTCTGCCGTCATCGAGAATATAGAAAAACTTTGCAGTGAGAATGTCATTGTTAAACATGGTTTTTTTTTAAAGGTTAACAATACAAAGTTAATCCTTTTTATCGAAAAAAACAAATGATCTTTATCCGTTATAATTAATATTTTTAATTTCTTTCACTGAAAAAACATGCCCCTTCAGCCTTCTGCCCAACTTTTCTGCCCAATTTCGAGCGCTCCCCTCGTTTTTAAATTTTTTGCCGTTTTCCGGCCCATGTACATACTTCAGGTGCGTTTTTGTCAACTTAGTACACCCATATATGCCGTCCAGCGTTACGACATAAAAAACCGGCGGTTCCTTTTTTGAAACTACCTTTTTCTTAGATGCTAACAAGCTTCTTAACTGTTCTTCAATTCCCTGCAATTTCAAAAAATAACCTTCCTCGCTAAACTGTTCCCTCAAAGAAAAAAATTCTTTTTCAGAACTTGTTTTCCCTAATACCCTATAGGTATTTTTTTCTGGAACATATTGTTTAAAAACAACTTGCAGGCCATAAAAGGAAAGTTCTTCAAACGAAAACGCGCTCTTACATGCGCTCTTTATTAACCGTTGTGTTTCTATCCCCCCCAACCATTTTCCGTTTTTTTGCAAACTCCCGTCTGCTTCATAAGATGCTACTTGTTGTAGCATCTCTGCCTCAGTTGCAATATCCCCCCCCTTTTTTACGAACAAACTGCCGCATGTATTCCAATCTCTCGCCCTTCTGTTCCTGTTGACTTCGAATGCGTTGCTATCCCCGTTTTCGTAAAAGGGGATAAATCTGCCATCTGAACATTTTATAAATGCAGGACGGTATAAAATCGAATAAGACATAGGAAACTTTTTTTTGTTAATTATAACCCCAAGTTACAAAAAATATATTAATAAGGCAAGGCCAACAAAAAAATTTTCCATTAAACACTATAAACCAATAAGTTAGTTATAAAAAAATTAACCTTTTTTGAAATTTTAACATATGTTAAAATTCGGATGATAGGTAGCAATATAATCTTTTAAGTCTTTATTTTTTATTCGTTTAGGCAAGCCGCAAGATAAGCGCAATTGAGTTAAAGATACATTAAAAATGTTTTTCTCTGCTTTCTTCTCCAGATAAGATTTAATTAACAGAATGTCGGAATGTTGTAGCATGGTTATAAAATTTTTAATGAGTTAATCTGAACATTATATCCTATTAGACGAAAACTTTTCAAAGCAGGCGACCTCGTTTATGACAGCAAACACAATGCTGTTGGGGTAGTATTGGGTTGTGTTAATGATGAACGGGGTGAACTGCGTTTGGATAGTGATGGGATGGTTTCTCAAGAATATCTTCGGTTTGCAACGCTTGAAGATGTTGAACGGGAGGGAACTTTTGTAGGCAAGGGATTGTATGAACAGATAAAAAAAGAATACCATGAAAAAAAAGAAAAAAATAACGCTTAAAATTGAGGGTAAGGATTTAGATGCCTTCCTTGGCCGTTTGGCAAGAGAAAGGTATCTGTCCGACAACCCTCATGGTTTTCGAAAGAAAACTACAAAAACAAAAAACGCAAGGAAATACACTCGCAAAGGAAAGGGGGGCAAGAACGCCCCCCTTTTTTATTTGGGTTAAAGAATTAATACTCTTCTTCTTCATCGAAATCGCAACACATTTTTATTTCATTTATTTCTTCCTCCGTTAGCTCTGCAATTTCACCACACTGGATAGTATAAATGCCGCATTGAGCTAACAAATTATTGGCCATCATTTTTTGTATTGCGTCTGCTTCCTCTTCATAAGCAACAATAGCCAATGTAATTTTTTTTAAGTTTGTGCAATCCATTTTAAAAGTTTTTAAGTGATTAAATATGTTACAAAGATATGGGAAGGTGAAAAAGAATATACATCGCCTTCAGGTGTAAACATACAAACTTTATTTGAAAAAAGCAATACCACATAAAAAAAAAGAGTTGCCAAAAGTAACTCCCCATAAAAAATGAAAAGAATTTATTTTTATACATTTATCTCTTCAACAAAAATGCGGGAAATTACCGTTCCTGTTGGCAAATCAAGTTCTGAATAATTCTCTTCGAACCACTCTTCAAAATCTTCCATATTATAGTGCTTCCGCCACATACGAACAACTTTCGCTGTTATTTCGTAATCAACATTGCTGGCAAACAGCCCCTCACAACTATCGCCATCCATAAGTTGATAGTAATAATTTAGGGTTTTATTTTGCGCTCGTTTGGTTGCTTTACCCTCCCGGTTGTGATAGGCTTCCCATATTTCCGTGCGGGTTTGCTTGTCTAATTCTAAAGCTTTCATTATCTTTTTTAAAGATACTTTGCGCCCGGTTTCTTTATTAAACATGTCCTTCGGCGAACAAACCGCTACTTCGCCATACAACAATTCGTTGGTTGCGCGATCAAAAAAATAACAAGTTGTCATCGCTGTAAAATCCAGCGATTGTTTGAATTGTTTATGTTTCCAAACAATTCGAAAATTTTTATAAAAAACCATGATAAAATTATTTTAGAAATGATTTTACATGTATTATCGAATACAAACTTACTTTATTTTTCTGAATAAAGCAAAATTTTTATTCAACCTTTTTCAACTAGATTTTTTAAAAACTCTTTTTTATTAAGCCTTGTCAATTCATCCCGATCTTGAGCATCCAGACAAAAATCTAAAAGTGTTTTAAATTGTGGGCCCGGCTCTAAGCCTAACTCTATTAGATCGTTGCCCGTCACTATAGGCTCCAATAGAATTTGCGCAACCAAAATTTCATCTCTTAACTCTTCTTTAAAACTATGCCCCCACATATCAATGTGATCAATATTCATCCCCAATTCATTAAAGAAAGTGCCAGCATCTAACCCCACCTTTTTAATCCTCCTTAAAAATTTTCTAAACGCAAATCTATCGCCGTTTTGAAAATCTTTCAAAAAAGATATAACGTTATTTTTTTCTTTCAGGACACAAACAAGTTTTTTTATAAATTTTTCAGAAAAAACCTTGTTGCGTTTTAAAAAATTTTCACTATCTTGCCATCCTAAAACTTCAAGCAATGAGGTCATTTTAAAACAGAAGCCTCCCAGCATGGACACATCAGTAAGCTCCTCTTTCCCGGAAAATTCTGCAAAATGCGGATGCATCCATCCCACTTCCTTCAGAAAAAGAAAGAACGGTTTAAAATTTGTAGCCTGTTTGACTACCTTTATGAACTCTGCTCCCGCCATTTCTTTTGGGACAGATTCGACTTTCCTTGCCATTTGGGAACAAATGGCTTTCACTTTTTCTGTAGGCTCCAAATTAAACCGGCAGATAAACCTTGCAGCCCGGATAACTCGCACGGGGTCTTCTGCAAATGCGCCGGACACATTGTCCGCAATTTTTGCTTTCAAGTGATCTCGCCCACCAAACGGGTCTATCAATTCGCCAGACAATATATCTATTGCCATAGCATTGACAGTTAAATCCCGCCTTTTTAAATCATCCTCTATGGACACATCAAAAGACAACTCAAACTCCGAGTGAGATTCGCCCACTTTTCGTTCGCTCCGACATAAAGCAAAATCAACTTTGTGCCCTTCAATATCTGCAATTACACATGCAAAGCTGCCGCCTACTGCCTCTTTTGTAAAATTTTCAGTATGCTTGGACAGAACACCCAAAACACTTTCGAAAGACAAACCCTCTACTGCAATATCTATATCATCGCTTTCAATGCCTAAAAACTTATCCCGTACAACCCCGCCCACAAAAAATGCCCTCCCTCCAAGTTCGGACAGATCAAATGCAATATCCTTTATTTTATTGAAAACTTGTTCTGTCATCACATTAAATTTTTATAATCATATTTTTAATGGCGCTTGGACAGATCAATCACACTCTTCAATCAAAAAATAATATTCAATCCCTGAAGAACTTTCTAATAGAGATTGAATATATTCTGCATCGCTTTTGTTAAAGCAAATACAAATAGGAATGTGTTCATCCACATGTTTATTGTATGCTTTAATTATATGTCTTTTTTCTTTTATAGCTTCCATGTTCAAAAAATTTTTTATATTGATAAATTCATTCAAACGCAATAAGCAATTTCATTATATCATCAATCCAATAATTTTCATTGTCTTTTAATATACCCAATACTTTAGTTTGATTATTAATCAAAGCAACCTCTATTTCATCATCATCTAAATGAAACATAAAACCATTATTCTCTTTAAAAAATTCCGCTTTATCTTTCATATTAGTAAAGATGATATTTTGTTCAGGTATATGTAAGCTTTTCGCCACCTGAAAAATCGGATCGTTTGAAAACCGCTTGTCCAAAAATTTCTCAATAGCGGTTTGAGTGTCATATCTGCTCGTAACAATATGTACGTCAAATCCAGCCCTCTGAACTAAAGGCACAACCCTTTGCACTAAAATATCCGATAATGTGCCGTCGAAATCAAATGAAGCCTTCATTAAAAAACATTTTTTATCGTTGCGTCATCAATACCTTCCCGCCTAAAGCATTAGCATCAGCTTCCGCTCTAGTTCTGTCATAATATTCTCTGACCTTCCCATCTTTGTTACTGAAGAACTCCCCGTCCTTCAGTTTTATTATCCAATATGTCGTCATGGCAATATTTTTATCCAAAATACGACAATCAATCGAATAATACAAGCTTTTCTTAAAATTTTTATGTCGGACAGAATATTGTTCTGAATTTCCCCTATGAACAAATGGGAACTTTTTTTGAAAATTTTAAAATATTATTCTGAATCTACTTTTTTGACATTCATATAAGCAGAACGGGAACGAACAAGGTTTTGAAGTTTTCCCCAAACGGTGTGGTTAACTGTTAGAAAATTTTTGCCTGTTTTTAAACTTGCCAACTGGTTATCGTATAATAGGCGAGAGAATGCAGGAGTTTTCTTGAAAAGTTTTAAACCTGTTTATAATAAATATTGAGGTTTATCTATTTGAATGTGGAAAAAATGGGGCTTTTGAAAAATTTTGTTATGTTTCGAAAGAGGGGAGGGAGCTTGTTGGAAAAATTTTTTACAGGTGGTGGCCCTACTGGTATAAAATTTTAAAAAGCGAGTTAGCATTCATTAGAATTAGAATTAGAATAACATAAATTTTAAAAAGCCAATTTAGTATTCATTAGAATATAAATGACATAAAATTTTTAAAAACGGATTTCGCACTCAAAAGCATATATTCAAAGGCTTGTATTCATTGGAATAGACAAGCCATTAAATTTTTCACTCTGATTGCTATATCATATACTGAATAGATTTTGCCACCTTGTTTAATAAGGAACGGTTGATTTATTTTAAGTTTTTCTAATTTCATCATTCATCAAGTTCATCCCAATTGACAATATATTCAGCATCTTCGTATGGGAGTAATTTATGTATTTTATTATTTAGTGAATGCCTAGGAGATTTGGGTATTTTTAGTAATAACTCTTCTGCACCTTTTCCTTTCCATTCTTTTGGTACATCAAAGGACATTGTTTCTTTATCCCAATATTTTAGTATTTCATCTAATAAAAGGCTTCTGTTTTTCAGATAAGAGATTTCATCTATGAGTGATTTTATGTTTTTAAGTTCTTTCATTTTAAATGTGATTTTATATTTATATAGAGTAGTGTCTTTTTTATTCTAATGGATTTTTATTTTTCATTTTCCTCTTTAATAACTTCTTGTGCTAGGTTATAGATATATACTTCTCCTTTAAACTTTTTAGTTTTAAAGAACCTGTGGTATTTCTTTTTTATTTTATGCCATAGGTATCTAACGTACCATGTTTTAGGATATTTGCGATGCAGCCAGAATTTAGTATTTGTTTTAGTATATTGAGAGTACAGTATGCCTAATAATCTGGCTCTAAGGTGACGCTTATTTCCTTTATCGGGGATATGTTGTTCTACTAGCCTGATTAGAATTTGTATATCCGGATTAGAGGTAAAGTTAATATCTCTATATATAGTATAGTTACCATCATCCCATTGTTCTGGTGATTGGGGATAAGGATCATTGAAAAATTTAAGGATATTCATTTTAGTATTATTTAAGTTGTGTTTATATAAACCTATG
>AERA01003412.1_pt1 | contig 13689 bp, 10 predicted proteins | sample 267968 | NCBI WGS metagenome assembly AERA01 (sample SAMN02954363, study PRJNA61401) | activated sludge metagenome | biome: terrestrial; feature: wastewater treatment plant; material: activated biomass; isolation source: activated biomass of an industrial wastewater treatment plant | reverse complement strand
CATGAAACTGACGTTATTCGTCTTTGTCCTCATCCTGTTTACCGTTTTTATTGTCGGTCGCATCAGCCGGAACCTCAAACGACAGTCAAAAGAAGTGCAAGGGCAACTGGCGGATGTTGTGACGCATGTGGAGGAAAGTCTGAATGGCATGCGGATCATCCAGGGATTCAATGCGCAGCGGTATATGTGGGGACGGTTCCAGGACATGAACAACCGGTATCGCAAACTGCTGACCCGCATTATGTATCGCCGGGATTTGTCATCGCCATTGTCTGAAGTTTTGGGCATCTCCATTGTCGCGGTCTTGTTGTGGTACGGCGCGCACCTGGTGTTCAGCAATGACTTGCAGCCGGAAACGTTTTTTGCGTTCATGTACGCGTTCTTCAATGTGATTGCACCTTCGAAAGCTTTTTCCTCCGCCTATTACCATATCCAGAAAGGATTAGCCGCAGTTGACCGGATCAATGAAGTTTTGGATAATGAGGAGGCCATAGTTGAGGCCAAGCATCCAGCCCCCATTCAATCCTTTGAACATGAAATTGTTTTTGAAAATGTAGGCTTCCGGTACAGCACTGAAAATGAATGGGTCATCCGGGATATCAACTTGCGCATTCCAAAAGGAAAGGTCCTGGCCATTGTCGGCGCCAGCGGGGCAGGGAAGTCAACGCTTACTGATCTTTTACCCAGGTTTCATGATGTTTCGGAAGGACGCATATTGATTGATGGCAAGGATATCCGGGAGCTCGAACTACAATCCCTTCGCCGGTTGATGGGCATCGTCAACCAGGATCCCATGCTGTTTCATGATACGCTCTTTCACAATATCGCGTTTGGAAAACCNGAAGCCACCCGCGAAGAAGTGCAGGAAGTCGCGCGCATCGCGCAAATCCATGATTTTATTATGTCGACCCCCAAAGGCTATGATACTATTGTAGGTGACAGGGGCAGCACCCTGAGTGGGGTGAACGTCAGCGCATCACACTGGCCCGCGCATTGCTGGTCAACCCACCAATCCTGATCCTGGATGAAGCCACCGCTTCTCTCGATACTCGTTCTGAGCGACTCGTACAGGAAGCATTGTCACGAGTGATGGAAGGCCGTACCTCCATTGTGATTGCGCACCGGCTGTCGACAATACAATATGCAGATCAGATTGTCGTATTGAAAGACGGGCGCGTCGCGGAATTGGGAAATCACGCCACCCTGATGGAACAAAAAGGTGAGTACTATAAATTTGTCGGATTACAATGGGTGCAATGATCCGGAATAGCTGCCTTTGCATATTCTTTCTCACGTGGCTCAGTTCAGGTGAAGCGCAGTATATGAATTGGCAGCGATATGCTGAGGATACCGTGTATTATGCACGGGAGCATTTCCCGGAATGGGTACTCGGGATGAATGCGGGTCCTGGGCAATCATGGGATTTTCGTTCACTCAAGGCGCCCTATGCCATCAGCAAACGCGTGACGCCAATCGGTGAGCGCGACCGAAAGGAATATGCATATCTGCAGCAGGGAAGTCAGACAGTCGGCGTGCTCGAGCTTGCCGGACTCAAAGCTACACTTACGCAATGGATCGGGGAAAATCCGGTGTGTAAGGATCAAAATCTCACGTACAGTGTTGTGCCGGCATACAATCCGTTCTTCCACGGAACAATGGGGGAGTCCTATGATTACCGCGGTCAAATCCAAAGCGCTTTCGCCTGGCCACGGCATATGACTTGCAACTGGTCTCCGACGACCATCCCTGACTCCTGCCGGATCACCTATATCATCCATGAGCATACAAGGGTTGACGGGGACGGTACACTATATCTGCCGACAGAGGTAGCGGGTGCGTTACGTCATCGAGTGAAAATGCGCAAGGCCACACGCGTGGAAGTCAAGAAAGGCGCATTATGGACAGATGTCACCACCATGGTGCCTGGTATCCGGTTGCTCGAACAGTCCGAACAACTGCGATTCCTGGATCGAAACTCCGGCATGTTGCTGGCTGAAATGGAATTGAATTCCGATGAGCAACCCACTTCAGTATTGTTCAAAACACATCCGCTCATCACGCGGGTGGTCAATGAAGAACCCACCCGGCCGGATATACTTGCCTATCCCAATCCAAGTTTCGATATCATCCGGTTTCAACTCCGCGATCTGACGTTCGGCGCGTACAAAATGAAGATCTTCAATATCCTGGGTGTGCAAATGCGCGAATTGAATATCCAGGTGGATGATCCGCGGGAAACAATCAGTGTGGATCTGAGCGATCTGCAACGAGGAACCTACCTGTACAGGTTACAGGATGCGTCAGGTCGAACAATTCGCACAAAGAAAATTGTATTGATCTCACTTTAGCAGCGCGATCAGCGCCTCCAGGTCCTGGCGTGTTGAATAACTGTCGCCCTGGAAGTATGGCTTCTCGGCCTCAATAAAGGTTGCTAATGTTTTCCCTTCACTTGTGGTATCAGCGATGACAGCGCCCTTTTCAATGAGTTGACGGCAAATATTCCACCGGGAAAAGGCTGCAGCTTGAAGCAATGCCGAATTGGAATATCCATCCGCATCTGTATTCGAAGCGTTTGGGTCTGCACCGGCTTCGAGCAACAGTCTCACCGTTTCATTGGGATCTTTATAGCCGGAGACAGCCTCAAACAGGGCGGGCCTTCCCATCCGGTTCCGCGCATTGGGATCAGCGCCATATTTCAATAACACGTTGACCAGGGAAGCATGACCCGTCGTCGCCGGGGCTATGATCAGTGGTTCTTCTTCATCAGGCAATGTGGCGCCAGCCTCCAGCAATAGTTCTACGCACCGTACTTTTTCTTCCGGACGGTATGACGTGTAGGCCGCATCCATCACCGCAAATGTGACAAGCGTGAGCCCATCGGGCTCGGGATCAAAAACGGATGATTCATGAGATGTCAACAACGCTTTGAGCTTGTCGGGTTGACCTTTTTCAATGGCGACAGCCATTTCCTGCCTCCCTGCATGCGTGAAATACGGCGCGCCATCCGCCTGGTGACCGGCTGGAACAGTTGGTTTCCATTTCATCGCTGTTGAACGCAGACTGTTCAATGCAAATAATCCGAACGGCAACAGGATGATCAACAGGGCACCGATCCTGCTCCAGGAATAGGGTAGCACATTCAGGATGATCAGCACAACCAATGCAGCGATACCCAGGTAGAGGAAGCTTTCTCCGAGTCCTTTAGTGGCTGCATCACCCGGGCGGGAAGGGGATAAGATGCCGATCAGGACAATGATGCCCAGCCCCAGGATGGCTGTCCAGTTGATAACGGTAATGACTTTTAACATACAGTTGGTTGGATTGGAGGAGAAATAGCCCTTTGCGATTGTACGCCGGACAAGCGCCATCAGGATCCTACGGGTATTGACCCGTTAAGGCCCATCGCTCTATCACTGGCGGGAAATATTGATATTCAAGTTTATGCACTTTACGCGTGATCACTTCAATGGAATCTTCAGGCGCAATACCCACTTCTTTTTGAAAAATAATATCGCCTTCATCATACTGCTCATCAATGCGATGAATGGTGATCCCGGTTTGAGTTTCCCCGGCTGCTTTCACAGCTTCATGCACATGCCGGCCAAACATGCCTTTGCCACCATATTTGGGTAACAGCGCCGGATGCACATTGATGATTCGGTCAGGAAACGCGTCGAGAAGTGATGGTGGAATGAGTAAGAGAAAACCGGCAAGCACAAGGTGGGTAATGTGATGATCCTTGAGTGTCTGCACGATCTCATCACCGGATTTCCATTTGGCAAAAGGAAAATGAATGGATTTGATCTGATGTTTTTCCGCCACCTGGATGACGCCGGCTTCAGCTTTGTTGGTCAGGATGAGGGCAACAGAAATCTGTTCATGATCCTTGAAGTAGCGGCTGATATTATCCGCGTTGCTTCCTGCACCGGACGCGAAGATGGCGAGTCGTACCTTATCCACGAATGGCGTTGTACTTACCTGAATTGGACGGATCCAGTTTCCGCATGATATCGTATACGGTGTTCTTTTGCGTGCGCTCCGCGTTGACCATGATGTCAATGATTTCATCACTTTTGGCGGTCACAAAAATGAGCACCATGATCGTGTTGGGATAACTGGTATTTGTTTTTTCGACTTCTTTCAGGGCCTCCACCATCGTCACCAGGGCCTGGACCGGATTGTCATGCATGATATCCAGACTCTTGCGGTGATAGTTATACCAGGCTTCACGAAAGGATTTGAACCGCGCACTGAGGATGTTTTCCATGATCCAGTATCGCGTTGTTTTCCTGTTGAGGGCCGTCCATCCTTTATCGAGATCGGAAGCGGAGGGCGGCACCTGGTTGATGATATTCTGGGCAATTTGAAAATGGGGTTCTCCGCCACCGGGAGCGAAACTCTCCGCATCAAGACCCAGGATCAAATGCGCATAGAAAGAAAAAACAGCGGAAAGATTGTCCTTGAAAAATTCGGTCCCGTTTTCTATCGGTTGAAATTCCTGGTAACGGAAAGTGATATCCCGGTCGACGTGATTGATCAAAAGGGTTTTATACTCCGAGCCATAAACCGGCCGGATGGCCTTGATCGCGATATCCGCCTGGAAAGTGTTGTTGCCCCCCTCATTTTTGATATTGACCTGGAAGCTGACCTCAATCCGTTCGTGTTGCTTGTAATCAGTTGTCGTCCAGCGTTCCTGGCTCATGAACTCCTTGAGGTCTTTTTCCAGCGTGGCAAATACGGCCGGATCGGTTTCCTGGAGTTTCGGCGTACTGACAGCGACGGTGGCATTGAATTCCTGCGCGGACAGCGCGCCAATACAGAACAAGGAAAGGAAGGTGAATAGAATATACTTACGCATGCACTTGTGCTTGGATCATGTGGTGAATAGTCTCGACAATGTCTTCGGCCACTTCTTTCTTGGACTTTAACTCCAGTTGTCGCATTTTATTATCCGGGAAGATAAAAGCTACCTTGTTGGTGTCAAAACCAAAACCGGCACCCTCATCTTTCGGGTTATTCAGGACAATCATGTCCATTTGTTTTCGCTTCAGTTTATCACTGGCATTCGCCACAGCGTCTTCCGTTTCCAGCGCGAATCCGATCAACAACTGATTTGGCTTCTTCATCTGTCCAAGTGAAGCCGCGATATCCGGCGTTTTCACCAGGGATAACGTCATTTCATCGCTTGTTTTTTTAATCTTTTCGCTGGCAATTCGCGAAGGTTTGTAATCCGCTACTGCAGCTGCGAGTACGGCCACATCCATGGAGGGAAAGAGATTTTCACAAACACTCAGCATATCATCAGCTGAAACAATATGCGAAACCCGGATGCGGTCATCTGATGGTTTGACAGTTTCAGGCCCCAGGACCAGGTGCACTTCGGCGCCACGTTGTGAAAAGGCTTCCGCAATGGCGACACCCATTTTACCGGTCGAATGATTGCCGATATAGCGCACCGGATCAATGGCTTCATAAGTCGGACCTGCATTGACCAGTACCTTCAGGTCAGCCATGTCTTCCTTGTACCTGAAAAAATCAGCCAGTTGGGCTACTATTTCCTCCGGTTCGGCGAGACGGCCGGGACCTTCCAGCCCGCTGGCTAGTTCACCGGTGCCGACATCAATGATGAAATTGCCGTAGGATTGAAGCCGGCTGATATTTTCCTGGTTGGCCGGATGCTTCCACATATCCAGGTCCATGGCCGGGGCGAAGAAAACCGGACACCTGGCCGACAGATAGGTGGCCGTGAGCATATCGGATGCCGAAGCCAATGCGCATTTCGAAATCGTGTGTGCCGTGGCCGGAGCAATGATCATCGCGTCAGCCCAAAGTCCCCATTCCACATGGTTGGCCCATTGCGCGCCATCATGCACATTGGACGCCACCGGGTGTTTACTCAGTGTCGAAAAAGTCAGAGGAGATACAAAAGATTGTGCCGACTCCGTCATGATCACGCGGACATGCGCACCTGCCTTCACGAGCAGTCGGACGAGATAGGCCGATTTGTATGCGGCGATGCTGCCGGATACACCCAAAAGGAATTTCTTGCCTTGCAGCGAAGATTTCATATTCGGTCGGCCGTTTGGATCTTACTCCATGTCTTCCGGAAATTCTTCTTCTTCCTTTTCTTCCGGTTCCGGGTAGCGGTACTCCAGCTCGTGGTTCAGAAATTCTTCAGTCGCGAGGACCGTCGGGCTAGCCATGCGCTCATAGGAACGGGAGATCTCGATCTGCTCCTTGTTTTCGTGGATCTCTTCAATCGTTTCCGTGACGACGACGAACTCTTCCAGTTTTTCGTGCAACTCTTTTTTGAGTTCGGACGAAAGCTGGCGGGCGCGTTTGGAGATTACGGTAATGGATTCATAGATATTACCGGTGCGTTTTGAGATTTCCCTGATATCACGCGCCTTGACATTTGGATCGATGGCTTGGGTCAGTTGACGAATATTGCTCATTGTGACAGGATTTTCGATGCGTTATCTATATCTTTTTTAATCGACTTGGCTTCTTTGACATGTTCGCCCCGGGGATGCCGGTGCATGTAATCATTGTACCGACCGATAGCATCCTGGTATCGTTCGGCCCGTTTATCGTATACACTGTTATGGGCGTAATCGTATGCTGCTTTCAGCATCAGGTATCGTACATATTCTGCGCGGCTTGACTCCGGAAATTCGATCAGCAAATTTTCGAAGGAAGTCAGCGCGGCCTGGTATTGTCCAAGGTTGTAATACAATTCACCCTGGGCAAATGATTTTTCCTCCAGCTTTAATCGCAATTCATCAATCAATTCATTGCATTGATCCACACGCTCACTGTCGGGGTACTTGTCTGCAAAATCCTGGAACGCGTTAATCGCCTGGACAGACGGATCCTGGTCAAGCCGGAAGGAAGGGGACTGCTCATAATATGAATAGGCCGCCATGAATTCCGCTTCTTCCGAGAAGCTGCTGTAGGCAAACGTGGCGGCAAAGTTGGTAAAGTATGTTGCGGCCAACTGGTAACTCCCCAGGTGATAATGCGTATAGGCGTATTTGAAAAACAACTCCTCGCCTTGGCGGGTTCCGCGGTACTGGTTCAGGATCAACTCCATCAGGGTTTGCGCCCGGAGGTAGTCGCCTTCGTCAAAGTACTTGAGGGAGGATTTATAGATCCGCTCGGGATCATTGCTGATCCGCACTTGCTCGAATTCACTTCGGCAAGCGACAAATAAGCTACTGACAATCAATAGGATGTACGGAAAAATTCGCATTCAGGCCAGGTCAAACGAGGTGCAAAGATAGAGAAAAATGGGTTATCCTACTCCTTGTCTTTCAGGGGGTTAAGGGCGCTGAAAAGGGGAGAGGGCATCGGCAATTTGGCGGTCATTGCTCAAGCGTGGCACCTTGTTTTGCCCGCCGAGTTTACCGATCGATTGCATGTACGCCTTAAACGATCCCGGGGGCAAACTTCGTACAATCAGCGGACGAAGAATATTGCCGGCAATCAGATCCTGGTAGTACAGGTTCTGGCGAGTCATTTCAGTATCCAGATCTGCCGCGAACTGTGCGAGGTTTGACGGGGGTTCGGCAAACTCTATCCACCACTCGTGATAAGGTTTTGCGTCACCCGGTGGATTCACTTGCGGCGCGACTGTGAATTCATTGATCCGGCAGGGATGGTTGTGTAACACCAACCGGAGTGCCTCTTCCACTTCTTTGGCAATCACATGCTCACCGAATGCGGAAATGAAATGCTTTGTTCTGCCGGTTACTTTTACCCGGTACGGATCGACAGAAATGAATTCGATCACATCGCCGATATCATAGGCCCACAACCCGGCATTGGAACTGATGACAAGTGCATATTGCTGGCCGGCCTCCACCTCCTGAAGCGTGAGCCGTTTGGGTGAATCTGTTCCGGCCTCCTGGAGCGGAACAAATTCAAAGAAAATACCATCATTCGTGCGCAGTAATAATCCATCCGCGCTATCCGTCGTGTCCTGGAAAGCAAAGAATCCCTCGGATGCGGGGAATGTTTCCAGGCTGCTGATCGGTCCGCCGGTGAGTTGTTCCAATTGCTGACGATAGGGCTCGAAGTTGACACCACCGTAAACGAAGAGCTGATAGTTGGGAAAAATTTCCAGGATCGTCGATTTGCCGGAGAGGTCGATCAGTCGCTCGTAATACATCTGCACCCAGGGTGGAATACCGGAGATCAACCGCATATCTTCTGTCAGGGTTTCCTGCGCAATGCGATCGACTTTGGTTTCCCAGTCTTCAATGCAATTGGTTTCATACGATGGCATCTGGTTGGTGCGCAACCAGCCCGGCACCCAGTGATTGACAATGCCGGACAATCGCCCGGTCGGAATGCCGCCTTTTTCTTCCAGTGTGGGTGAGCCGGAAAGGAAGATCATTTTGCCTGCAAAGAGATCGTTCAGTTGCAGTGTGGCAGCCATATTGAACAACGCATCCCGCGCACTGCCGATGTGATTCGGAATGGAGTCCTGGGTAATGGGAATGTATTTGATCCCACTGGTTGTCCCGGATGTTTTGGCAAAATAGAGCGGTCGGCCGGGCCATAACACATTCTCCTCTCCGGCAAGGATCTGATCGATATACCCGCGCATCCCTTCATAATCCCGAACGGCCACCCTTTCAGTAAACGAGAGATGGGAATGAATGGCTGAAAAATTGTGATCCAGGCCAAACCGGGTATTTCTGGCTTGCTGAATAAGCTGCGTGAAGATCAGTTCCTGGTCGGCGACAGCGGTTTTGGCGGAAGCGCGAATTTTCTTCCGGGTACGTTTGGCAAAGGCGTAAATGACTCGGCTTTTCAGGCCCATAAAGGATCTCAGTCAATCCGCAAATCCTCGACATGCACGCCGGGATAGCGGCTGGCCTGAAAGGTAAAGAGCTTTTGCTGATCCAGCGAAGCGGGCTGGGTGATGGAGTGGATATTCAATTCCTGGCGCATCCCGTCTTTGGAAAGGGCGATGATGGAATGCAACTTTCCGTTTTTCAGTTGGATATTGAATTTTGAATAATCTTCAAACCGGCCTTTCAAGGGCTTGGCTTCAATGGCCTGTATGCCATCGCCTTTTGCTCCTGCGGAAATGAATACGAGATCCTGAGCTTGATGCAGATTCAGAAAATCCTGCGGATCGATCCAGTCATCTTTTTCGGATTCATTGTAAATATTGACCTCATTGGCCGCTTTCATAAAGACCCACCGAGTCTTGCCATCCGACATGATGGTATAATCTTTCACATCGACGTGATAGGATTTTCCACTCTTGTAGAGTTTGCCAGGTGTTGAGATCGGTTCTTCGCCCGGGAAGGCAACCTTCAGGGTGTAATCCATCTGCACATTCCCGGTGGCATACGGCGCGCTGGCTTTTTCCAGGAGTTTCAGGGCTTCCGGGTCGGAATCTTTGGCAGTCAGGTACTGCCCAATTGAGATCGCGGGCAAGGCAACGAGTAGACAAAGAACCATCAATAATCCCTTCATGAGGCAGAGTTTGAGAATACAACGCGAAAATAGGCTAAATGGCCAGAGGTGGACTATCAATGATAGGTTAATGAATATCAACTAAAAACTAAAAAATAAATCCTTTGCTGTAGGCCTGAAGGGCCGGCATTCAAAAGCCAAGGGTGCAGCCCTTGGCGGAGAATGATGAGATAAGAAATAAGGCCTGTAAGGCCGTAATCAATCTAAAATCAAAAAAGGAAAATCTAAAGTAGATCCACCTAAACTACCACGACCTTTAGGCCGTGGTTAGGAATTTGACAAAAATCCCGGGGCTTTAGCCCCATTTAATTTTTCCAACGCATCAAGGCAAAGCCTTGGAAACACTCAAGCGCAGGCACAGCCTACGCTTATCCATTTTATTTATTGAGCAGGCTGCTTCAGGAAAAAGCAAAATACTCGCGAGGCTTTAGATTCGGTTGCCCAGCGGAATCGAGGCATTAGATTTTAACTTTTAGATCGAATTTGTTGCAAGATCGCATCCAGATCCACCTCCGAAAACATCAGCACATCCCGCGGCTTGCTGCCATCGGCAGAGCCCACAACACCTAATGCCTCCAGTTGATCCATGATGCGGCCGGCACGATTATAACCGAGTTTCAACCTGCGCTGGATCATCGAGGTGCTGCCGTGTTGATTCTGAATGACAAGACGCGCCGCATCTTCAAACATATCGTCGAGCTCGGCGTAGGTCATGCCTTCTGCGCCGGCAATGGGTTCGTCATCATCGTGATATTCCGGGAGATAATACGGTTCCGGATAGCCTTGTTGTTTGGAGATATGATGGATCACGTGTTCAACTTCAGGGGTGTCAACGAATGCACATTGCAAGCGGATCATATTGCTGCCGATCGACAACAACATATCGCCCTGGCCAATGAGCTGCTCTGCACCACCGATATCGATGATCGTACGACTGTCGACTTTCGAGGCGACTTTATATGCAAGACGCGCCGGGAAATTGGCTTTGATCACACCGGTGATGATATTAACAGATGGTCGTTGAGTTGCAATGATCAAGTGAATGCCCACCGCACGCGCGAGTTGGGCCAATCGGGCAATCGGCATCTCCACTTCCTTGCCGGCAGTCATGATCAGATCCGCAAACTCATCAATCACCAGGACGATGAACGGCATGAAGCGATGTCCTTTTAATGGATTCAGTTGGCGGTTGACAAACTTCTCGTTGTATTCTTTCAGATTCCGCGCATGTGCTTTTTTCAACAGATCATACCGATCATCCATTTCAATGCACAATGAGTGGAGGGTATGGATTACCTTCTTGGTCTCAGTGACGATCGGTTCTTTTTGATCAGGCAGAAAGGCGAGAAAATGGTTTTCCAGTTTGGAATACGGGAAGAGCTCCACTTTTTTCGGATCGATCAGCACCAGCTTGAGTTGCGACGGATGCTTGCGGTAGAGCAGGGACATCAACACGGTGTTGATCCCGACGGATTTACCTTGTCCCGTTGCGCCGGCAATGAGCAAGTGTGGCATTTTCGCCAGATCGGCTACAAACACTTCGTTGGAAATTGTCTTTCCCAGCGCAATCGGCAGATCCATTTTGCCGGCTGTGAATTTATCAGACGACAAAACCTCCTTGATGGAAACGATCTGTTTCTTTTTATTCGGCACTTCAATCCCGATCGTTCCTTTTCCGGGAATCGGTGCTATGATCCGGATACCTAAAGCTGATAATGACAATGCGATATCATCCTCCAGGTTCTTGATCCGCGAAATACGAATACCCGGTTTTGGGATGATCTCGTACAAGGTCACCGTTGGACCAATCGTTGCCCGGATCTTGGTGATCTCGATCTTGTAATTCAACAGCGTTTCAATGATCTGATCCTTGTTCGCTTCAACTTCCGCCCGATCGATCTGGATTTTGTCATCCGGATAATCCATCAGCAACTCAAACGTCGGCCCTTCAAATGACTTCAAATCCAGTGTCGGATCATACGGCTCACTGTGCTCTTCATTTTCCTGATCCATGAGGAACACTTTATCCTGCACTCCGCTGAAGGTAGAAGGGATGTGTCCCTCAGCAAACGCTTCCGCGGTCTCTTCCGTCGTATCCTCCAGATTGCCAATTTCCAATTCAAGATCAGACCCAGGCCGCTCTTCCTCCTCTTCTATCTCCTCTTCTATCTCTTTTTCCTCTTCTATCTCTTCTTCCTCTTCAAACTCATCCACTTCTTCCTCTTCCATTTCCATCAACCGTTCCTCCAACTCATCGAATTCCTCCTCAGCCTCCTCCTCAGCCTTAGCCTTAGCCTCAGCCTTCGTCTCCGCCTTTTTCCAGAAATCAAACCCCAGATCCTTCCAACTCATCTTCCACTCCGGCATTTTCACATTCGGAAAGGACAGGAATTCACCTTTCCAGGTAAATGTTGGATTTAGTTGGATAATGAGCGTTGTCACCAGGACAAACATCAGGACAAGCGTCATCCCGGTGAAGCCCATAAAGCCTGTGAGCCAGGAGGTCGTGCTTTCCCCAAAGGCGCCACCCCACGGAAAATTGGTCCACGCGAGTGCGAAGCCAAACAGCATGGAGAAATACACCATGCCTAATATGGATCGTCCCGCCCGCATATACCAGGTCTGCAAACTCGCCCCCACAAACTTCCGGAGCCCGAATCCGATCACCAGGAAGGGGAGGATCAGTGCGGGAAGACCAAATCCCCAATAGATCAATGCATTGCCGGTGACCGCACCTAACCGGCCCAGCCAGTTCTCGACGACGAGGTCACCTTCTCCAAGTGCGCTCAGTGGATAATTGAGGATCTTGTCCTGGTCGGTTTTCCAGGTGAAAACGTAAGAGACGGATGCGATGAGCGCAAACAGGCCGATGAGCACCAGCGTGATGCCGATCAGCCGGGGAAACCGCTGATCCTGAAGCCAGGAGGTCTTCGGGTTGGACTTCTTGCCTCGGGCTTTCCCGGTCGCGGGCGCCTTCTTCTTCTTGGGTACGAATATAGACATAGCTTGGTTCTATATCTGCTTGAGGGATGACGGTCAAATATAGTGTTATCAACACTAATATAGGTAGATATGTATGATTTTTTTATTTAATATGTTTTTCTGCCAGCTTTTCCCCCGCACCTGAAATGCCCCCTGAGGCAAATTCTCTACCTTTGGCGCCGTTTCCAAAATCATCGTATTCAACACATTATGGATCAGATCTTCATTGCCGGCGCGGGGGGAATAGGCAGAGCCGCGGCCCTGTTCATGCTGGATGCCCAGGACTGGGATGTGCATGTCATCCTGGGTGACGTTTCCGAAAACCAGTTGCAGGATGCCGAACAATGGATCAAGCGGGGGTTAGGTCAGAACGTCAGTTTTGAAACGTTTCTTATGCCGGAAGATGGAAATCCGGAAGCCTTCAGGGATGTCCTCACCGATAGTCATGTGTTGCTCGATTGCCTACCTGGCAAATTGGCGCCTGCCATGGCCCGACTGTGTTTGCAGTATGAATTGCATTATGCAAATCTGACGGAATACGTCAAGGAAACAGATGAGATCGTCAAAATGGCCTCTGATGCGGAAACCGGTTTTATTCTGCAGACTGGTCTCGCACCCGGCTATGTCAATAACCTCGGTGTTTTTCTTGCGGAAACGTTTATGACCCGGTATGATGTCGATCAGCTCGAACATCTGTCCATGCGGGTAGGCGCGTTGACCCAATACGCGGAGTCACCACATTATTACGGGTTCACCTGGAGCACGATTGGTGTCGCGACGGAATACATCGAAGATTCAGAAGCGGTGCGCGATCACCAGTTGATCAAACTCAAATCGCTGTCTGAACCGGAAACGATCGTCATCAATGGCAGACGATATGAAGCGGATCTCACCAGCGGTGGCGCGGCCGATCTTTCCGATGCGTTCAAAGACCAGGTGCGGAATATTGATTATAAAACCATCCGGTATCCCGGCCACTTTGACTGGGTGCGGAACTGGCTGCAACATCATCCGGATCCAACCAACCAGATCAAAGGACTCGAGGATTTCATGCTAAAAGAGGTCCCGCATGTGGAAGATGATGTTGTAGTGATCTACGCATCGGTCAGTGGATACGATAAAAATAAAAACCTGCGGGCGATCCAGCATGCCATGCATATCTATCCGCTCGTGATCGGCGGCGTGACAATGCGTGCTATTCAGACGTGCACAGCC
>AERA01006558.1_pt1 | contig 13692 bp, 7 predicted proteins | sample 267968 | NCBI WGS metagenome assembly AERA01 (sample SAMN02954363, study PRJNA61401) | activated sludge metagenome | biome: terrestrial; feature: wastewater treatment plant; material: activated biomass; isolation source: activated biomass of an industrial wastewater treatment plant | reverse complement strand
CCGGTCTCATGATCAACGGCGACAAGGACCGCGTCGTCCCATCTCAGTCCGTGGCGGAGCTTTGCACAAAGCTCAAACTCAGCGCGGCATCAAGATCGACCACGAGATCGTGCCAGGCGCCAACCACTTCTTCGAAAACAAGATCGACGAACTGACACAGGCAGTCGGCGGCTATGTTGATATGCGCATCGCTAAGGACGCCGAAGATCGCGAAAACCGCCGTGCCAAGGAGAAAGAGCGCGATCTGGCCCGCGAACGCGAGCGCGCGAGAGAGGCAGAAGAAGCAGCGTCGGGCGCTGGTGCTGACGCAGCAGATGACGGCGACGAATGAACTAGAGCATTTTCCGACGAAGTGGATGCCGGTTCGTCGACGAAAATGCGACCAATCAATAAGCTAGAGCGCATATCCGATTCCATCGGATCGAAAAGCGCTCTAGTGCAGGTCACGGGTCGATTGAATCATGCCTGACCAATGTGGCCTGCTCTCATTCTTTGTTTATGAGACCGCTTCACACCTTCGATGGAAGCAGGGTTACTTCCATCGAAGCCGATCGGGCTCTGGCGCCATCAATTCCGATTAGTCGGCCAGATGGGTTCCAAAGCGTGTTGAGCTGAAGTGCACAGCGGTCGAGCCGTGAAAAACACGCTCAAAGCAAAAGCGTGTTTAGCCGAAGTGCACAGCGGTCGAGCCGTGAAAAACACGCTCAAAGCAAAAGCACACCACCAACACCCACAAGCGCGGGGGGCGGGAGCCGTCACAGCGGCACGATCACGCCTCCAGGCGTTGGACCCGGCACGCCGGTCGTACCTGGAAACGTAAGCGGCAGGCCTTCGAGTGCTCTAACCGCCATATATGCCCAGGCCTCCGCCTCGATACCGTCACCATTGAGACCGATCGCCTCGATCGGCACGACTGCGTTCTCCACACGTTCGGCAAGCCTCGTCATGATCGCCTTGTTTCTGCGGCCGCCGCCACTGACGACCCATATCGCGGGCTCCATTGGAAAGTGCTCGCGCGCCCGTGCAATAGCCTCAGCCGTGAACGCCGCAAGCGTCGCCGCACCTGCCGTCAGCGAAAGCCCGTCGACCATCTTTCCATCGAACGCATCACGATCGAGCGACTTAGGTGGCGGTTCAACGAAATAATGGGCACAAAGCGCCTCGTGCAGCACACGATCATCAATGGTTCCATGAAGCGCCGTCTCGCCCTCAGCATCGAATGCGGTGGCGGCATGCTTCAACATCCAATCATCGATCAGCGCATTGCCGGGCCCGGTGTCGAAAGCAATCAACTCATCATTGACGCCAATATAGGTCAGGTTGGCCACCCCCCCAATGTTGACGAAGACCGCTGGTAGCTTCCCTAATTTGTGGGCGAGCGCATTATGATAGACGGGCACCAGTGGCGCACCTTCCCCGCCCGCCCGAACATCAGACGCCCGCATGTCGAAAACGACGGGAATCCCGATGAGCTTTGCGAGGCGCTGCCCATCGCCGATTTGAACCGTCAACCTTCGCTCAGGCGCATGGAGGACCGTGTGTCCGTGAAATCCAACGACATCAATTTGCTGCGGCGCGACCTGAATATCCTCTAGGAATTGCGCCACCGCTTCCGCACTGAGATCTGTCAGATATTGCTCGGCAAGTTGTAGAACCCCAGGGCGCTCATCACGCACTTTAAGGCCCCGCGCGTCCGCGACCGACTGCCTCAGCCGGTCCCGAAATGCCTCCGAATAGGGATACGTGAACGAAGGCCCATGCCGGATCTCGGACCGGCCGTCCGTTTCGATCAAAGCCACGTCGATTCCGTCCATCGACGTTCCGCTCATCAGCCCGATAGCGCGCTTCAGCTTGCTCAATTGATAGAACCTCGTGCATGGTGCCGTCGAATCCGGCGACCCTACACCAGCCTACCTCCCACGTCCGGTACAATTCACGACCAAACCGCCCTTAGTCAGCCCCGCACCCTAGTTGCCCTGCCCACAAAATAACGACGACAGACAAATCAAATGACGAGCTTCAAGTCCGACTTTCTGAACACCCTCACCGAGCGTGGCTTCATCAACCAAAGCTCCGACATCGAAGGTATCGATAGCTTGGCCGCCAAGGGCGAACTCGTTGCCTATGTCGGTTATGACTGCACCGCACCCTCTCTGCATGTTGGGCACTTGCTCACAATCATGATGCTGCATTGGTTGCAAAAGTCGGGCGCCGGCAAACCGCTGACATTGATGGGAGGAGGCACCACCCGCGTTGGGGATCCCTCCGGCAAAGACGAAACGCGCGTGATGCGCTCCCTTGAGGAAATCGAAGCCAACAAGGACGCTCTCAAAGTTGTATTCGCCATGTTGCTGACCTTCGGCAATGGCCGCCACGACGCGCTGATGCTCGACAATGCCGAATGGCTGGGGCCGCTCAATTACATCGAGTTCCTGCGCGACGTCGGCCGCCATTTCTCGGTCAACCGCATGCTCACGATGGATGCGGCCAAGCTACGCCTGGAGCGCGAGCAAGAGCTGTCGTTCATCGAATTCAACTACATGCTTCTGCAATCCTACGATTTTGCCGAGCTCGCGCGACGCTATGGTTGCAATCTCCAGATGGGAGGCTCTGATCAGTGGGGCAACATCGTCTTGGGGCTCGATCTCGGCCGCCGCATGGGCGTGAAGCACGCACTTCACGGGCTCACTTGCCCGCTTCTGACAACCTCGTCGGGCGCGAAGATGGGAAAGACCGCCGCTGGCGCCGTTTGGCTCAATGAAACGCAGCTCTCGCCCTATGATTACTGGCAGTACTGGCGCAACAGCGAAGACGCCGATGTCGCTCGCTTCCTGAAGCTGTTCACGACATTACCCATGGACGAAATCGCGCGTCTCGCAGCATTACAGGGTGCAGAAATCAACGAGGCGAAAAAAGGTTCTCGCAACGGAAGCGACCACACTCATTCATGGACGCGCGAAGGCTGAAGCCGCCGCCGAAACAGCCCGCCTGACTTTCGAGCAAGGGCAAACGGCAAGCGACCTGCCGACGATCGAAATCGCGCGTGGCGAACTCGCAGCAGGCCTCGGCGTGCTCAACGCCTTCGTTGCGGCCGGTCTGGTCAAATCAAACGGTGAAGCGCGTCGCCAGATTCAAGGCGGCGGCCTCAAAGTCAACGACGAGACCGTCAAGGACGACAAGCTATCGCTGACCAACGACCACGTCACACCCGATGGCGCGATCAAGCTATCCCTTGGCAAGAAGAAACACGTACTACTGCGACCGGTGTGAGCAACACGCTGCCTACAGCAACGATGCGGGCCGGACTTGGATTGAGTTCGGCGGCGGGATCGGAACCTGAATTAACTGGGTCTCTCGAAAGTCACTCAAGGCGTCTTGGTGTCCGATGACCAGCCATCAATTGTGCCACCCGACGACGACGTCCCGCGCGAACTTTTGCTTCTACGCTTGGGAGCAGGCTCAGCATCACGTGGCTGCACTTTGGGCGAAGGGTTCGTCATCTGAAACACTTCGCGGAAGATGCCCGGAGTAACGAGCGATAGCGGATTGACGACCACTTGCGGATTGGCCGTCGCTCCGGTGATCGCGAATGTAATACCGAAAATACCTTCACCCCGCGGGCCAGAAAGAATTTGACCCAAGACCGGGATCTGCCCGAACGCATTGTTGAGACCCTGGAGCGGAATGTAGGTGCCTCCAAGATTCATCTTGCCGGTCTTGTAATCAACCTTGCCGCGGATTGTTGCGCCCAGAAGCGGCCCTCTCATATAGGCATCTTCGAGCACGAACTGACCATGCCCGAGAGAGAACGGTACGCGCATTGTGTCGAATTCGAAGACCTCGCGCGTGACCCGCTTCTTGTCTCCAATCGACGGGCGCCCATCATCGAGGCCGCTTGAAAAAACTTCCGATACAACCGGATCGCCAAGTATTCGGAAGTCCTCGACCCACAGCGTGCCCGATTTCTCCGCCGCACCGGCCACGTCAATGTTTACTTCCAGCCGAACGCGACCCTTCTGCATATTGGGATAAAAGCCAACAAGCTTGAATGCTTGGCCAGCGTCCGTCGAATCCGCGCGGATTCGGCGTTGACCTCCACCATCATAATCAAGCACCACCGCTAATGGCGCGCCTCCTTCGAGCGTGCCGCGGGCATCGAGTGAACTCAACTTCCGCCCGCGTGACTTCAGCTGCACTTTCAAGCCACGCAGCGAGACATCCGAGAAGCCCAGGACATTGTCGATCTGCGCGTCGACTTCGACATCGCTTCCACTATCATCCGACTTACCAGACCCGCCGCCTTCGCGTCCGACGTTGAACAGCGTGCGAAAGTAGTCTCGACCGTCGAATGTGCTACCGCGCGCCTTGATGTCCCAGATGTTGTCGTTGCGGAGTACGCCCTGGACTTTGAGCCGCGACACAACGTTGAGTGAAAAGTCGGGAAAGTTGAATTCGCGCAGCTTGCGGTCTGCTCCGATCGTTGCCGAGCCTTCGATTGCGATGTTGTCACCAGCCACACGGAAATTCTGCAGCTCATATTTGTTGTTTGGGATCGCCGCAATATCGAACTCTGCAAACGCTGAGCGGCCGGGCGCCTTGCGCCACGCAAGCGGCTCCATCGAGAGCTCCGCATTGGTGAGATCTGCTCTCAAGTGGATCTTGCGCTCGCCTGGAACCGGACCATGTGCCACCTGCATATCGACAGACGTCTCACCAGTAATGATATGGCTGAGATCTATACCCAGCTGGCGCCTGTCCGCATTGTCGAGTGACGCCGTGATCCGCAAGGGTGGCTGGCGCTCCGGTGGTGCATCGAAAATATGCTGCCACGATATCCGCGCAAGTACGCTGCGAACGATCGCCTCACCTTTTGCCTCCACCGCGCCATTGTTGAAATCAAACGCGACGTTGGCACCTTGAACATCGTAGTCGCCGAGCAGCTTTTGAACCCGCCCATCCTTGAGTTTCGCCGTGCCTGTGGTTTTGATCTCGTTGGCGTGCAGATCCTTTTTCATCTGGAATGCGAGCGACATCTGCGCTTCCACACGCCCATCCATCGCTTTGAACGGAAGCTTGGATTCATCGACAAGCGAAATCGGTTCCCGGCCGAGGATCTCGACAACCGCCATGGCATCCGTCTGAGCCTTGAATGACACGACAGCATCCGACGGCTCGGCCAGAATATTGTTTGACGCCAGCCGCCCTGCCTTCACGCTGACGGTTTTGCCCGACTCAAGCGTCATCACGCCTTCAGGCACAGTAATTTCCAGAGTATTATTCTGAAGTGTCACAAGCACGCGCGGCACGTTGATCGGCGGCAACTGTAGTGTTGGCTTGAACGCACCTTGTCCAGCTTCAACCACGAGTGATGAGTGTCCGAAATCCGCAATGGAAACATCGGACGGCGCAAAAATGCCGGTTTCACGATGGAACTCCAGACGCCGCAGCTCTCCTGACGTCACATGCTCGCCAACCCAGCTGCGCGATTTTGGTGTGATCCCAACCGGCCAGAGTGCTTTCATGGTTGCCGCCGACATCGCCCCGGAAGACGCTGCAAAACGAGCCCCTGGATGTTTGTTATCGAGACTGGCCTCGGCCTCCATCACCACAACCGCACCACCTGCCCGCAGTTCTCCTTTTGAGAGTTGCATGAGTTGGCGTGCAGGCACGAACCGTCCCTGCAAAACGAGAGACTCGAGCGGAACGGGAGCCGTTCCGAATTCGCCCGAACCCAACATTCCCTCAGCCGACGTGAATTCGAACGCCCAACCTTCAACGCCATCAAAGCTAGTGCCACTCGCTTGCCCTGAAAGCGTTACGGATGATCCCGCAGCCTGCAGTGTCGAGGGTTCGAGCGACACCACATTTTTTGCAGGATCATAGTTGAACTTGAAACGACCGCCCGTGATCGGAATGGGCTCCGGCTTGCCCATTCGGTCATGAACGGCAAGATTGCCTTGACCGACACCGAGATCAAAGTGAGCCGATCGCACACCGCCCTGCGGCTCCAATGCCAGCGTCACGTCCGCGCCGATCGGCGCATCGAGATAACCCAGCAGCGATCCACCATGGTCCGTCTTGAACAACGCTGACGGGACGAAGTCGCGCATCGACCCGCGCACGACCATCTCACCACCGCGATCTTCCGTGTAGAATGCGAGCCGCCACGAGCCGCCAGACGACGCCACCCGCGCACGACCCGAAACAACAGAATTTCTCTTACGATGATCGAAGTCGATGTTGAGTTCGGGCAATTGCCACGTCGTACGATTGCCTTGCGCATTTACGTTCAAGGTCGCGTCGCGCACACCGATCTCGCGCAGGTACTGTGTGGCTTTGCCAGCTCCACGCGCTTCTGAAGTCGCACGTCTGATCACATCTGAGAAGTTGAGCGACTTCAGCGATCCAGCATCGCTGGGTGCTGCACCTTCTGTGCGTTCAACACGCGCATCGGGCTCTACAGACTTGCCCGGTTCCGCGGCAAGCGCCCCCTCGGGTCGATTTTGCAACTCTGAGAAGCTCAGCTTGAATCCCTTGTCGGGCGAATAAGTGAGAAATAGCTGCGGCTCGATCAATTCGACACGCGATGGAACGATCATTCCATCCAATAACGCATTGCGGCTAATCTCGATGGACGCAAGCGGCGAGGACGCAACCGTATCGCCATCGGCTTCGGCGAAGCGAACGTTCTGCAACCGGAATTCAAGCCGGTAATCGTCCGTCAATCGCACGATTGCATCATCAACACTCGCGACATATCCCTTCAGAACGGCATTTAAGCTGCGCTCGATTGGCGGCACGAGGAACGCCAGTGAAATCGGCCCATGTTTGAGCCGCACAAAGGTCAGCGCCACTGCCAAAGCAAACAACACGATGAAGGGAACGAGCGCGAATATGAAAATCCGCGCACCACGGCCAGCATGGCGCAGCGCACGCTTGCCACGCGTCACCGGCGCCGATCCGTCCTGCCACGGCGGTACCTCCCGCTGCACGCCCTGCGTGCGCGAATTCCCCCCGCGACGGCGACCAGTTTTCCTCGGTTCAGATCGTTGATCGATTTGGCGCACTACCCCACACCACGTATCCGCGCACGCCTATCCATGACGAACATCCGCGCTCGGCTTTCCCCAATTTCACTTTGGCCTGCATTGGCCCGCAAATGACCAACTGCGACGCATCGACAGCCATAGCGTAACGCCACGCAGAGCCCACAATAATCAGCGCGGCAAAGCACGACGCTTCACCTGCGCTTGCGACCCATGCGTTTACACGCTACCTCGAAGTAGAACCTCGCCGTCCCCGACCGGATTGAGGCCCCGGCACCAACCTCCCCGCAGTGTCGGATCGATCTAGCAGATCAATAGCTTCGCAACTGCGATGTGCCGTGCAAAAAACGACGAAAGAAAGGCACCCCCGACAATGCTACAGACTGGTGATCGCGCCCCAGATTTCACACTGCCGACCGACACCGGCGACAAGCTGAAGCTCAGCAAGCTGAAAGGGACACCGGTTGTGCTCTATTTCTACCCAAAGGACGATACCTCGGGCTGCACCGCCGAAGCAAAAGCGTTCACCGAACTTGCGCCAAAATTCACGCACGCCGGCGCCAAAGTGGTCGGCATTTCACCCGACAGTGTCGCCTCTCACGCCAAGTTCAAAAACAAGCACGGCCTCAACGTTATCCTGGCGGCTGACGAGGAAAAATCCGTCGTTCACGAATATGGCGTATGGGTTGAGAAATCAATGTACGGGCGCAAGTACATGGGCGTCGAACGCGCAACTATTTTGATCGATCCCAAAGGGCGGATCGCGCAGATCTGGCGCAAGGTCAAGGTTCCTGGACACGCAGCCGAGGTTCTCAAAGCCGTACACGAGCTCAATGGCGGATAGGCGACTGAATTTGCCGCCAAGGCCGTTGATCTAACCACCGTCTGAAAGTCTATCAATGGTCTGCCACCGGCCTGCCATCATCCGTTGGCATTACCAGCAGGCGACTGCTGGAATGCCAAGTCGGGGCGAAATTCGTTGCGCGAGCCCGGTCTTGGGCATGACGTCCCCGCTCCACCGTGCTAGGCCTTTTTTCCACAAGGATTGAAGACGCACTGGTGCGTTGACCCCAACTCGCAATTGGCGCGTGGCGGTCCGTTACGGCCTATCGTGCCCTTTTTCTGTTTCTCGTTCGCTCTGGAGGTTAATTCAGTCATGTTGCCGAATTTCAAGCGTTCCGACACCGAGCCGCCGAAGACCTCCACCGGCGCGATGAGCCCAGCAGCAGCCTCATCACCCCGCCCCACCGCTCCCCCGTTGCGAACTGGTAGTGAGCGTTCAGCTCCTTCCGTCATTGGCCCCGATCTCATCATCACGGGTAACCTCACCTCCAAAGGTGAGATGCAGATTGATGGCGAGGTGCAAGGCGATATACGCGCGACCAACTTGATCGTCGGCGAGCGGGCGAGGATTACTGGAACAATAGTAGCAGACGAAGCAATCATCCGCGGACAGGTCATGGGATCGATACGATCCAGACGTGTCATGCTTCAGTCGTCAGGCCACGTCGAAGGCGACGTTTACCACCAAACTCTGGCGATCGAACAAGGCGCTTATTTCGAAGGCAAGTCTCGCCGCAGCGACGACCCGATGGCTGGCGCAGTCCCGCTTCCACCCAAAACGTCTGCAGCAGAGCCCAACGCCGGATCCACCGCCGCTCATCAACAGGCGACACCTGTGCTCACGCCCCCTTCAGGCTGAGCCGCGCCGCCAAGCAATTAGATGTGAAGATTGCTCACACGCCGAGCACGAGATCAGTTCGTACTCATGCTCAATCGGGCATGAACACGATCTGGGATCACTGCCGCCAAGCCTCTATCCGCAGTCGCGTCCCGCCAAGAGGCGCGAATGATGCTTCTCGGCAGGTAAACACGATAACCTGATGGTGTTGCGACGCTGATTGCAGCGCCCCAAACATGCGGCCAATGCGTTCATCGTCCGAAAAGACGAGCGCATCATCGAGAATGACTGGAGCGGGCAGTCCCGTCTCCGCAATCAGCCGACCGAACCCGAGCCGCGTTAAGACGGCCAACTGCTCCCGCGTGCCATCACTCAATGTTTCGACGGGCTCGCCGGTGCCTCCGCGCGAGAAAGATTGCAGGCTGTAATCATCTCCAAGCGCCAACTGCGCACCAGGAAACACCTGCTCCAAGTAGGGCTGAAGACGTTGCATGACCGGGGCGAGAAAACGTGTCTGGTTCGCCGACGCTACCTCGGCAAGTGATCGCTGCAACAATTCGAGCGCCGCGATCTCGTGCTTGTAATGCGCAATCTCCGCTTCACGAGCTGCGATATCATCATTGAGAGCCGCCAGCGCTGGCTCGATCTCCGCTTCGCCCGCCGCCCGGACTTCACCCTCCAGCGACGCAATTTCTTGGGCAAGCTGCTGCGCCCTCGATTCAACCCGCCGCTGCGCACTCAGCGCTGCTGTTTTCTTCTCCTTCAACGCATCGACGTGTTCGCGTGACGGCACCGATTGCTCCAACACGGTGCGTTCATGCAATGCAGAATTCCAAGTGCGCGCCGCGTCGTCCTTGAGATCGGCAAGCCGGTCACGCTCCCCCATGCGCCCCACTTCAGGACCAAGCAACGCGTCGCACGCCCCGATCTGCTTCGCCAAGCCAGTGCGCCGCTCGTCGATATTACGCAATGAGTATTCGAGCTCGCGCCGTGCGTCCTTTTCTACGTCGAGGCGTATGCGCAATTCGCCTTCCTTGTTACGAAGCAACCGACCCAATTCCTCGGCATCAGTCGCATCTGGCTCAGCCCCTGCCGCGGCGGATGCTTCGGCAGTACCGCCCAATTCCAAAAGCGCCTGACGATCAGCCTTCAGCTTGCGCTCGACCCAATCCACTCCATGAGGTGCCACCGCTTGAAGCTTTGCCTTGAACAGGGTCAGTTCCTCGCCAAGCTCGTACCGCTCACCAACCAGTGCCAGCGCTGCCTCACCCGCGCCCACACCCAGTTCTGCTTCGATATTTGCAAGCTGATCCTGCGCTGCCTGCGCCTCGATCCGTCGCTGAAGCCGCTCTGCAGCATCCGCAGGGATGATCTCAAAACGACCGATTCCGTCGATCTCAATCGTCACGATTTCGCCAACACCAAAACGTCCCGACCGGGCAGCCAGCTCACCGTTGATGCGCACGCGCGCGGCTGCGGCAGCATCCAATGCAAAGGCAAGATCTACAGCGGCAGGGCTTACTGCACGCTCATTGGCGAGGGCGGCCGATTGTACCGCACCATCCAGGCGCCGCATCCGTTCAGGCGTCGCTGGATTAGCAGACAAGGCCGCTTGGATGCGAACAATCTCTTGCTTCAGCTGTCTTATGTGTAAGAGCGTCTTCTCGCCACCATCGATGGTCCCGCGAAGTTCGCTGAGCCGCCGCACACGTTCGCTTTCTCGCACCACCTGTGCAATTCGCACACCGAGTTCCTCGATTTGCCCTTCTATGGCAGCGATCTCGACATTCCGCTCCCCTAACGCTGTTGTGCAGCGGACATGCTCATCGTTGAGTTTGGCGATCTCTAACGTGGAAGCGCGGACCTCTTCCAACGCCTTAACAAACCGGTCCAACCGCTCCACTGCCTGCTCGTGCGTCCGGTGTGCTGTTTCCTCCGCACTCTTTGCCAGCGTAAATGTGCTGGTCAACCGTTCAGCGTTTTCTAGTGATCGCCCCACAGCTTCGCTGGCGCGGTTAAGTTCCGCAAGCCGCTCAGGACTTGCCTCCGCTGCTTGTTGACCGATCAACCCATTGAGCCTTTCGAGACGATTTACCGCTCGAACCTGCTCGGCCCGCAATTCACCCTGCTTTCCGATCAGCCTCGCATGCTCCCGCGTGGCCGCCTCATAGCGTGACCCCGCCTTTGGCGTACGGCGCGTTGGATTGATATAGGCTCCAAGTTCAGCCGCGACACGATCTGCCACGCGACGAGAAAGTGCGCCGCCCGTTACCGTATCGATTTCACGCGCAATCGCGCTTTCAAGAGTAATGCGTTCGCCACGCGCTTTGGCTGTCTGCCGCTCGGAATCGAAATCTGGTATCGGCACGTAGAGCGATCGACGCTGCTCGACCCACAAGAGCCCGAACCGACCCGCAGCCTCGTCTCCCCCGGACATCCCGATAAGTTGACTGAGCGCTTCTTCCGCATCGGCGCCGCGCGCGCTAACGCGCCCCGTTGAAAGATCGGTGAGATCAGCTGACCTCCCACTCCCGAACGTCTTGCTGATGCGCCAGGATTTTCCCTGAACCTCGATGTCCGCTTCGATCCGCGACGAGCCCCCCGCACCCCTACTGGCAAGCGTTGTGATAGCGCCACCTTTTGCCGTATGCCGCGTGAAGAGCACCGCACGGATTGCGCGGAACAGCGTCGACTTGCCAAGCTCGTTGGGCCCGGCCAGGACATCGAGCCCACCTGAAAAACCCTCAACCGCGATAGGCTTATGGAATTGGCCCACTTCAGCCAGTCGCAACGCACGAATTTTCATGGCGCCTCTCCGGCATCGCGCGCAAAGGCCATGAGCTTCAATAACGCAGTGCGTGCAACCGCTGGGTCCAAACCACTCACCGTTTGAGCGCCAATTCCGGCCATCACGCCCTCTCGAGCGTCAGTATCCGCGCGCGCAATCTCTGCAAGTCGCCCGATGACCGTTCGCAGTTCCCCATCCGAGCCCGCCAGTTCGTCAAGTATCGACTCGTCAATTTCTCCAGCCAGACGGACGTCCTCGTCCCGCCAATCGAGATGTTGAAGGCGTGGTTCGAGTTCGCGGCGCAATCGCTCCAGCGCCGCTTGCTCCCCAAGCGCAAGGCTCCCGCTGAGCCTGACTGACAACAATAGCCGCTTTTGCGGATCAGCCATTCGCGCGATGTCCCGATCGAGCACATCAAGATCCGCAACACCGCTGATCTGCCGTTCCAGTTTCGCCCAAACGTAATGACCGCACGCAACTGGCGTCACAGTGATGTGCGATGGATCGCCCGATGAACCAGAACGCTCAAGCGTAATGACCAGCACCTGCCCTTTTTCATTGTTGGTCGTGTTATCAGGCTCAGGCGTGCCCGAATACCAGCACCTGTCGGCAACGCGCTTCGTTCCATGCCAGTCCCCAAGCGCCAGGTAATCGAGCCGCGCCGCACCGACACGCGCTGGATTAATGAAAACCTGGCACTCTCCTTGCGAGCCGAAGCCATGCACCGATCCGTGCGCCAACCCGATGCGAAGCCCCGCATCGAGCAATCCAGCCTCATTCATCCATGCCGTTGGATCAACCGTCATCGCCTTGGCTGTGAGCGGTGCTGGCAGAACTGTGACGCCAGCGCCAACCGCAATAAGCTCAGATCGATCAGCCAATACGATATTCTCAGCCACACCATACCGACGAACACGAGACCAGATGCCGCCGACGCCAGCTGAATCATGATTGCCCGGCAACAATATCCAAGTCAGTCCGCGATGCTGCGCCATCCGCGTCAACGGCTGACGCACCGCTTTCTCCTTGAGATCGGGTGCATCGTAAACATCACCCGCGACGAGTACATGCGAGGCACCATGCGTGCGCGCCACGTCCGCAATGCGATCGATAGCATCAAGCCGCGCCTCTTCGAGACGCCCGGCAAGCCGCTCATCAAAGCCACCGAACCGCTTTCCGATTTGCCAATCCGCCGTGTGAACGAAAGTAAATCGCATGTGCTGCTCTGATTTGCTTCTACAATGCCGCCGTTCGAAAACGGCTACCGATGCCAGACGCTAGGTTCTTAGTTTGTTCCAGCCTCATGTCAATCGCATCGGCATCGTTTTCCACTCGTTATCCGCACACGTCTTGAATGCGTGCCGTCGGAGGTTACGAATAGCAACGAACCAGATCATTTCATCTGTGTATTGGAAAGTTCGAAAGCACGACTCATGGCAGCAGACATTGATTGCATCATCATTGGCGCAGGTGTAGTCGGCCTAGCTATCGGGCGTGAGCTTGCTATTAGCGGCCGTCAAGTGATGGTGATCGAACAGCACCCGCAAGTCGGAGCCGAAACATCGTCACGCAATTCCGAAGTCATCCATGCAGGACTCTACTATCCGCCCGACAGTCTCAAGGCTCGCGCATGCATCGAGGGCAAGGAACTCCTTTACCGCTTCGCCGCGGACAACGGTGTCACAGTCCAGCGGCACGGAAAATTGCTCGTTGCCAGTTCTGAAGCACAGTGCTCAAAACTCGAAGCAATAGCAGCCAATGCCAAAGCCAGCGGCGTAAACGATCTCATCGGGCTCACAGCGAACGACGCGCGCGCATTGGAGCCGGAGCTTGTTTGCCATACCGCTTACTTATCGCCATCCACTGGCGTCATCGACACGCATAGCTTCATGCAAGCGATTGAGGGCCACATCCAGGCAAACGGTGGTGAAGTTGTATTGTCGACACCCGTGGCACGCGTGTCAGTAGACCCCGATGGCTACCGCGTGTTCCTCGCTTCGACCGACGAAAACGACGACACGTTAGAAAGCATCTCCTGCAATACACTTGTCTTAGCCGCAGGACTGCACACGACAACACTAGCAGCACCACTGTTCAGTGCTTCGAAACCATCCGATCGCAATGCCGCCTACGTTCCACCTCAGACCTATTACGCCAAAGGCCATTATTTCTCGCTC
>AERA01030587.1_pt1 | contig 13695 bp, 4 predicted proteins | sample 267968 | NCBI WGS metagenome assembly AERA01 (sample SAMN02954363, study PRJNA61401) | activated sludge metagenome | biome: terrestrial; feature: wastewater treatment plant; material: activated biomass; isolation source: activated biomass of an industrial wastewater treatment plant | reverse complement strand
GGATCTGAGCTTTCATCACATTGAATGGTGATATCAGCAGGGCAAGTGATCACTGGCGCTGTATTGTCGTCGACTGTAATCGTCTGAACACAGGTGGCTACATTTCCGCAATCATCCTCAGTACTCCACGTACGGGTAATGACGTATCCCGCCGGGCATCCTGATCCAACCGTTACATCAGAAAACGAAATCTCAGGTTCATCATCACAATTGTCCGTGGCAGTTGCACTTCCGGTATTCTCCGGAGTCGTATCCTCATCACATTCAATAGTGACATTGGATGGGCAGGTCATCAAAGGGGCTTCACTGTCATCCACAAATATCATTTGCTGGCATGTACTGGTATTTCCGCACCCATCGGTCGCGGTCCAGGTCCGGACTATAGAAATACCCTCTGGACAACCTGCTCCCATGACACTATCCGAAAACGTGACATCAGTCTCATCCGGACAATCATCAGTGGCCACAGCCACACCCGTATTCGAAGGGTCTGTGGACTCCGAACAATCAATGGTCACATCCGGCGGGCAGGTGATCTGTGGTCCTTCCAGATCCAGCAGTACAATTAACTGTATACATGAATTCACATTACCGCATTCATCTTCCACCAGCCAGGTCCGCTGTATCGTCAACAGCATGGGACATGTTCCCTCAATCGTAATATCACTGAACGTCACAGTCGGATCCGGGTCACAATTATCATCCACATCTGGCATGCCGGTATTCGCCGGCAAGGTCCCGTCTTCACAATCAATAGTGACATCATCCGGACAACTGATCGCAGGCGCTTCATTATCCTGCACGGATATGATCTGCAGACAAGTCGACACATTTCCACAATCGTCCTCCGCAGTCCAGGTTCTGTTGATGATGGATTCCTGCGGGCATGCGCCGCCGATCACATCATCATCAAATGAGATGGATGGGGAGTTGTCACAGTTATCACTGGCCGATGCTGTACCTGTAACTGCAGGCAACGTACTTTGTGTACACGAGATAGTGATATTCGCCGGACAGCTGATAACAGGGGCAATATCATCCACCACTGTAATTATCTGGACGCAGGTGCTGCTGTTTCCACAATTATCAAATGCAGTAAAGGTCCGGGTGATCGTCTGTTCCTGCGGACAATCGCCGGCTGATACCATCGATGAGAATGATAATGCCGGGGATGTATCACAATTATCTGATGCAGTCGGTGTTCCGGTACTTGTCGGAGCAGTTGATGTTCCGCAGTTGATCGTCACATTCGGTGGACATGTGATCAGTGGCGGTGTGCTGTCATCGATTGTAATGATTTGCACGCATGTGCTGCTGTTGCCGCAATCATCAGTAGCTACCCATGTTCGCGTAATTGAATACTCGTCCGGGCAAGGACCGCCGGCGGAGACATCGCTGAATGTAATTTCAGGCGTCGGATCACAATTGTCAGAAGCAGTAGCTGTTCCCGTGTTTGCCGGGTCTGTGCTTTCTGTGCACTCAATGGTCAGGTTCGCCGGACAATTGATCACAGGCGGTGTGGCATCGCGCACCAGGATATCCTGGATACAGGTGCTGGAATTACCACAAGCATCGGTCGCAATCCATGTTCTGACAATCATAAAGGTTTGCGGGCCACTGGCTGCTGTTACATCCATAAAGGTGACCTCCGGATCCGGATCACAATTGTCCACTGCCGTAGCTGAACCCGTTGCAGCTGGATCCGATGATTCATCACATTCAATCGTTATGTCCGGTGGACAGGTGATCTGAGGTGGTGTATTATCCTGAACAGAAATCGTTTGTACACAAGTTGAAGTATTCAGACAATCATCTGTTGCGATCCACGTCCGGAGAATTGAATATTCTTGCGGGCAAGCGCCGCCAACTGTAGTATCCTCGAAAGTGATGCCCGGTGCGGGGTCGCATTCATCAGAAGCGCTGGCCGTTCCGGTATTAGCCGGTGCGGTGCTTTCCGTACAGGAAATGGTCTCATTCGGCGGACATGTAATCACCGGGGGTGTCACATCCGCGAGTTCGATCATCTGCATGCACATGGCCATATTGCCACTATTATCCATGGCGATCCATGTGCGTGTAATCTTGAAGCCGGTCGCGCATAATGACGAAGCGGCTGTCACATCACTATAGGTAATATCCGGGGAGGCATCACAAATATCAAATGCAGAGGGATATCCAGTAATCGACGGATGCGGATTCGCGTCACACTCAATGGTTACATTGGGCGGGCAGGAAATCACCGGTGGTGTATTGTCCCGTACAAAAACCGAGTACTGACACATGGATGAATTCCCGCAGGGATCCACCGCGCGCATGGTAATTAGTGTAGTACCCTGACTCAGGGACACCATATGACCCGGTGAATAGATCCCCGGGATGCCGGCGATGGTAATTTTAACATCGATCATACTTGGATTCGCGCACTGATCCGACACCACAGGCTGGGGCAAGGTATACTTGGTTGTGCATACACCGGGATCAGTGTTCACTGTGAGATTCGCAGGACAAACAATCGTTGGCGGTTGATCGTCAATAATCAGGATTTCCTGGACATCGGTACGTTGCCCACTGGTACACCAATCCATCACGGTCCAGGTGCGCAGCAGTTTTTGGGATCCATTGCACATCGGGATCAGTTGGTCAGTCTTCCAGACAACATATTGACACAAATGGTCGATAGGCACACCGTTGAATGTGGGAACACCGGTATTGGAAGGGTCTGTGTTCGGATTGACACAACTCACAGAAACATCTGGCGGGAATACGATCTGGTTGATCGCGGGCTTACGCAAGTAGATAATATCCTGGCACGTGCTGCTGTTCCCCCAGTTATCCGTGGCCGTCCAGGTCACAGTGACTTTTTGTGTCAAGTGGTGCGGATTGCAATTCAGGTTCTGAATGACATAGGAATACCAGATATCGGGATCCGGGTCACAATTATCTTCCACAGATTCCAGGAAACTTTCAAAATCAAGTGTTTGGATATCCTCGGTACAGTAAATGGTATCTGGCGTACAGCTGAAAACCGGCTTCAGTTTATCTTCCACATACACAGTAGACATACAACTGTTGCCCGTGCAGTCTTCATTGACCATCACCATGAGTTCCTGCCCGATCTGGGCACAGAACACAGTATCGTTCAATGGCCCCATGATATCCACGGTATACTGGAACGGCAGACAATTACCGGAATTCACCAGGATAAGCGATGTCAACACTGCGTATCCTTCCTGGTTAAGCGAGACATTGACATAGGGCTTGCAGCTCAGCGGCGGCTGTTGTGCAAACTCCTGAGGAGGTGCAGTTGCTGATTTTTCCTCAAAATAATGCCAGGGCGTGAGGGTGAGACCCTGGAGTTCATCAATCCAGTCTGCAGGGGCAGAGACTGCCGCATAGGATGAGCTCAGCACAATACCGAGCGCCAGTACAAATCTTTTTGCGCGGCTGGATAGGAATAAGGGAGTAGAAAATGGTTGCGTTTCCATTGTTACTGATATTGACGTTTGGGTTAAAGCCGGCCAAACCCCGTTCGGGGAAAGAATAGCCGGTACTCTTTCGGTGTAAGCTTCGGTCAACAATGGATAGAAAAAATGAGCGGGAGGGGAAATCGCAATTCCCCTCACCGTCAATCAACTATTATCATTCGGTTCGTATAGAAATGTAAATCAGATTCAATTTCGTATTTGTAAATGCCCTGGCCCGGCAACTCATTCCGCCTGACCACAAACTCATTTTCACCCTGCAACAAAGTGACAGACCGCTTGACGGCCAATCGACCATTCATGTCATAGATGCGCAACACGGCAGGTTCCTCATGCGGGCTGTTCAAGGTGATCAGGGTCATATCCTTGAATGGATTAGGCTTGTTGAGGATCTGCCCTTCGGCTGTTCTTTCCTGCTTCAGCGTTACGCCGAAAGGTGCGGAGTCATCAATTTGATAACTGCATGCTGTGGTCGGTCCCTGGGCAATAAACAGGCTGAAGTTCCTGGCTACCGTAGTCTTCTTCACCCAGAAGGTCAACAGCGCTACCTGTTCTGTAGCCCAGCCACCGGAGGAGAATACAGCTACTGAGCCTGTTTCCTGCAGATTTGCCGGCATCCTGAAATCCTCTGCCTGGAAGCTGGCGCCCGGCGTCCAATCGAGCAATTCATATCCGTAATAATCCCAGTTGAAGGAGAATTGGACCGCCTCAAAATCGGAGGCTTCATTTAACACAAGTTCTACCTTGTATATATCCTTTTCAATGTCAGGCTGGATCGTATAACTCACCAACGCCTGCCGGTCTGTCCGGGGTAAGATCTGGCCTCCATTGGTCTGCAGAATAGCGCTTCCGTTCAAATCCCCGATCTTGATGGAATTGAAATTCACCGCATTCATATTGCTTTCAAAAGGCTGGATCTGATAGGTTTCAGGGAAGAGGGATACCCAGGGATCATGTGGATCCGGGAAGACATGTGCCTCATCCACAAATCGCCATGATTTGTTATTCGGCAATTCATCATAATACCCCAGTATCAATTTGCGAAGTTCAACGATATCAATCGCCGTCACACTCTTACTGTTATTGGCATCAGCCGCGATATACTGGTAAGGTGATGACAGGTCACCGATCCCCAACAGGTATTTCTGAATACGAACCAGGTCGAGTGTCGTGACGCCATTCCGGGCATCTCCAGAACGCTCCGGTCGTACCGTGTAGCTTCCACCAAATGTCATGGGCGGGAAGACGAAGTAGCCGTCTCCATTGCTGGGTGTGCCGGGGAATGAGCTGCCATCAAGGTAGACCATGGCACCACCAAGGGTGCCTGCACCGGGCACTTTCAATTTTCCTGAAATAGTCCCCAGGCCACCCATTTCCGGGCAGACATCACTATTGTCCTGGATGATCACAAATGTTGTGCATACATCCATCAATCCATTATTGTCAATCACCCAAAGCTCGATAGGCTGATGACCCAATTGACTGCAATCAAAAATCTCCGTCACGTGCGTCACCTCCTCACTGAAGGCCAATGTGATCGGATTACCACAAGGATGGTAACTGCTGGCATCAAACATCTCCGGTCGAAGCTGAACCATGCCCCAATCCCCTGTTCCATCACCATCCGTATCCATTTCCATCAGGTTCGCACTCAACCCATGGATACAAACAGCAGAAGGCGTCTTGCAACTTTCGACGGTCACCAGTTGCTCTTCGGTCGCACTGTTTCCACACTGATCCCAGACCGTATACAGTACGCGATGCGTGCCCAATGGCATGTATCGAGAAAATGCTACAGTGCCACCGTATTGAATCGTGGACGTGACCTCTAATGAATTATCGTTGTCAAAATCTATGTAATAACGCCAGCGCAATGCAGCAGCGCTACTGCAATCATCGGTTGCCGATGCTTCAAACTCAAGCGTCAACCCGCCACATTCCGGATCGAATGAGCATTCTTCCCGGTCAGCGACAGGTTCTATTTCCGGTACGACCGAATTCATTGCTTTCAGGATCTGGGTATGCGTCCATGTCCATCCACTCGTGGAATTGACCTGGCACCAGTCCACGACCGTCCAGGTGCGCAGGATCTTGAAGCACGCTTCATCACCCGGTGAAAACTGGAAGACCATATCCTCATAATTAAACGTGACGAGGTCGCACGGGCCGTCAGCCAGGATCGGTTCTTTGTATGGAAAATTCAAATTGGCGGTGTCAAATTGTGCTACATCACACACATTGAATGCCGTATAATCATCCGGCCAGGTGATCTGCGATTCATCAAACAAATCATAGTTCACGATCGTGATGACCTGTTGGCAGGTAGCGTGCAATAATCCATCATCCGTTGCCGTGAACGTACGCACCAGGGTCCCTGTCCCACAATTGTTGACATTCAGGACATGCGTTTCAGACACGGCTACATTGCAATTGTCAGTTGCCAGTCCATCCAAACCGACACACTGTAATCCCGGATTTCCGGGGGCGCCGGGATCATCGATGCAGATCTGTTCACGGTCTGCTTCATCGAGGACGACTGTCCCGAATACATCGAGATTATTTACGGTGAACGGGAATTCACAACTGATTGTGAGATTCGTCGGACAAATGATCTGGGGCGGCAGTTTGTCCTGCACTTCCACCTGGACCATGCAATCGTTGAAATGGCCCGCGAGATAATTCTCATCGACGGGACCGGGAATGACAGGGACGTCATAAACCCGCAATACGACCATGATATTATTGTGTTCAATATCCTCGCAGCAGAACTGGATGAAATCGTCAAAGCGGTTATCCGGATTGCCGGGGTTTTCACAGGTATACCCATTGGGCAGGCTCATTCGTCGAACCTTGAAGTACACGTCACCACAGTTATCTCCACTGGCCTGGTCGAATACATGCGCAGGGATCAGGGTGATGCCTTCATTGTTGACCGGGATCACAAGGTTTTGTCTGCACACAGGCGCAGGAGGTTGAAGATCCTGCACGGTCAGGTACATGGAATCTTTTCCAATCTTTCCACAATCGTTGATCGCGAAATAGATGATCTTATGCACACCTTCGGGCAAACCGGCAACGGGACCTCCATTTCCCTGGATAGTCGGAAATGGTCCGTTTGTTTGAACAGTCCACATGGAAGAGCAATCTTCGGAGATGCCGGCTGGTGGCAATATGGTACTGGCTGTGCAGTTTACTGATCCGGTGGAAATAGTCATATCGGCTGGAGCGTCGACGACGGGGCCGGTTTCATCCAGCACTTCAATAAATTGAGTCGCTGTCGTACTCTCGTTTCCGGCACACCAGTCTGTCACGGTCCAAACGCGATTGAATTTCATCGACCCGGAACATACAGGGATCGGAATATCGATATAGATCGCGGTGAGGTTACAAAAGGTACCATTGATAATCGGGTTACCATCAACCGTCGGATATCCCGGAGGCCCGTCCGGTGAAGTGTCAGGGACCGGGAAGCACGACAAGGTGATGTCGTCCGGGAAGACAACATCCTCCAGGTCAGCTTTTTCAAGGGAGATCGTCTGCTCGCATGTCGTGGCGTTATTATAGATATCCACAATCGTATACGTGCGCCGGTAAACCGAGATAATATTACCCACACAGTTGCCTGAGGAGATCAGTTCATCATCCACGAGGATAGACACCGGGGAACAATCCTCCACATCATCAGTGGTCATCCCCACATAGGCCTCAATATCAGCTGTGCATTCCAGCGTAACATCATCCGGGCACATCACGGAAGGCGCTTGTTTATCCAGCACCAATATCTGGGTCATATGCATATTGCCGGACGCACCATCCTCTACAATGACCATATACGTATTTCCGATCATGTCGGCCGTAATGATGTCCCCCAGGGACATGCCATTCTCCATGATCTCGATGGTAAACGGTCCGAGGCAATTCGAAGTCGAGACCTGGAGGGACATCAGGGTCAACTGATCCATACAGGCTGCCGAAAGGTTGACGTTGATCTGAGGCGGGCCGGAAAGGTTGCATTGGCTCCTGGCGTCTGGAGTGAACGCCAGGGTCAGGCCCAGGAAAATGAGAGTGTATAGTGTGCTGCTTACCCGGAGGGTAGTGTGAACTAGGGTATTCATAAAAGACGATTTGGGTTCTCAATCATTGTTACTGGTTTGGGACCTGTTTTGGGATGAGACCGGGGTTGCGACTATTACATATTATATATTTTTATAAGATGATTATCGGTATCAATTAGCCGAATACACATTACAAATATATGTAATATGTTTGTTTCACAAAATAAAATGATCGATTCTTTACATTTTTTTATATCACATAGATTTTTTAATAATATTTATACTATTATAATTTAATATTTTACGTATATTTTCACCCTTTGCACCCCTGTATTTTCCCTATGGCATTCCGGCTTCCGGAACCTGTCAGCCGATCACAATTAGTGCCAGAGAGCCTGGAGTTGCGCACCTTCCCCACGTCGATCACGTGATCCTGTCCAAATCCAAAGGCACATTTATAATACCTTTGCACGACAGCCAGTTATCTGTGTTCACAGATATGCGTTTTTTACCCCCTAATTCGTTTTGAAATGCGCTTTCCAACTCATTTTGTATCCTCCACATGCTCCCTGTCCCGAGTTTGGCTATGCATAGGCTTGTCACTTGGCCTGTTGATCACATCATCCTGTAATCAGGATCCGCCTGCTGATTCTTCGGGCATTCCCGGAGAGCCCACGCTCACGGCCAAGGACCCGCTCCTGCGCCTGGTTCCTCCTGCTGAATCCGGGATTGATTTCCAGAATTATATCCACGAAACCTTTGAAATGAATATCACCACGCACATCAACACATCAAATGGTGGTGGTGTGGCCATTCTCGACATCAACAACGATGGCCTGCAGGATGTCTATTTTATCTCCAGTTCCGGAGAAAACAAGATGTACCTCAATGAAGGCGACCTGAAGTTCAAGGATATCACAGCTACCTCCGGCCTGGCTTCGGAAAACGGATTTGAGGTAGCCGTCACTGTTGTGGACATCAATGCTGACGGCCTTGAGGATATCTATATCTGCCGGGCCGGCCCGACACTCAACGAAGATCGTCGTAACAAACTGTACATCAACAACGGCGATCAGACCTTTTCAGAGCAATCCCGGAGGTATAACCTGGACGATGCTTCGGCTTCGATGGGAGCTGCATTTTTTGATTTTGATCAGGATGGCGACCTGGACCTGTACCTGCTGAATTATCCGGTGGATTTCAGTTATGCCAGCCGTGTCAATGTGGGCCCAACCGCGGATGGTAAAACGGTGAAGCCGCTCCTGAATCCCATCGATCCCCATGATACGGACCGCTTCTACCGGAATGACGGTCCGCCGGCAGAAAATGGGCAAGGCGGCTTTGTGGATATATCAAAGGAAGCCGGCATTTGGAACTTTGGGTATGGACTCAGCCTGGCCATCGAGGATTTTAACTCGGATGGATGGATGGATGTGTATGTGGCCAACGATTTCATTCAGCCCGACCGGATCTATATCAATAACCGGGATGGCACCTTCACCGACCGGTTAGGTGATTATCTGAAGCATACCACGCAACATTCCATGGGTACCGACCTGTCTGATTTTGACAATGATGGTTTATTCGACCTGGTGGCTGTTGACATGCTCAGTCATACCCAGTACCGGCGGAAAACTGTTCTCAGTACAAACTCCCAGAACAAATACACCAGCCTGGTCCATAATAATTATTTTGAACCGGTGGTCCGCAATGTGCTTCAGCGGAACAATGGCGATGGCACTTTCAGTGATATTGCGTGCCTGGCCAATATATTTCAAACCGATTGGAGTTGGTCCAGTTTGATGGTCGATCTTGATAATGACTCCTGGAAAGACCTCCTGATCACCAATGGATACCAGCGGGAGGTGACGGATGTGGATTTCATCAACTTCACGTTTAATGATATTGAAGCCAAGGGATCCATTCAAAAGCAATTCCGGGATGTCCATGATTTTCTCGGGCTGATCCCGCAATACAAGCTTCGCAATTTTGCCTATCAGAACAACGGGGATTGGACGTTTACCGACGTTTCCGGAAAATGGATGACTATTCCGGCCAGCTGGTCCAATGGTGCGGCTACAGCGGATCTCGATAATGACGGTGATCTTGACTATCTCGTCAACAATATCAATGACCCCGCTTTCGTCTATGAAAACCTGGCCCGCGAAAAGACTCCACACCATTATCTCCAGATCAAATTGAAGGGGCCTTCCACCAATCCACAGGGTGTCGGCGCCCAGGTCAAAATTGAAGTTGGAGACGCAAAACAATACCAATTAATGACCCCGACCAAAGGGATCTTCTCCTCCGTTGAACATCTGTTGCACTTCGGTCTCGGTGATGCGACCCGGGTCGACCGCGTGGAAGTGATCTGGCCCGATGGAAAACATGAAGTTTTGCAGCAAGTCAATGCCGATCAGCGCCTGACCCTGACCTATGATCCGGCGCTACCTGTTGCAGACCGGACAAACAAGTATGCATCTCAATATTTCAGCAGCAAATCATTTGCGGGACTAGAATTCCAACATGAGGAAAACAGTTATATCGATTTTGAAGTGCAGTTCATGCTTCCGTGGGGCTTATCCGAACTCGGTCCTTTGATGGATACTGCCGATGTCAATGGCGATGGCCTGACTGATTTTTATGTGGGCAACTCATTTGACAAAGCCGGGGCGCTTTACCTGCAACAGCCAGAAGGCCGGTTTACCCAACTCAGTCCGGAAGTTTTTGCCGCGGATGCGATCTACGAGGATCAAGGGGCCGTATTCTTTGATGTGGATCTCGACAACGATCAGGATCTGTTGATCCTCAGTGGCGGTTATGAAAGTACGTCCGAACAGGCATGGCAACCGCGACTATATATCAATGAAGGTGCTCGGGGTTTCTTTCCGGCAAAAGGAGCTTTACCCTTATTGGAGAATGTATGTCTTCGGGCGGTGGCGCAAGATGTGGATGGGGACCAGGATCTTGATCTGATCATTGGTGGTCGTGTACATGCGAAAGGCTATCCAACCTCTCCAAGAAGCTATGTACTCAAAAATGAACGGACACATTTTGTTGATGCCACGGTGACCATGGCTAAAGATTTCCTGAATCCCGGCATGATCACAGACCTGGCTATAGCGAATATCGATGGTGATGTGCACATGGAACTCATTGTCGTTGGGGAATGGATGGGCATTACAGTTTACGAAATTCGGGATGGTCACATTACCCTGGAGGATGCAGAGGAGCTTGGGCTTGACAAATCTGAAGGCTTCTGGAACCGGCTTGTTGTCCATGATATGGATGGTGATGGCGACATGGACCTGGTGACGGGCAATATTGGATTAAATACACAGTATAAACCGTCGATCGAAAAGCCCATCATGTGTTATGCTGCTGATTATGATGATAATGGCAGCCTCGATCCGATCATCACATATTATGAAGGAGATGCGAAATATCCCCTGGTGCAAAAGGATGTGTTGATCAAACAGGTACCGGTATTCAAAAAGAAATTCGTCTATTCGAAAGACTATGCCCGCGCGACCATCGAAGACATTCTTTCAAAAGAACAGATCCGGAATTCGCACATCTTGCAGTCGAGGATCGTTTCTTCCGGGTGGTGGAAAAATGAGGAAGGCACTTTCACCTTCCAGGCCTTTCCCCCACAGGCCCAGGCTTCGATCGTTCAGGGCATGGTGATCCATGATTTTAACCGTGATGGTTATCCCGATATTTTCCTTGCCGGCAACAAATACATGATGGAAGTGGAAACGGGCCGGCTCGATGCCGGAACCGGAACCTTGCTGCAGGGGAATGGCCAGGGCCGGTTTGAATGGGTTCCTAATTATCAAAGCGGCATCTGGGCCGATGGTAATGTGCGCGATATCGTTGTACTGCAACAGCGCCAATCCGATGATTATATCCTGGTGGTATCAAATAACAATGGGCCGCTTGAAACGTTCTTACGACACTCACCCGTTCAGTAATTGAAACTGTTGAATTCATGCTACATTACACCACACTTTTAATTGGATCCGTGCTGATGGTCTTATCCACCCAGGTGGGCTGTCGTGATTCTTCCAAGGAAAAAGCCAATACGGAAATCAATTCCACTTCACCGGATCAATTGGTTTCGAATGACACTACCGCCCGGATCCGGATCGACAGCCTGATCAATAAAGTCAATCAACAAGTGCGTGCCGCTGGCCCGCATTCCAGTTTGCCCTTCCCCAAGTACAACGTAACCGACACGATCAAATACTGGTTGCTCGAAAACAAATCCGCCCGGATCTCCTCTACGTTCCAATTGCCCCGATATCTGACCTGGCCGACTTTCTTTGTTCATGAAGGCCATCTGGCCATGGTCCGTCATCGTGAATGGGTTCAATTCCCCGGCGATACAACAGCTGCGGAAATCATGATCTACCTGGATCCTGGAGGTGATATTGTGTACTGTGAAGGTCGTGAGTCATCGCTCAAGAACAAGATGCCTCCGGGGTATATCCGTACACTTCCGTTTTCCGAGTGTCAGAAAACGAAAGGTGAATTGAAAAAACTATATGAGGGTCACTGGAAAGAAATCCTACTTGCATTTGAACTCGCCGGGGTACCCTTGAATTTCAAATCCGATTCCGATTAGCATTTTCAGATCCCGGAACTTCCTGCGACGATCAGGGATCCGCCACCGGATAAACCCAATCCAGTTTTTTGAAACAGTGGTAATCGGCTGACCCCAAATCGATCTCCGTGCTGAAAAACTGTTGTACCTGCCGCTTGTTGTACTGCAATTGTACGTGACCGTGTACCAGGGGTCGATTCACTCCCTGTTGCCGCGCATAGTCTTCGAGAAATGAAGCAAACTGGATGATCGAACGCGGATCCATTGACAGGTTAGTAAGCTGCGTCGTATTCACCAGCGTCTGGATATTGATGGGCAGATATTCCTGCCGATCCTGGTCAAACACAAAAAACCCAAGCTCATGGATCTTTCGTGTATCTGCTTTAACGCGCCAGGCAAAACGATTTCCGATCGTTGTCCAGTCCATCCTGTTTGGCAATAAAAACCCTCGCAATGGGAACAGGACCTGGAAAACGATGTAGGGTAAAAGAATATACCTGACCACCACTGGCCAGTTTTTGCTTGTCCGGGCTGGCCATTTGCCAATTTGCGTCAATGCCGTCGGATAAACCTTTCGGACTGCCTTGATCCCCCAGGGAATTTCCCGGATATCAAAAAAGAGGATCATGGCAAAAAACATCACATAGGGAAAGATGCCAATGTCATCAAACATCGCGGCATTCATGATATGGAAGATCAGCAACGGAACAAAGATCCAGTTACGCCACCTTTTGATCAGCAGCAGCGGAGCGAGCAGGTCGAGTGCCAGTCCACCATAATTGAGGGCCATAATGCCTGCTTCATTTTTAAGTAAATCATAAAAGAAGACCTGATCAGGTAATCCGTCCACCAGGGTCCGGATCGGCTCCTGCCGGATAAGCCAGTCATACTTCAGTTTGGGCAGGGCTGCGAAGAAATAGGCAATTACGACTTGTAATTTCAACACGCCCGGCTGCCAGGCCGGTATAAAATCTACTTTAGCTTTTCCCCGCCGCAAAGAAAAATATTGATCAGCCTGGGTAAAACTCAGCAGAAAGGCGATCAGGATAAACAAATAGATATGGTTATTATAAATGCTCTTGTCCAGTAAGAGCACATAGAAATAACCAACGGCAAAAAGTCGGCACGACCATTTAAAAAATACACCCAGGGTTATGCAGACCGCAAGGACAAGCAACAGGCCCAGAAGTCCATTCAACCAGATCTCGGGTAGCGGTTTGACCCAATGGAAAAAATCATAGGTGAAGTTGACAGACGGCAGTACAAACATATTCCGGACCAGGTCCATCCGGAAATAGATCACAATATCGATGACCATAAACACACCAAAGATCACTCGGAATAAAGCGAGTGTATACGGCTCTACAGGTTTGAGACCCAGCTTTCGGACTTTCTCAAGGCTATTTTTCACTGGTTATCCAGGGCTGTAATGAAAATCTGCTGTGAATATAAAGAGAAAGGCCTCTCTCCATGATCATGGAGAGAGGCCATCCCAAAAACCGATTTATATACTCTATAAACCTATCGTAGTTACAAGAGCACGCGGCTTATT
>AERA01022320.1_pt1 | contig 13701 bp, 10 predicted proteins | sample 267968 | NCBI WGS metagenome assembly AERA01 (sample SAMN02954363, study PRJNA61401) | activated sludge metagenome | biome: terrestrial; feature: wastewater treatment plant; material: activated biomass; isolation source: activated biomass of an industrial wastewater treatment plant | reverse complement strand
AGTCCCGCGCAGTCCTTAGAACCGAACCCAACATTCGCCAACCACAGGCCCGATGCAGAAAACGAAAAGTCCGCCGCCAAGAGCTGTGAGGCTGCGGCCAAGCCCGCTACGCGAACGGATCTGATGGCAATGCTTGCCCAGTTGAACATTGATGTGAAGACCATCGATCACCCGCCGGTGTTTACAGTTGCCGAGAGCGAGGCTATCGAGCGCACGATACCGGGCGGGCATACCAAGAATCTTTTCTTGAAGGATGCCAAGTCCAAGCTCTTCCTTGTCGTTGCAGAAAGCCACACAAAGGTCGATCTTAAAGCCCTCGCGACGCGGCTGGGTGCAGGGCGCTTCAGTTTCGGCAAGCCCGATCTTTTGATGGAAGTTTTGGGTGTGACGCCGGGTTCGGTCACTGCCTTTGCGGCGATGAATGACACGGAGGAACGGGTTACGGTCGTGATCGATGATAATTTGATGCAATACGATACCGTGAACTGCCATCCGCTGGAAAACGCCGCAACGACCAGCATTGCGCGAGCCGACCTTTTCCGGTTTTTATCCGCCTGCAAACATGAGCCGCGCGTCGCATCGCTGGGCTCTGATGAAGGGTCATCCCCGGTATGAGATCAACTCGCGGGCCTAGGTAGCGGGCTCCCAAATCGCAGAGCCGCTTGGGCTGCGCGCCAAAACACCCTATATCGATGGGGATTTCATTAGGAGGATGACATGGACTTTGGATCTGGCGGTTCGACCACCATTGGCGGAGCAGGTGGCGCCGATCTCATCAAGGATTCGTCAACAGCCGGTTTTGCGCAGGACGTGATCGAGGCATCGAAATCAGCGCTCGTGCTGGTCGATTTCTGGGCGTCGTGGTGCGGCCCCTGCCGGACACTTGGCCCGGTTCTCGAGAAGGTCGTTAAAGCCTACGGCGGCAAAGTGCGTTTGGTGAAGATCGACACCGACAAGCACCAGGCGATCGCTGAGCAGTTGCGCGTCCAATCGCTGCCCACCGTCTACGCATTCAAGGATGGCCGCCCGCTCGATGGCTTCATGGGCGCGATTCCCGAAAGTCAGGTGCGCAGCTTCATCGACCGACTGCTGGGTGCTGACGCAGGCGATGAACTACAGGAGGCGATGGCAGAAGCTGATGCGGCAATCGCGGAAGGTGATCTGCAAGGTGCGGCCGAGATTTATGCAGCGGTCCTGCAGCAAGATCAGCTCAATCCAGCCGCACTTGCCGGCCTCGCGAACTGTTATCTAAAGAGTGGCGATTTGGTTCGTGCCGAGCAAACGATCGAACTTGTTCCGCCCGACAAGCGCAACAATTCCGCGGTCGAAGCGGTCCGCGCAGCATTGGAGCTGTCGCGAAAGGCTGGTGACGCGGGCGATGTGGTTGAACTGGAATCAAAACTCGCTGCCAACCCGGCCGATCACCAGACGCGCTATGATTTGGCAATTGCGCTCGCCGCGAAGGGCTTAAAAACGGAAGCGGTCGATAACTTGATCGAGATCGTACGTCGCCAGCGCGCATGGAATGAGGAAGCTGCCCGCAAGCAGCTTGTACAACTCTTCGAGGCCTGGGGTCCCAAGGATCCAGCCACACTTGACGGGCGTCGCAAGCTGTCGTCAGTCCTTTTCGCTTGAGCCTTGGGGCATAATGGGTCTTCATCGCAGGCAGGGTGCCGCGACGCGGAATGGAAGGACGTGAAATTTGGCGATGACAGATCGATATCATGGACCGAGCGATCTGCCGCGCGAGCTTCCGTTGTTTCCGTTGCGCGGCGCTATACTGCTGCCTCGCGCGACATTGCCGCTCAATGTCTTTGAGCCGCGTTATCTGCAGATGGTCGATGACATGATGCGGGGCGATCGCCTCATCGGCATCATTCAACCCGATATTCCTGGTGAGCCGTCGGACCGCATCATCGAGAGCCCCAAGGGCAATACCAGTCCGCTCAAGCGGGTGGGTTGCGTCGGTCGCGCCACCACATATCAGGAGCTGGATGACGGCCGCATCCTCGTAACCCTGACGGGAATCGTTCGCTTCCGGTTGACCGAAGAACTGCCGACACAGAAGCCGTATCGAATTGCCGTTGCGGATTATAGCGATTACGCGAGTGACTTCAGTGCCGGTCTTGGTGAGGATCACGTGGACCGCGATGCGTTGCTGCGTGTTTTGCGGCGCTATCTGGACGCCAATCGCATGCAGGCCGATTGGCCGGTGATCCTGAAATCGTCGACTGAATTTCTCGTCAATGCGCTGTCGGTTATGAGCCCGTATGGCGCGGAGGAAAAGCAGGCGCTGCTTGAAGCACCGAGCTTAAAGGTTCGCGCCGAGGTTCTGGTCGCGCTTGCCGAGATGGAATTGGCAGCCGGAAGCCGCGGCGGCGGCATGATCCAGTAGTAGTGCCAGTCGTCGTGGATATCAGTTCGCCCAGTGCGACCACGTAGTTCAAGGAGGCTTGGATGACGGATGAAGTGGCCACGCCAGCGGCTCGCGAGGTCGATCCGCGATTGCTTCGCCTACTCGTCTGCCCGGTCACCAAACGCCCACTGCAATATGATAAAGCTCGCCAGGAGTTGATTTCAAGGAGCGCGCGCCTAGCTTTCCCGATCCGTGATGGCGTTCCGCTGCTTACACTCGACGCAGCACGCGAATTGGCAGACGACGAAGCGCCTTAAAGTCGGAATAGAGCACAAATTTATTTTAAATTTACTCTTCTGCTTGAGGTAATAACAAAACTGCTTTGGTTCATTGTAGCACCGTGGGAATAGGTGTTTCAGGGACCGCAGTGCAAAATCGTCAACATAAGCCAGTTGAAACGGCGATACCCGCCGGTCAGCCGCCGCGCCGCCGTCCCAGCAGCGCAACTGTGATGCGCCTTGCTGCGGCCTTGAGCGCAAAGCGGACGCGAGTATCCGACCACCGCCTGCGCACATTCTGGCAGTCTCATTCGCTTTGGATCATCACGATCATCGCCATGATTGTGGTTCTACAAGGCCTCGCCCTTCTGCCGCTTCAATTCGGCAAAGCCCACGCATTGTTGATCGCTGGCGCCGTGCTGATGATGCTGGTCGCCCATCGCGCCAACATTCTCCAGTACACCGCAAAGTCCCAACCAGGCGCGAGCAGGGATCGTCGCTTCGAGGAGTTGTGCGACACGCTTGAAGGGCGCCTAGAGCAGCTCCAGGATGTGCACTGGGAAATCTCCGATACAGAGATCCGCTACCGCGATCTGCTCGATCAGCAGAGCGATGTCATTCTGCGCCGCGATGAGAACGGCAATCTGACTTTCGTCAACACGTCATTCTCGCGCGTATTCGGAATTGATACCGAAGAGGCGCTGGGAGGAGCCTTCACGCCACGCACAGTACAAATCGATAGTACGCCGCCTCTCGAAATTGGCCCGCCCGATCGCGGCCGGCGCTACTTGGAGCTCGTCGAAACGGTTCGCGGCCAACGCTGGTATCTGTGGGACGAGCACGACGTCATCGCCAGTGGCGGCTCAGGCACCGAAGTGCAGGTTGTTGGCCGAGATGTGACGGAGGAATGCCGTCGCGCCACTGAACTCTCCGAAGCTCGTGACCAAGCACTAGCGGCCAACCGCGCCAAATCTCGCTTTCTCGCAGCGATGAGCCACGAGATTCGCACACCCATGAACGGAATCATGGGCATGGCCTCCCTATTGCGCGAGACGGAGCTGAGCGATGAGCAGCGCACGTACGTCACCGCTATCGATCAATCTACGCGTGTTCTACTGGCGTTGATCGATGAAATCCTCGACTTCTCCAAGATCGAGGCTGGCAAGATCGAACTGACGCAGGCGCCCTTCAACCTTGCCGAGACCGCCCAGAACGTCGTCGAGCTACTTTCGCCGCGCGCGCACCACAAGGGACTACAGCTGGCTCTCACCATCGACCCGTCGGTCGAGGGCTTACTGATCGGCGATGAAGCGCGCGTGCGCCAGATTCTTCTCAATCTGCTCTCCAATGCCGTCAAGTTCACCGATCATGGTGGCATAACCATCTCGCTCCATGCCTGTCGGCAAGGCGGAGACAGCAACTCGACGTGCATCACAATTGCCGTCGAGGACAGCGGCATCGGTCTATCAGTCGAAGACATGCAGCGCCTGTTCTTGGAATTCGAGCAGGCCGATACTCTACAGCGCCGCAATCAGGGTGGCACAGGGCTAGGACTCGCAATCTCCAAGCGACTGGCACGAGCAATGAACGGTGACATCACCGTCAATTCCACGCCAGGCCAGGGATCGGAGTTTGTGGTCAAGATCGTTCTTCGTGAAGCGTCCAGCAAAACTCTTCCCGATACAGGGTTTGCAGATCTGTTGGACGAGAAGCTGAGCGTCCTCATAGCGATGGATCATGCCATCGAACGCCGCAGCATCGCGCAAATTCTGCGATCATCCGGGCAGTCGGTGTTCGAGGCCGAGATCACCAAGGCTATTGATGAAATCGAGAAGGCGGCCGAGATCGGTTCTCCGATCGACCGCATCATCGTCGATGTCGGATGTGATCCACTTCTAGCCGGTAGTATCCTGAAAGCGGCGCGTGAAAAAGCCCACACACCCGTGGTCGGGATCGTAACCGTCAATGTTCTGGCACGCTCCGGCCTCGCAACATTCCGCAGCGAGGGCTATCAGCGATATCTCATTCGCCCGGTGCGGGCGCGCTCGCTGCTTCAGCAATTGGCAAGCCGCGGTCACCGTTCCTTGCCCGCCGGCGTTGCACCGAGTATGAGCGAGAGCAATGCGGGTGCAGGCTCGCCAGCGGAGTCAAATTTCAGTCCGAACATCACCAAGAGCAACCCAATATCGGCAAATATTCTTTTGGTGGAAGACAACGAGATCAATGCGCTGCTTGCTCGTCGCGTGCTTGAAAAATGCGGGTCCACCGTTGTTCATCGCGCTGATGGGTTCAGCGGTGTCGGCTGTGCGAACGAATCTTTCGATGGCAAGCGCCCCCCGTTTGATCTCATCTTTATGGATATTCATATGCCCGGCTTGGATGGGATTCAGGCCGCACAAGCAATTCGCGAAGCGCACAGGGAGCGCAACGCTGCGAGTAATTCCACTCTGCCTGCTTGTCCGCCAATCGTGGCATTGACGGCCAATGCCTTTCCTGAGGATCGCCAGCGTTGCCTGAGTTCTGGGCTCGACGACTATCTGGCCAAACCCTTCGATAAGGCCGATCTAGAAGCGCTGCTCCACAAATGGGTTGCAAACGATACGATCGCAACCAATCCGCGAGCTGTTGGGTCAGCCTGATCGCTGAAGCAGAAGCGCCGGTGCAGTACACGGGCGCGCCGGTCGCAGATCCGTCACGGAATCATGTTAGCTCTAAAGTGACTGAAGAGGCCCCCCGCTTAACGGGCGGCTCGCAGCGGGGAGCTTACTACGATGCCGATTGATCGCAGCCGCACGCTGTCTGAACGTTTTGCTCCGCGCTATCTATTACGAGCCCGCGGTGAAAGGAACGGCTCACACGAACCGTCTAGTCTACTCGCGCGCAGCACCTATCTCCGCGAACGCAATCGAGAGCCACGTGTCTATGGCCGTGTTGGTGATCTCGAAGTGCGCATGGCAAGCGGAGTAAAAGACGTTCGGTTGGCGCAGCGCATGCGCTTCGATGTCTTCTATAGGGAGATGTCAGCCAAGCCGAGCTTCCTTGCCGAATTGCGCCGCCGAGACGAAGATCCTTATGATGCGATCTGCGATCATTTGCTCGTGGTTGATCGGGCAGCCGCACAGAAAGGGCAGTTCTCGCGCCGTCAGTTGGTCGTCGGTACTTATCGCCTTCTGCGTCAAGACGTGGCACGCAAGCACTTCGGTTTCTACACGCAAGGCGAGTACGACATCGCCCCGATGTTGGCGCGCCATGCCACACTCCGGTTTCTCGAGCTGGGCCGCTCTTGCGTTCTGAAGTCATACCGCAATCGCCGCACGCTGGAGCTCTTATGGCACGGTCTTTGGACCTATGTGCGCGAGCAGCGGATCGACGTGATGATCGGTTGCGCAAGCTTCGAGGGAACGGATCCCGAGGCGCATGCCGTGGCCTTGTCGTATTTGCACCAACACCACCGCGCGCCCAATGAATGGCGTTGCGCCGCTCATCCCCATCTCCGGGAGCGTATGGATCTATTGCCGTCCGATGCGATCAACGCCAAAGCTGCTTTGAAGGTGCTGCCCCCGTTGATTAAGGGCTATCTACGTCTTGGCGCATATGTGGGTGACGGCGCAGTTATCGATCACCAGTTCGGCACGACTGATGTGTTGATTATTCTGCCAGTGAAAAGCATCGACCCGCGCTATTTCGAGTATTTCGGTGCGCCCGATGAGGTCAAGAGCCGCATCGCTCAGGATGGCTGATTGCGTTTGCCTTGGATTGACGGCAATTGATACGCCGCGTTGATGGATCATCAAACCTTCGACGAATCGGATGGCTGGTCTGATAATTTCAAAAGCCGAGCAACGGGCGAAACTGTCGAGCCTTGCAATAGCAGCGACATAACGACAACCACAAAAACGATATTGAAGAATTCAACTTGTACCGGCCCAGGTGTAATAACGGGAACAATTGCTAAAAAGATCGGAACAGCGCCGCGTAGTCCAACCCATCCTAAGAACACTGTCTCCTTTGGCTGGAATTTGAATGGTACAGCGCAGAACACGACAGCAATGGGCCGCGCCAGAAAGATCAGCACCGCAGCGATGGCAAGCGCTGGAATAAATTTCGCGCTGAGTCCGCTCGGCGTGACCAGAAGGCCGAGCATAAGGAACAGCAGAATTTGGCTGAGCCACTGCAAAGCTTCGTTGAACTGTAGAATGCGACCAAGCGGACTTTTGACACGCCACGTAATGATGACGCCACAAAGATAGACCGCAAGAAAGCCGCTGCCCCCCGCCAATGCAGTTCCTGAATAGACGATGATGCCGCAGATCAAAGCGAGCGGCGGGTAAAGACCAGGCGGCAGCTTCACACGATCGATCAACTGGCTGGACAGCCAGCCGCCAGCCGCGCCGAGAACAACGCCCAGTCCGATCTGGCTTGCAAGCAGTGGCAACGATTCCAGAAGGCTCTTTGACGTGAGCGACGTGCCCGAATCGACGATCGTGGTCATCATCACCGTGAGGAAGATCGCAAACGGATCGTTGAGTCCTGACTCGAGTACGAGCGATTTTTCAGCCGGTCCGATATGGCAACTCCACTCTGCTGGATCAGCAGGAAGGTCGCCGCAGCGTCGGTGGACGATACGACGGCGCCAAACAGAAGGCCCATTTCAATTGAAATGTTGAGAATGTAGGAAGCGGCCACACCAACGATCACGGCCGTAATCACGACGCCCAGCGTCGAGAGCAATAGCGATGGCGCAAGTGCTCTGCGGGTCTTGCGAACGTCTGTTTCTAAGCCACCTGCGAATAGGATGATCGCAAGTGCCAAACTGCCGATGGCATAGGCAGACGCGAAATCACTGAAGTGAATGCCACCCGGTCCATCTTCCCCCAGGAGCATCCCCGTGCCTAAGACGATGAGGAGTATGGGCGCCCCAAGCCTCTGTGAAAGCGGTACGACGAGGATGCCCAGCAGAACCAGTATGCCGAAAAAAACAGAAACGGTTCCATGGGTCCCCTGGTGATGGAAATGGCGTGACGATCTCATGAAGTTAGCCAGGAAGATGCGCGATGTCACGATACTGAGAAATAGGAATGCAAAATTCTGACGACTTGAGCAGCCGTCAACGATCACAACGGACAACCGCTCACTTCGCCGCGCAGTTCCAGATCATCCTGCCGGCTGGTGCTATCGGTTTACATCATAGGCAGCCAGCGCCGCGACGTTGACGATGTCGGTATCGCGAGCACCCAGCGAGCAGATCTGGATTGGCTTGCCGAGGCCAACGAGCAGCGGCCCGATGATCGTTGCCCCACCAAGCTCGCGCAGCATCTTGGTCGAAATCGAGGCTGCGTGGAACGCCGGCATGATGAGCACGTTCGCGGTGTCAGACAGACGGCAGAACGGATAGAGCTTCATCAAGTTCTTGTTGAGAGCAACGTCGGCGGCCATATCGCCGTCGAACTCGAAGTCGACGCCCTTCTCATCGAGTATGGATATCGCTTCGCGCACCTCATCGGAGCGCTCGCCACGGGCTGCCCGAAGGTCGAGTAGGTGAGGAAGGCAACCCGCGGCTCCATGCCGAAGTTGCGTGCCGCACGCGCCGCCTCCTCGGCGATGTAGACGAGTTGTTCGGTGGTCGGGATGTTGTGGATCGAGGTGTCGGCGATCAGCACCGCGCGCCCGCGTACGATGGCGAGCGTTACGCCGATCACGTGTCGGCCAGGTGCTGGATCGATGACCCGCAGAACGTCGCGGTAGACGCTGGTGAAGTTGCGCGTGACGCCCGACACCATCGCGTCAGCATATCCGTGCGCCACCATCAGCGCGCCAAAGATGTTGCGCTCATTGTTGACGAGGCGAACGCAATCGCGCCGCAGATAGCCGCGCCGCTGCAACCTCTTATAGAGATAGTCAGTGAATTCCTCCGCATATTCGGATTTGCGCGTGTCGTGGAATTCAGTTGCTGGGTTGATCGGAATGCCCAGCTCCTTGAAGTTCTGCCGGACGCGATCTTCCATGCCGACCAGCATCGGCTGCCCGAAACCTTGGGTTAGGAAGGCATGCGCCGCCCGGATCACCGCCGGATCCTCGCCTTCCGCGAAAATCACGCGCTTTGGGTTGGACTTCACCTCTTCAAAAGTCGATTGGAGCCAGCCAACAAGCGGATCGAGCCGCCCTTGGAGCTGCGCCACGTAGGCATCCATGTCGACAATCGGCTTGCGAGCGACGCCCGAATCCATGGCAGCGCGCGCCACCGCTGGCGCGATGTGCCAGATGATACGTGAATCGAACGGAGCAGGAATGATGTAATCGCGCCCGAATGACGGCCTCAGCCCATGGAATGATGAGGCGACTTGGTCAGAAACGGCGGCACGCGCAAGCTCCGCCAAAGCACGCGCTGCTGCCACCTTCATCGCCTCGTTGATCGTCGAGGCCTGCACGTCGAGCGCGCCGCGGAAAATGAATGGGAAGCAAAGGACGTTGTTGACCTGGTTGGGGTAGTCTGAGCGGCCGGTGGCCATGATGGCGTCATCGCGAACCGACTGCACCTCTTCGGGCGTAATCTCAGGCTCGGGGTTCGCCATGGCGAAGATGATCGGGTTCGCCGCCATGCTCTCCACCATTTTGGAGCTGACGATGCCGCCCGCCGAAAGGCCGAGAAAAATGTCGCTGCCTTCTATGATTTCAGCCAGCGTGCGCGCGTTCGTTTCCTGTGCGAACGGTTCCTTCCACTGGTCCATCAATTCCTGGCGGCCTTTGTAGACAACACCGGCGATGTCGGACACGAAGATATTCTCGCGTTTCATACCGAGACTGACGAGAAGGTTGAGGCAGGCCAGCGCCGCCGCTCCCGCACCAGAGCAGGCAAGTTTGACATCCTCGATGTTCTTACCCGCGACTTCGAGGCCATTGAGCATGGCCGCGCCGACGACGATAGCGGTGCCATGCTGATCGTCATGAAAGACTGGAATATCGAGTAGCTTTTTCAGGCTCTCTTCAATGATGAAGCAGTCAGGAGACTTGATGTCCTCAAGATTGATGCCGCCGAACGAAGGCCCCAGATAGCGCACCGAGTTGATGAACGCCTCCACGTCCTGGGTGTCGACAAGAAGGTCGATGGCGTCGATGTCGGCGAACCGCTTGAACAGTGCGCCCTTGCCTTCCATCACCGGTTTGGCCGCGAGTGCGCCGAGATTGCCCATCCCGAGAATGGCCGTGCCGTTGGAGACGACAGCCACAAGGTTGCCCTTGTTGGTGTAGTTGTAAGCCGTCGAAGCGTCTTCCGCGATGGCTCGCACCGGCACCGCCACGCCCGGCGAATACGCAAGCGAAAGATCGCGCTGCGTTGTCAGAGGCTTAGTGGGTGTAATCTCGAGCTTGCCGGGTTTCCCTCGTGCGTGGAACTGAAGAGCTTCCTGCTCGGTGAAACGAGCCTCTGCGAACCGTTTGGCCATCTACGTTGTTCGTTCTCTCAAGGCGCGCGGCCGGGGCGTGCCTGTCGTGCGCCACCCAGACCAACGCAATGTCGTAAATCGGGCCGCAAGATAGGGGCTAGGCCATTGGTATACAACCTCGATTTACGTCGAGTGTGACGTTCCAGGGCTGCCATGAGCCAAAGTCGTCCACAAGGCCTCATTCCCTGAGCGCCGCCAACGCGCTATGCGTGGCGGGATGGGGCGCGGCCGAGCGGGGACGCGAGACCCCGGAGATGGGGGCGTAATGAAGCGAGCGCGTCGGCCAGCGACGGACGAGGCTGAAGGGCTGAACGAGGGCGCAGATTTGCGCACAGGTGGCGATGCACCTGCCGATACCAGCCAACCCGGCAGCAAATCGCCTGCAATCTCGACTGACCCAGCCGCCGACATGCCCGAGCGATCCGATCCCGCCGCCACACGCCAGCGCGCCACCGCCGATGCCACGCCCTCGATGGCTCAATACCTGGAAATCAAAGCCGCCAATCCCGACAGCCTCCTTTGGTACCGGATGGGCGATTTCTATGAGTTGTTCTTCGAAGATGCCGTGGTCGCGTCCGCCGCGCTGAGTATCGCGCTGACCAAGCGCGGCAAACATCTGGGCGAAGACATTCAGATGTGCGGTGTGCCCATTCACCGTGCTGATGAGTATCTGCAACGTTTGATCCGACAGGGCTACCGGGTCGCAGTTTGTGAGCAGCTGGAAGATCCCGCCGAGGCTCGAAAGCGCGGCTCCAAATCAGTGGTCAAGCGGGACGTTGTGCGGCTGGTAACACCAGGCACCATCACCGAAGAAACTCTGCTTGATGACAAGGCCCGCAATTATCTGACCGCAGTTTTCCGCGCGCCCGGCGGCTGCGACGGTCCGGTCATCGGGTCCAGTCAAATCGTGGGCCTCGCTTCCCTCGACATCTCCACCGGCGAATGCGAGGTCGGCGAAACAACCGGTGCAGACTTGCCCGGTGAGTTGGTGCGTCTGTCTCCCGGCGAGGTCATCTGTTCAGAAAGCCTGCTTGCCGAACCTGACTTCCGCCAGTGGGTGGATATTGCCGGCGCCGCGGCGACGCCCGTGCCTGCTGCGCATTTCGATTCGTTATCGGGCGAACGCGGCTTGAAGAGCCGCCTCGGCGTGAACGAACTGGGCGGATTTGGCGCTTTCACCCGCGCTGAATTGGCTGCGGTCGGTGCGTTGCTGAAATATGTCGACCTCACCCAGCTTGGCAAGCAACCGGTATTGCGTGCACCGCGTCGAACAGGCGCCGATGCCGCGCTGGTCATAGACGCCGCAAGCCGTTCCAGTCTGGAGTTGGTGCGCTCCACTTCGGGCGAGAAACATGGCAGCCTCTTGGCTGCGATCGATCGCACGGTCACAGGCCCCGGCGCGCGCGAGTTGACCGCACGTTTGAGTGCGCCGCTGCGCGATAGCGCTCAGATCCATGCTCGCCTTGATGCAGTGGGCTACCTCATCGAGGCGCCAACGCTACGTGAAGATCTGCGGTCCGCCCTCAAAGGCGCACCAGACATAGCCCGCGCCGTATCACGCCTCGCATTTGGCCGCGGCGGCCCGCGCGATCTTGGCGCTATCCGCGATGCGCTGGCAGCAGCCGAGCGTTCCGCAACGCTTCTGATCGCGCGAGCTGGTCCAATAGGTTTGCCCGCTGAGTTAGCAGAAATTGCTGCTCGTCTCGGCCATGCCGCAGGGCCGCTTTCTTCCTCACTCGCAGACGCACTCATTGACGACCTGCCCCACCTCAAGCGTGATGGTGGCTTCGTGCGCCCCGGCTATTCGAAGGAACTCGACGAGGCGATTGCTCTGCGCGATCAGAGCCGTCAGGTCATGGCCGCGCTCGAAGCGCGCTATTGCGAGGAGTCCGGCGTCAGAACACTGAAGGTGCGCCACAACAATATCCTGGGCTACTTCATCGAGGTCACGCAGCTCAACGCCAAGCCGTTGCTGTCGGAGCCGCTGTCGGCGACATTCCGTCACCGCCAGACGATGGCCAACGCAATGCGCTTCACCACCGATGAATTGATCGAAACCGAAGGGCGGATCGCATCGGCGGCCGAGCGCGCGCTGACAATCGAGCAAGAAGTGTTTGCCGCTCTTGCCTCTGACGTTGCCACCGCTGAACAGGTTTTGGGCGAGATTGCCGCCGCCCTTGCCGATCTTGATGTCACAGCGGCTCTGGCCGATCTCGCCCATCGTGGCAGCTATGTTCGACCCACGATCGACACGAGCGAGGCATTTGAAATTCGCGGTGGCCGTCATCCCGTTGTCGAGCAGGCGCTGGCAGCCGCACTCGCCGGTCCCTTCATCGAGAACGATTGTGTATTGGGTCGGGTAGAGATTTCGCAGCCTTCAGGTTTTGACGAGGGCGACGATACGCGGATATGGCTCGTCACAGGCCCCAACATGGCGGGCAAATCAACCTTCCTGCGCCAGAATGCTTTGATTACCGTATTGGCGCAGATGGGGTCTTACGTTCCCGCCCGATCTGCCCATATTGGCATCGTCGATCGCCTCTTTTCCCGCGTCGGCGCATCCGATGACATTGCCCGTGGCCGCTCGACGTTCATGGTTGAAATGGTCGAGACAGCGGGCATTCTAAATCAAGCAACCAACCGCTCGCTCGTCATCCTTGATGAAATCGGCCGTGGCACCGCCACGTTCGATGGCCTCTCCATCGCCTGGGCAACGGTTGAGTATCTGCACGAAGTTTCGCGCTGCCGGGCGCTGTTCGCCACCCACTATCACGAGCTGACGGCACTGGAAGGGCGCCTCGACGGCGTCGGCAACGTCACGGTTGATGTGAAGGAATGGCACGACGAGATCGTCTTTCTCCATAAAGTCAGAAAGGGCGCAGCCGACCGTTCCTACGGCATCCAGGTCGCCAAGTTGGCCGGGTTGCCCAAAAGCGTCGTTACGCGCGCCGCCGAGGTGCTTCGTCAGCTGGAGAAATCCGACGCTCGGCGCGGCGGCATAGAGGCGCTGGATGATCTGCCGCTGTTTGCAGCCGTGCGACCAACTAATCCGCTCGCCGAAGATCGCGGCCCCGCTCCCGTGGAGGCCGCACTCCTGGCCCTCAACGTCGATGAATTAACGCCAAGGGCCGCACTCGACGAATTGTACCGATTGAAGGAAATGTTACGCAAATCTTGACGCTGCCGACCTGATCACGGCATGGCAACGTGATTGCACCTGACGCCAAGGAACCAAGTCTTTATGCTGGTCAATATGGACAAGCCAATAGAGATCGCCGCGCCTTACTTCAAGCCGGATGATCTGCGCGAGGAACTGACGGCGATTTTCAACGCCGCGCCGAGTGCGCTCGACGCTCGCGCAGCCGTTCTCGACCGTTTGAAACTTCTCGTTGCGAAGGCGCGCGCATCTGCTGAGGCTGGATTGAATGCCGACGGCAACGGACGTCGGTGCGCCGCCGGTTTGTCCTTGTTCCAGGACGCGCTGATCCGTCTAATTTTCGATTACACGACGACGCACATCCATCGCGCAACCAATCCGTCCGACGCAGAGCGCATGGCAATTGTCGCAACTGGCGGGTACGGCCGTGGGTTGTTGGCGCCGGGTTCCGACATCGATCTGCTTTTC
>AERA01003737.1_pt1 | contig 13849 bp, 13 predicted proteins | sample 267968 | NCBI WGS metagenome assembly AERA01 (sample SAMN02954363, study PRJNA61401) | activated sludge metagenome | biome: terrestrial; feature: wastewater treatment plant; material: activated biomass; isolation source: activated biomass of an industrial wastewater treatment plant | reverse complement strand
GCCCGGCATTACGCCAATTGGCGTCTACAGCCGAGCGAAGCGAACAGCCCACCACAATCGCGTCACACGCGAGATAGGCGAAATCACGCCTCTCGGGCGCGGTTCAAGGCAACCAAGCCTTTGCAGACCCTGTAAATAAGGCCCGACAAGGGCAACGGGCCCCAGCGCTGCCCTATGCCAGAGCGACATCTCGGCCCAACCAGGGCGGACTTTGTCCAAATAGATCAAGGCGTGATCAGCATATTTGCGGCATTGGACTGCAAAAAGCTCGGGATCATCAGTAGAACCGACAGCCTCTGATTGGCCCTCGGAATTGGCCGCCACGACCTCATTTGAAATTGGCAACAAAAGTGGCCAGCCGGCTGCGCGCCTGCGCGCAATGTCGAGCAAAACCCTTACGAGCCCAACACTGCGGCCAGCCGCTTCAATAAGCCCTCGATCTGGCCCTACGACTCCGCTGATCGCCGACGTGACCGAAATGGCGCGTGCGAGCGCTGCCCCGTCAGTCCGATCCAAATAGAAATTGAGATCCTTATCCGTTTCGATGGGCTCAGTTCCGGTGTCGGCGCTTCTTGCATCGATGCTTTGAAGTAGTGACGTGGTCGAGACGGAGCCTGCCGCAACGAGGTTTGCCAATGCGTCGGCAACCGGATGTCCACTCTGGTGTGAGCCGTTCATTGCCGAAACCGTATCGCGCCACCATTGCAACCGGATCTCGGCCAGCATCGGTTCACCAACAGTCTCGATGATGCGGGTCAACTCGCCTTCGAATGCCGCCAGAACCAATAGATCCTCGCGCGCCTGCATCGGCGCCAGCAACGCGGACAAGTAGCAGTCGTGGGCGTCTCGACGCGCAGTGGCAATGACTTCTGTGCGGGTGGCTTGGCTCAGCATGTCAGATCAGTGCGTCTCAAAACAACTGGCCGTTCTACACATTTGCGCGGGGCCCTACAGTCCGGTATGCGCTGCCACCAGCATGACAACCGACACCGGTATGGCGAGGACCAAGTTGACACGCGCCCAGGTCAAAATTGCCTGTCGCGCGATGGCCTTCTCCGCATCGCTCGCGGCAGCCTTGCCTGTAATGCGCGCAACGTTCGGGCGCAGGATGAACTGCACGATCGCCCACATGGCAATGCCGCCCAACACTGCCAGCATGAGCAGTATGCGTTGATGGACAGCCGCACCAATCGGGATCAGCATGACGACACCTGTCAACAGCGTCGCATGGGCAGCGCCCGTGAACAACTGAGCAACCGGCCCCGCGATGTGACGAACGATGACCGGACGCTCAGCATCAGCGCATGCCTTCAAGGCCTTCAACTGAATGAAGTTGACGAAAACAATCAGGCCAACCCACACCATCGCAGCGAGCACGTGTAGCGCTCTGAACGTCATGGCGGTGGCGGACGTAGCATCAAAAGCTGAACCGGCGGCTAACACCACCAGCGCAACCGTCAGCACCGCTCCAACTGCTGATGCGCGCCATGGACTGTCGAGAATACTGCGCATCACAGCAGGCTATGTCCTTCGATTTCAATCGACCACAATCAGTGCCGCTGCGACCTTGCGCCGTTCACCAAGCAGGATGTTATAGGTCCGTGCGGCTGAACCGGTCGTCATTGCTTCGATGCCGATCCCAGCTTCAGCGCAAGCCGCCCGCACATTCGGCTTCGGCATGATGTGCGTTGATCCGGTGCCAAAGAGAAGCACATCGATCTGATCGGCTTCCCCAATGACCGCGGCAAAATCTTCCGGCATCAGGTCAGCTGCCGACACAGCCGATAGGTTCCAAATCTTGATACCGCTCGGCAGGCACAACAGCGACCCCTTGTGGCTCATATCGGCAAAGCGGAAGCCACCATTGCCGTAGGCATCAATCGGTACCTGAAAGGGATAGCTGCCATTAAGCAATGTCATCATTCAGGACCGATCAGAGCTTCACGCCTTGGCCTTTGCGGATGTCGCCTTTGCCGCATCGGTCGACCAGTCGCGCTTGACGCCGAGATAGCCGAGTAGCGGCGCGGCGATGAACACTGACGAGTAGGTTCCGATAAGTACGCCGAGCAACATCGCCAGCGTGAAGTTGCGGATCACTTCACCACCGAAAATGTACAGCGCCAACAGCACCGCGAGCGCCGTCATACCTGTCAGAATGGTACGCGACAGCGTCTCGTTGATCGACAGGTTCAGCAGCTCGTTCAACTCCATCTTTTTATACTTGCGCAAGTTCTCACGTATACGATCCGACACGACGACGGTATCGTTGACCGAGTAGCCAAGAATGGTGAGAAGTGCGGCGACAGTTGAGAGGTCGAATTCAAGCCCAAACAGCGAGAACAGTCCGACTGTGAAGAGCACGTCGTGGGTTAGCGCTACCACCGCACCGACGGCGAACTGCCATTCGAAACGGAACCAGACATATAGCACGATAGCGATAATGCCGGCCACCACGGCAATTATGCCGGTCTGGCGCAACTCGTTCGAGACGGCGGGCCCAACGACTTCGACACGGCGCTGTTCATACCCCTCACCAGCACCCTCAACGACTTTGGCAAGTGCGGCCTGCTGAGCTTTTTCACCGCCAGGCTGCTCCTCGACGCGGATCAGCACGTCGGCCGGCGTGCCGAACTGCTGAATCTGTATGCCGCCAAGTCCGAGCTTGCCGAGCGACTCACGCAGGCCGGCCACATCAGCGGTGCCCGACTTCGCGCGCATCTCGATCATCGAGCCGCCTTTGAAGTCGACGCCGTAGTTCAATCCAAGGGTCGCAAACAACACGATTGACGCGACCATTGCCACGATCGATAGGCCCAGCGCCAAGCCTTTGACCCGCATGAACGGCACCCGCAGATCATGTGGAAAGAAGTCAAAGCCCTTGAAGTTCGGGATCAGTTTCATCAGCACGTCGGTATCTCCCGAAAATCGGTTTACACAGGCAAATCAGCGGATTTGCGCAGCGTTGGGTTGGCCTTGAGCCAGTAGTAGATCAGCAGGCGAACCACTGTCACCGACGCAAAGATCGACGTCATAATGCCGATCGACAGCGTTACAGCGAAGCCGCGGATCGGCCCCGAGCCGAGCCAGAACATGATGGCGGCGCATGCCAATGTGGTGAGCTGCGAGTCGGCGATGGTGATGAAGGCGCGTGAGAAGCCCGCATCAATTGCCGCTATCGGCGACTTACCAGAGCGCACCTCCTCTCGGATGCGTTCGTAAATCAGCACGTTAGCATCGACCGCCATGGCCACGCCAAGGACGAGACCGGCAATGCCCGGCAGCGTCAGCGTCGATCCGATAAGTGTCATCAGTGCAAGTGTCAGCACAAGATGGATGACAAGACCGACACACGCGAACATGCCGAACGTACCGTAAACCAGCACGGTCAAGAATACGGTCGCAATCGAGCCGATGATGCCTGCACGAATACCATCATCGATACTATCTGCACCCAGCGACGGACCGACTGTCCGCTCCTCAACGATAGTCAACGGCGTCGGTAATGCACCCGAGCGGAGCTGAATTGCGAGCTGATTTGCACTGTCGACGGTGAAGCTGCCGGAGATCTGACCTGAGCCACCAAGAATCGGCTCGCGAACCACGGGTGCCGACAGCACCTTGTTGTCGAGCACGATGGCGAACGGCCGCCCGACATTATCCTTGGTGAAATTGCCGAACTTGCGTGCACCAGATTGGTTGAAGCGGAATGAAATGATCGGCTCGTTGGTGCGCTGATCGAAACCGGGCTGTGCATCGACAAGATCATCACCCTGTACGACGGGCACTTCCTTCAAAACCAGTGCTTGATCGGTCTGGTCCGCTGATGGGTAGATCTTGTAGCCAATGGGAACACGCGTCGCTTCGGCTTCCGCCGCACTCAAGTTCGGATTGACTTCATGGAAGCTGAGCTTAGCCGTCTGGCCGATTACTTTTTTCAGCGAAGCGGTGTCATCGAAGCCTGGCGCTTGCACGAGGATTCGCGAGTTGCCTTGGCGTACAATGTTGGGCTCCACCGTGCCCAGTGAGTTGACACGGCGGCTGACTGTTTCGACCGCCGCGCCAGCTGCAGCCGTCATGCGCTCGTTAAAGGCTTGTTCTGTTGGCGCAACCAGCAGCACGCCCGCCTGCGGCCCCTTCGTGACGTCCAGGTTTTGACCACTCGTCCCCAGGATCGCGTTACCAATCGGCTGCACAAGCTTCTTCAGCTCCGTGAACGCCTTGTCAGTATCATCTGGATTGAGCAAGTTGACCTGGATCGCATTGCCCGAGACTCCGATGCCGGTGAAGCCAATGCGAGCTTCGCGGAGCTGCTTTCTGACATCCTCGCGGATGGATTGCAGCCAGTCCTTACGCAGCTCGTTCGTATCCATTTCAAGAAGAAGATGCGCACCGCCACGCAAGTCGAGACCCAGGCTCAGCTGCTTCTTTGGCAAGAAGTTCGGCCACGAGTCGACGGTCGCCTTCGAAAAGAAATTCGGCAGTGCGAACAAGATGCCGGCGAAGCAGGTCAGCACGATTCCAATGATCTTCCAGCGGCTGAAGTGGAGCATGCGAGAACAAACCTCTCTGGCCTCACCGGCGCAGCACGCGCCAAGCGTATTTCTTCATGTGCGGTGCTAAAGCATTTCCAACGAAGCAGACGCCGGTCCGGCGTAGAAAATGCGACCAATCAATCGGCTAGCGCGTAGCGTCGAAATCAAGTGGCTTCCTTGACGGGCTCGCCCTTGGAACGCACGTCCATCAGCGTTCCCTTCAGGACACGAACGCGCAGATTGTCGGACAGCTCGACTTCGAGCTCATCGGAGCCTTCAGAAACCTTCGTGACCCGACCAACGAACCCACCCGACGTGACCACCGTATCACCGCGGCGAACCTTATCGACCAACTCGCGATGTTGCTTTGCGCGAGATTGCTGCGGGCGAATGATCAGGAAATAGAAGATGGCGATCATCAGAACCATCGGAATGATGAGGCTCGTGAACGCATCGCCGCCGGGGACCGCCCCCTGGGCAAAGGCTGGAGTGATAAAATTCATGTAGGTTTCCTCTTCTGCATCACCGCGCATGTAAACGCCCGTAGCCGCCATCGCAAGATGGCAGCCGGGTGCAACTACAGGTGTTTCGCGCGCGACTATAGTTCCGCGTGGCCCTATTGCAACCGGAACCGCCCATGAAATCGCAACAGAAACACTGGCAAAAAGGCCATCACAGGCGCTAGAACCCGCTAAGGACCGGCATCGTGCCGATCAGGGCGCAATGTTGCGTCGTTTCAACGAACTCCGACGTCCCCTTGAAGGTGGCCATGACTGAAAACTCGCCCATCCATGATCCGACCGCCGAGCGCCTGGAGCGAATTGCCGCGGCGCTTGAGCGGCTTGTACCGCCCCCAGCGCACACCCCAAATTTCGCTGCTGCCGACGGCTTTGTCTGGCAGCCCGACCCCGGTATTTTCCAGCCGGTTGCACACATCAATCGTGTTCCCCTGTCTCTGCTCAAAGGCATCGATCATTCGACCCAGCAGCTGCTCGACAACACCCAGCGCTTTGCCAAAGGGCTACCAGCCAACAACGCTTTGCTGTGGGGTGCCAGGGGCATGGGCAAATCATCCTCGGTCAAAGCAATCCACGGTCATGTCGCTGCAGAATCTGCAAAGGCTGGCGGACCTGGATTGAAACTCGTGGAAATTCACCGCGAGGACATAGCCACCCTGCCAAAGTGCCTTTCCTACATGCGCACCGCTCCTGAGCGGTTCATCGTTTTTTGCGACGACCTTTCCTTTGACAAGGACGACACATCCTACAAGTCGCTCAAAGCCGTTCTCGAAGGTGGTATCGAGGGACGGCCGCAGAACGTCATTTTTTATGCAACATCGAACCGCAGGCATCTGATGCCTCGCGACATGATGGAGAACGAACGCTCCACGGCCATCAATCCATCCGAAGCCGTTGAAGAAAAAGTGTCGCTATCCGACCGATTTGGCCTCTGGCTCGGCTTCCATAACGGTTCGCAGGATCAGTACCTCGATATGATCCGCGGTTATGTTGCCTACCACGGATTGAAGATTGCGGACGACGAGTTGAAACGTCAGGCGCTCGAATGGTCGATGACACGCGGTGGACGATCAGGGCGCGTCGCGTGGCAATATATCCAAGACTTGGCGGGCCGGTTGGGCCAGAAACTCAAGTCGGAATAGCGGCGTGGCCGTACATGCCGAAAGCATGAGTTGAACGTTATGCAAACTCATCAACGAAAAGGGCCGGCCCCCGTGGCCGGCCCTTTCCGCATTTTTCCTCTTTCCCTCGCGGACTTGCGCGCGAAATTCCCCGCTTAGAGCCCGATCGGCTGAAATGGAAGCAATGTTGCTTCCATCGAAGTCGTGAATCGGTCTCTCAAACAAAGTCACAGAGCAGGCCACATAGGTCAGAAATGCTTCTAACTAAATCTGACCTGCTCTAATCGCCGGATTTTCAGAGCCGATCCAGATAAGGCAGCGGATCGACTGGTTTGGAACCCTGGCGAAGCTCAAAGTGTAACTGCGGCTGGTCTACCTGACCGGACGCCCCAGCCTTGGCGATAACGTCGCCACGACGGATCTTGTCGCCGCGCTTGACCAGCAACTGATCGGCATGGGCGTAAGCCGTCACCCACCCGTTGTCATGACGCAGCAAAATCAAATTGCCGTAGCCCTTCAATTCGGACCCCGCGTAGGCCACCTCGCCGTCGGCGGCGGCGTGAACTTCGGTACCCTTTGGAACGGCGATGTTGATGCCATCATTGTGGGTGCCGTCAGCGCGTTGGCCGAAGCCCGACAGAACCTTGCCCTTGGACGGCCACCGCAAGGTGTTCGTACCAATCTGGCTCGGCGTAATAGCGACCGTCTGCACCGGCTTTGCAGCATCCGGTGGAGGTGAAGTCGCCGCATCACTCATGCCGCCAGTATTGAGCGAAGCGACACGCTTTTCCGAATTGATCACGGTCGGCAGCGTCGTTGACGGGATGGCGCGCGGTGCTTCGGGTTCCGCGCTTGCATGCGGCGTCACTGGAGGCGCTGCCGCAATGGTGCGCGAAGAATTATCTCCGCTACCAGGCACGCGCAGCGTTATGCCAGGCTTCAACTGCCGTGGATTTGTAATCCCGTTAGCGCGCTGCAAATCAGCGACACGCACGTCATGCTTCCGGGCAATATTGTAGAGGCTATCTCCCGACTGAACCTGATAAGCGCCTTGCCAGTCCTCCGCATGCGCAGACGGCGCGGAGGCGTGTGCTGACGGCGAAGCCCGCGGCGGGGCAACTTCAGCAGTTGCACGGCGTGTTGGCGCGCGTTCCATGGGTGCGGCGACGGAGCCGGCACCTGCACTACCGGGTAGGCGCAGTGTCTGACCTGGATGAATAGCCGATGAGCCTAGACCGTTGGCTGCCATCAGGTCTTTGACCGTCACGCCGTTGGCGCGCGCAATGCTGTAGAGCGTATCGCCGCGTTGTACCTGGACGCTATCACTGGTCGAAGCTGCGCGGCGCCCGTGATCAGCAGCTGGTGCGTGGGGCGGCTGATAGGCTGCGCGCGGCTGATATGTACCAACCCCGCTCGACGGATTCGACGAATAGTTCTGCGATGGCGGATACGGTGCAGACGGCTCCGGCAGCGCGGCCACGTCGACGCGATCTCCCGAACGGTTTGCGGCTGGCGGTGTATAGCCACCTCTCGGGTAGCTCTCACTGTGCCCTGACAGCGACGAGCCTTGCGACACCATCGGCTCGTGTGGTGTCGGCAGCGAGCTCGTCGTCGCGCTGCTTGCGTCACCATTAAGGTTGAAGGCTGGAAAATCGAAACGTCCCACATCGGCACTACAGCCGCCAAGAGCCAGTGCCAGGGTTAATGCTGAAAGGAGCGAGCCCGGTGCTGCCGAACCGCTCAAGTCCCGTTCGTTACGCTGAAAAATTTTCATGATACGCACCTCGTACTCCCTCCTTGATTAACCCTTAACCGGTTAATCAACCCTTAACGGGCGGAAGAAGTCCCTCTCCTAATTTCGGTGCGGCGCGCTGGAACACGTTAGCGATTGCGAATGCGATTGCGGCCTTGCCGATTGAAACAGAGCTCTTGGCACACGTTGCAATGTGGGTTCGTTCTTCGACCTCGATGGACGAAGGACGTTGCGCTGCGCGACAGGAGCGAATGCCACAGCTCACGTTCTAGTGAGGGATTGTGCGAGGCGTTGGGCCGAGTTGAGACATTTCCGGGGCATTGCGCATTCTTGCATCTGCATTGCCCGCGCTTCTCCATCATCACTTGCAGTCAGCGAAGATGAACTGATGCATTCAAATTTCGAGGTCATATTTTTTGAGTTGTAGCTCCTTGCCAATCAAAGAACCTACACTCCACCCTGGTTGAGGACAGGTGTATCAGGTCCAGATTTTTGATGGTAACGCGTCGCCAATGACTCTTTGTTTGCCAAGCAAGCTCAGGCCGTCATAGCAATTGTCGGTGCAGCAGCACGCCAACGAGGAACTTCGCGGCAATATCATCATCGAGCAATCAATTGCCGCTTTTGGAGATGGCCGAACAATTTTACTCGCTCCCAGCTTCGGCATTACCCTTAGATTGTTCGAACGCAAGGCGATGCACTTTTTTGGCAGCATCACGCACGCGAATCTTATGCGCTTCTGCGACAAGTGCCCTCTCGGCAAGCTCCAAAGCTTCATGCGACATTGCAACCGCAGCTTCAGTCAGCTCAGCCACGTCGAGCCGCACCAGAGCAGCAAGCGTCTTTTGCAACCTGATCGCCACTTCAACCATGCCCGCACCATCACGAGCAATTGGTGTGAAGCAGTCTCGCACCAGTTCAACAGCTGTGAGCGGCGGTATAAAAACATGGTCGAAAACGATGTCACGAGCGGCGACTTCTTGTGACACTTCAGCCCAGCGCGTCATTACGGCAAGCTGCCGCCCCAGAATCGCGATCGCAGTACCGGGATCGTTAATGCCAGGTGACAATGCGCGATCAGCCGTCTCCGCTAAATTCACAAGACCGAACCTTACGTCTGCACCGTACTCGCGCTGCTCGCTGACGGCGACATGCTCTGCAACCTTCTCACAATTTGCCCGCACGCGATCTGAGATTGGCGTTACGTAAGCAATCGGCATCGTCGTATCGACAAAGTCGCCCGGCCTCACCGTCAAGTAGATTGCGACATCAAGCTCCCGTGCCAATTGCTGCAAACCTGAAACGTTGAGCTCCGTCACATAGCCAACTTTGTTGGCTGACACGACCGCCGCTGCAACAGGTGAGCTACCGTCATAGATTTTTGCTCCCCACGCACCGACGTTTTCCGCAACCATTGACTTCATCGCCACCTCAGCGATTTTCTCTATCCCCGTCTCCACGCGCCCCAGTTTGGTGACGTGATCAATCCATCGCACGAACGCAACGAGTACCCAGCTAATGATCGCTGCTAGTCCAACAAAAATGACGAAGCGGCTGAAACGATCGAATGCAAATGCTTCGATTGCCAGGATCCCAATCACCGAATAAACGAATGCCGCTATAAAGCTCGAAAGCACGTTCTGAGTCGTGGTATCGGCGAGCACCAATCGGGATGCCCTGGGCGTCGTCGAACTCGATACCGCCGCAACGGCCGTGACGACGGCAGAAACGGAAAACGTCGCAACGGCCAACATACTGGAAGCAAATATCGACAGAAGGCTCTTGAGGGCCTCGTTGGACAATTCTATGGGCAGCGGCCCGGTGTAAAACTGGCCAGACCAGAGTGCCGCCACCACCAGGGCCACGAAGGCCAGACTGGCCAGCGCTGGCCGGAGCCAAATCTGCACGCTCATGTAATTCCGCAGACGGACCCAGAACTGCCACATAAAAATTTTCCTTTAGAGTTTATGAATGGTTTTTGAGCCAATTCCAGCGCATGGCTCGACCATAAGTGCTGCTGTCGCAGCACAAATTTGCCTCCAAATGCCCGCTCAGCATCACCTTTTGCGTACTCTCCTGCACGCCCAAGCTTTCCCGCCCAGTCGCGTTAAGTCAGGGCGCATTGAGCAGATATCCCCGCATTTTCCCCGCAAAATGACTTTCCCGCTATCAACCGCTGGCGAAAAGGTTGCATCTGCGCTATCCGGCCAGTCACAGACTTCCACACTAAACCCGACCACTGAACGAGGGATCCTATGACCGAGAGGCTCGAAGACATCGCCAATGCCATGGTCAAACCCGGCAAAGGCATTCTCGCCGCCGATGAAAGCTCCGGCACAATCAAGAAGCGCTTCGACAAGATCAATGTGACCTCGACCGAGGATAATCGCCGCGACTATCGCGAAATGCTCTTCCGCTCGACCGATGCGATGAAGAACTACATCTCGGGCGTGATCCTGTACGACGAGACGATCCGGCAGAAAGCCAAAGACGGCACGCCGCTCGTCGACATAATGAAGGCAGCCGGTTCCATTCCGGGCATCAAAGTGGATACCGGCGCAAAATCGCTGGCCGGCCCGACCGCAGCAATCGAGACCGTGACCGAGGGCCTCGATGGCTTGCGCGAACGACTCGCGGAGTACCATCGGTTAGGTGCGCGTTTCGCCAAGTGGCGTGGCGTCATCACCATTGGCGAGGGATGCCCAACCTGGAACTGCGTAAAAGCAAATGCACATGGCCTCGCGCGTTATGCAGCACTGTGCCAGGAAGCCGGCATCGTCCCGATCGTCGAACCCGAAGTGCTGATGGATGGCGCCCATTCAACGCATGACATCAACGAATGTTTTCGCGTCACCGAATGGACCCTGCGCACCGTCTTCCGCGAACTCTATGATGCTCGCGTCAAACTGGAAGGCATGGTGCTGAAGCCAAACATGGTGATCGCCGGCCAGAAATGCTCAAAGCAGGCTTCAGCAGCCGAAGTCGCCGAAAAGACTGTCAAATGCCTGAAAGAAACGGTGCCCGCTGCCGTGCCGGGCATCGCCTTCCTCTCCGGTGGCCAATCCGATGAAGCCGCCACCGAGCACCTATCGCTCATGAACGCGATCGGCAATTTGCCCTGGAACCTTACGTTCTCTTATGGCCGCGCATTGCAGGCTGCAGCGCTGCAGGCATGGGGCGGCAAACCCGAAAACGTCGCCGCCGCACAACGCGCATTTGCCCATCGCGCTCGCATGAACGGCCTTGCCGCTCTTGGCAAGTGGGACGGCAAGCTCGAAAAAGCTGCCTGATCGTCACGGCGATCAAACTCCCTTTTCGACGTATCAAAGAAGCGGCCGGTTCAGCCAACGGCCGCTTCTTTCGTTCCAAGCCGCAGCTTTCGGGTTTAGCAAAGCATAACCGCCAAGCAACGGTGCGCAAACCCAGTTGAACGCATGCCAGCCCCTTTTCCGCCCCATTCGGGTCGGATAGCCTGCCCACTTCGATAAATTCCGCAGTGACGACGACGGGAAGCGAACATGTCCACAGGCAGCGCGCCCTCCAGACTTTATCTCGTGCTCGAAACGGGTGCGAACGCGCTGAGCCGCCTCGATGCGGCTCTGGCGGGTGCCGTCCCGTCCTCGCTCCTGCTCATGGCCCCGCGCGGAAAGTCCCTCGATGCCACGAGCGTTCTGCCACTCTTGGAACGGGCGCAAAAAAGCGACATTGCTGTCATGCTGGCCGACGACGCACAACTCGTGCGCACCACAAAAGCTGATGGCGTGCACCTCACCTGGTCGAAGGATATTGGCCGCCGTGCCGCAGAGGCCCGCGAAATCTTGGGACGTCGCTACATGCTGGGTGCCGATGTTGGCCGTTCGCGCCATGACGCCATGGAAATCGGCGAAGCAGGTGCCGATTACATCGCCTTTGGAATACCCACTCATGTCGAAGATCGCGAGACCGCGCACGAGCGCCGCGTTGAATTGTGCGCATGGTGGAGCGAAATTTTTGAAATCCCCTGCGTCGCCTTCGATGTCGACACGCCAGAAGATGCAGAAGAACTTGCCGCTCTCGGTACCGATTTTGTTGCGATAACGATTCCGTCCGCCGCCGCCGCCGATGACATTCGCCGCTTTATTGAGGACGTGGACCGGCGTCTTGGCGCCACCGCGAACGCCGCATGAAACGTCGCCATATCGAAATTGCCAAAATAATTACAACGTCAAAGTCACACAGCATCGGACTAGTATGCGCAGCATCCGTCTTGATCCTAGGCTTGATGCCAGTGCGCGCACTCCACGCGGAAACCAGTTCCTGGGTTCAGCGCGACGATGAACCCACCGGCAACCCAAAACAGTCAAAGCCCAAGCAACGCAAGTCGGCCGCAACTGAAGCAAAATCAAGCGGAAAAGCTGAAGGATCAAGCGTATCCCAGCGCGCAAACATCCCCAGCACATTTGAAAAAGGCCCAACACAATCCGGCATTGAGAAGCCAGCGCCGGGAAATGACGACGCCTATTTCGCCTTCGATCAAGGCCGCTACCTCACGGCTTTGGAGCTTGCACAAAAGCTCGCAGATAAAGGGGATCCGCGCGCCCACACCCTCATTGCACGCATCCACGCCGAAGGGCTGGGTGTACCCAAAAATGAGGCCTTGGCTGCACAATGGTACAAACGCGCAGCAGAGCTCAACGATGTTGATGGCATGTTTGCTTACGGCGTGATCTTGGCTGAAGGACGCGGCGTGGAAAAGAATCGCGATGGCGCCGCTGAAATGTTTGAGCGCGCAGCACGAACTGGCCATGCCGCCGCTAATTACAATCTCGGCCTGCTGTTCCTCAAAGGCGACGGCAAACCAGAGAACCCCTATCGCGCAGCTCAACACATCCGCTATGCCGCCGAGCAAGGTATCGCAGCCGCGCAATACGATATGGCAACGCTCTATCAAAACGGAACGGGCGTACCCTATGACGCCGTGGAGACGTCACACTGGCTTCGCGCCGCGGCCGAACAAGGAATGGCGGTCGCCCAATACGATTATGCTGTACTGTTGTTGAAAGGGCTTGGCCTGACGCTCGATGAATCGAAAGCGATCGACTATTTGAAGTCCGCCGCCGAACACAACATTGCCGGCGCGCAAAACAGGCTCGCACACGTTTATCTGGAAGGCGTCGGCATCAAGAAGGACAAGGCCGAAGCCGTCAAATGGCGGCTTATCGCAAAGGCTGGCGGAATAGCCAACGACCCGATATTCGACGAGGTAATCGCTAAGCTTTCCAAGTCCGACCTGCAAACCGCCGAGCGCGCTGCAATTTCGTGGCGTGAAAGCAAGCTAATGCCGTTCTGATCGACTGAAAAAGTACGCCTAGATCGTCATCGAACGCACTCACCAGGCGATGTCAGCCCACAAACCAGCGGCAATGCCGGCGCTTGATCCACGCGACCGAAAGATCACCGAGCCCGCTATCTCTCCAGCGCGCGCACCGCTGAGATTTCGGGTCCCGTTGGACTTCACTTCCAGACTTGATAATAAGCTCTGCGATACGCTTGCTCAGTTATTGGGAACGTTGCACCGATTGCGGGCGATCATTAATGGTGCGGCCGGCCTCAATTCGCCTGCGCCTTGCCAGAGTGCGGGGAAGGGTTTAGGCAACCCCCTCACCTCCATCCTGATGCACTTCCCGTATCAGACATTCCCGCACGCCCGGCAGATCTACCTGCGAGCCGCCCAAAAGCCCTATCCGCGAGAGTCAACAACTATGCCCGCCTCAGCCCTGATGAACGTCATGGTCGCCGCCGCTCGCAAGGCCGGCCGCAGCCTGAACCGCGATTTCGGCGAGGTCGAAAATCTTCAGGTCTCTGTCAAAGGCCCCGCCAACTTCGTCTCAGCTGCCGATCTGCGTGCCGAAGAGATCCTGTTCAGGGAACTCTCCAAAGCGCGGC
>AERA01023316.1_pt1 | contig 13972 bp, 13 predicted proteins | sample 267968 | NCBI WGS metagenome assembly AERA01 (sample SAMN02954363, study PRJNA61401) | activated sludge metagenome | biome: terrestrial; feature: wastewater treatment plant; material: activated biomass; isolation source: activated biomass of an industrial wastewater treatment plant | reverse complement strand
TGACGATGGCGATATTGAAGTGATAAGTTTCGTAGATCAACAGCGAAATACCCGTCACACCGCCGTCAAAAAAGTGATTGGGGACAAGCATGCCTTTCAGGGCGAAACTGAACGACAGGATCCCGAGCAGAATGAATACGACGTCTTTCAGGGTTTGATTCGGGTTCGCTTTCGCCATATTAATCGATTCCCAGCAGGGCTTTTCGGTTTGCCTTCACAAGATAAAGGACTTTCTGTTTGTTCTCTTCCCGCCAGGCGCGTGCTGTGGGGCGATGATAGGCATGGGATTCGAGGAACCGGATCTGGATATCCATCCAGGCCAATTCATTGCTGACGATGTTGAGATTTTGGAATTCCTGGTAAAGACGGTCTGAGATCTCAAAATAATCATCCCGGCCCAGGTAGTCGAGGTCCGCATCGCACAGGATCTCATCCAGGAGGCTTCTCGGCGATTGCGGAAGTTTGGTGGCCATGATCATCTGGCAGATCATTTCGATCTGGGCATCCGTATAATCGAATTCAGGTAACACTTCCCGTGCCCACTTGCATGAATTGACTTCATGGTTGACCGTGGTATTGATAAAACCGAAATCATGGAGTAGAACACCGGTGAGCAACAGTGTCAGGGACTCGCCGCTGACCTGTTCTTCTTTCGCGTAACGCAAAGCGGATTCATATACATCCTGGATGTGTAAAACACTGTGGTATGTCAGGTTTTCCGGCCATTCGGTTTTCATTTTATGCCAGACCCATTCCTCCAGGGGTTCAAAATGCATAGATCAGAATTGAAGGGTGTGAAATCATGTGTGCAAAAAATCGTGTTCAACGTGTTTTCTTATCCGGAACCGGGCACAAAAGGAATTCACAATATAGAAAGAAGATAAATGATATGTTATTCCTGATTTTTCCGTGTAGTGGAATTCCCGGATGCAAAGGGTCAGGGGAAAACCCCAAAAGCGGCCATTTTGCCTTAAAATTCAATAAAAATTAAAACCACGCATCGAAGGTTGTGTTTGAAACTGTGAATTGAACATTTACCTCACCAACTCACAGCATCATGCAAAGCAAGTATGTCATATTGATCGCCGCGATCATGATTTCGGGTGTGTCCCTTGTGTCCGCTCAATCGCAAGATCGTTTTTCCATTGGGCCGCGCGTCGGTCTGAATTTCGCCAACGTCAGTAATGTGGATAACTCCGAGTCCATCACCGGTGTTGTTCTCGGTCTGACCTCCACGTACAGTCTCAGTCAGCATTCCGGTCTTACGCTGGACGTGTTGTATTCCGTAGAGGGTTACCAGGCGCCGTTTGAAGAATACAAACTTCGTTACCTGCAGGTACCGCTGTATTTTAATTTTTTCGCCGGTGAACTCGGTGACCGTTTTCGACCCAAAGCATATGTAGGGCCGGTGGCTTCGTTCTGGCTTGGCGGAACCGTGAATGAACTCGATGCGAATGACGTGTTCTTCAACAAATTCCTCGTTGCTGCATCCGGCGGTGTGGGATTCAATTACCGGGTTGCGAACCGGATTTGGCTCAATACCGATCTGCGCGCCATCCTGGGCCTGAGCGACATTCGCCATAAAAACTTTACCGGTGGCGACGCCATTCAGCCGCGCAATGTCCAGGTGAGCCTGGGCCTGGCTTATGGCCTTGCAAAACTTTAAAGTTGGGTGTGAACATTTTTTGGCGTGGCTATCCTGTCTTGGGGTAGCCACTGTTGTTATACCCAAACTGATGATGGGAATCAGTAACTTGGGTGATAATAATCATAAGTGAGCCCATGCTGGGAGGTTACTTTTGTTACAATTTGATTAAGTTTGATATCCATCACTTCAATTATACAATTATGAAAAAACTCATTGGATTCAGTGTAATCGCCCTATTAATCGTGGCTTGTGGCGGGGCTGACAATTCATCAGATAAAGCTGAAAAGAAGAATCCTTATTCCACAGAAAGCACGACATCAGAAAAATCCGCATATGATCCCAAGCGGGGAGAAGGAAAGTGGACTGCGGAAAACCTGAATATCGGGGCATCTCTTGATCAGGCCATGGCGGACAAAGGGAAGAATATCACCGAGGTCAAATGTTCCTCCTGCCACAAGCTTACGGATGAACGACTGGTCGGGCCCGGATGGAAGGGGGTGACGGAACGACGCCAACCTGAATGGCTCATGAATTTCATCACAAACCCGGATCCCATGATCGACAAGGATCCAGAAGTACAGGCACAATTGGAAATATGCCTGGTGCGCATGCCCAATCAAAATCTGAGTGATGATGAAGCTCGCGCGATCCTCGAATATATGCGACAAAATGATGGCGTGAAGTAAGGTTCTGCCATTCGCTATAATCTCTAAATCTCTTTAAAATGAAAAACCTCGTTTTAGGCACGATTGGAATTTTCGTGCTCGGTTTGATGCTCATGGCGGGTTGCAAGCCGAAGACACTCTCAAGTGCCGTCAGCGGTGATGCCGCCTCAAAAACCTACGTTCCACCTGGGCAGTACGATGAATTCTACAACTTTGTCAGTGGTGGATTCAGCGGACAGTTGAGTGTATATGGATTGCCCAGTGGCCGTTTGTTTCGTGTGATCCCGGTGTTTTCCGTTGATCCGGAGAAAGGCTGGGGGTACAGTGAGGAGACCAAGCCGATGCTCAACAGTTCCCATGGATTCATTCCCTGGGACGACTATCATCACCCGGAGATGTCGCAAACGAACGGCGAGGTTGACGGTCGATGGGTTTTTGGCAACGCGAACAATACCCCCAGGGTGGCGCGGATTGATCTCAAAACATTCAGGACTGTTGAAATTATCGAGTTGCCCAACAGCGGTGGAAATCACTCCTCGCCCTTCATTACACCCAATACGGAATATGTGATTGCCGGAACACGCTTCAGTGTGCCACCGGACAATTCCAATACGGATGTGCCGATTCATACCTACAAGGAGAATTTCCGGTCCTATATCAGCTTTATCAGTGTAGATAAGGAAACCGGCCACATGGATATCAAATTCCAGATCGAATGTCCTGGGGTGAACTTTGACCTCAGTCACGCCGGTAAAGGACCATCAGATGGCTGGTTCTTTTTCTCCTGTTACAATACCGAACAGGCATACACCCTCCTGGAGGTCAATGCTTCGCAGCGGGACAAGGATTTTGTCATGGCGGTCAACTGGAAAAAAGCAGAAGAATACCTGGCAGCCGGAAAAGCAAAGAAGGTTCCGGTTCGGTATGCCGTCAATCGCTGGGATGAGTCCACACATTCAGCCACCTCCGAGTTCAAAACCGAGGTCATGGTGCTGAAGGCAAGTGAGCTGCCGGATATGTGCTATATGATGCCATGCCCCAAATCACCCCACGGTTGTGATGTGGATCCAACCGGTGAATACATTGTTGGAAGTGGAAAACTGGCCGCGTTGGTGCCGGTATTCAGTTTTAGTAAAATGCAAAAAGCGATCGCCGATAAAGACTTCGATGGGGAGTACGACGGGATGCCGATCCTGAAATATGAATCTGTGCTGCACGGAGAAGTTCAGAAACCCGGACTTGGACCATTGCACACAGAATTTGATGGTAACGGCAATGCATACACTTCCTTCTTTGTGTCATCAGAGGTGGTCAAGTGGCGTCTCTCGGACCTGGAAGTACTGGATCGGGTACCCACGTATTATTCCATCGGTCACCTGTGTGTTCCCGGGGGAGATTCAAGGAAGCCGTTTGGCAAGTATATGATTGCCTATAACAAGATCACTAAAGACCGGTATTTGCCCACCGGTCCTGAATTATGCCAAAGTGCCCAATTGTATGATATCAGTGGCGATAAAATGCAACTGATCCTGGATTTTCCGACCATCGGTGAGCCGCATTATGCGCAAGCTGCTCCAGCAGAGCTGATCATGAAAGACCAGGTCAAAATTTTCCGGATCGAGGATAATAATCACCCGTATGCCACTAAGGGAGAGAAGGATGCCCGGGTGGTCCGTGATGGTAAACAGGTGCATGTGTATATGACCTCTATCCGCTCCCACTTTGCGCCCGATAATATTGAAGGGGTTCGGGTTGGAGATGAGGTCTACTTCCATGTGACCAACCTTGAGCAGGATTGGGATGTACCGCATGGTTTTGCGATTAAAGGCGCTCCGAATGGAGAGTTATTAATTATGCCCGGTGAAACCTGTACGTTAAAATGGGTGCCGGCCAAGGTCGGAATGTACCCGATGTATTGCACAGATTTTTGCAGTGCACTCCACCAGGAAATGTCCGGCTATGTCAGGGTATCACCTGCGGGTAGCAATGTGCCCTTGAAGTTTCATGTTGGCGAGCTGGCTGAAGAAGCGGCTGACGAGAATATGTAAATCCAAGTTATAACCGGATCAGGGCAACCGGCAGTTTTTGTCAAGTTGCCCCTGATCCGTTTAGATGAGTGACCATGAATAATGTGCATCCTGTATCTATTGGATCGAGAATCATTTTGAGTGTTTCGGGGTTTCTGATCCTGACAGCGATTTTCCTTCCGATCTGGCGAATTGAACTTTACGCGCCGCAGTATCCGGAGGGATTGGCATTGTTGATCAATGCAGACGGTTTGTCAGGCGATGTGGAGATCATCAATGGCTTGAATCACTATATCGGGATGAAAGAATTGCATTCCGAGGAGTTTTTGGAATTCACCATACTGCCCTGGTTGCTGACAGGATTGGGCGTGATGCTGCTCCTGGCGGCGGCTATTGGAAGAAAGCGCGTATTGTACGGGGCATTTGCTGTAATTGTCGTCTTTGGCCTATTGGCCTTTTCGGACTTTTATCGATGGAATTATAATTATGGTCATGACCTGGATCCAAATGCCGCAATCAAGGTGCCGGGCATGGCGTACCAGCCCCCGGTCCTCGGCTTCAAGCAATTATTGAATTTCGGAGCCTATTCCATACCGGCCACAGGCGGTTGGTTTTTTATCGTTGCCGGATCACTCCTGTTGCTGGCCGTGCTGTATGAGCGTGGATGGGTGCCCGGTATGCTCAAGCGGAAAATGGCCTCGATCCAGGTTGGGGTCATGATAACAGGGTTGATCTTTTTAACTGGTTGCGCGTCCGATGGTCCAAAGCCGATCCGGATCAATGCTGACATGTGCGCGTTTTGCAAAATGTCCGTATCCGATATTCAATATGCTGCCCAGCTCAGAACGGATAAGGGTCGACACTATTTTTTTGATGACATCCTGTGTATGGCATACTACAAGAATGAGCATCAGACGAAAGGAGACTACTATGTAGTTGATTTTACAGGACCTGGTGATTTCATCCCGATAGATGAGGCCACCTTGCTGGAGAGTGAAGCCTTCCGTAGCCCGATGGGAGGAAATACCGCCGCTTTCTCCAATCCGGACACCGCCCGGCACTACCAGGCGCAATACGGCGCCAGCGAAGTCCAGTGGGAGGGGTATAGATAATGTCGACACGAAATATTTTGCTGCAATTTTTTTTCGTACTCTTTCTGGTCGATTGTAGCGCCAATACAATTCTTGTTGGCCCCGGACAGCTGTATACGTCCATTCAACAGGCCATGGCGATGGCCAGTGACGGGGATTCCCTGATTGTGCATGCGGGACTTTACCGGGAGGGGAATATCAAGATCCAGAAGCGATTGACGCTTATCGGGATCAATTGGCCCGTCCTGGATGGCGAGCATAAGTTCGAGGTCATTTCGATCCTTTCAGATGCTGTAGAGGTGACCGGATTTGTGGTCAGGCATTCACCCATGGGCGCACTGGAAGATCCCAGCGGAATTAAAGTCAACGGCAGCAAGTATGTGGTGATTAGAAACAACCGGCTGGAGGACAACTATTTTGGGATTTATGTATCCAAAAGCAGTCATTGCATTATACGCGACAATCATATTTCCGCTCACGGCGTGGGAGAGAATCTGATCGGAAATGGTATTCATTGCTGGCGAAGTGATAGCCTGCAAATTATCGGTAACAGGATCAGCGGTCATCGCGACGGGATTTATTTTGAGTTCGTCACCGGTTCATTGATCTGGCGAAATATATCGAAGCAGAATACGCGATACGGATTGCATTTCATGTTTTCCCATAATGACGCGTACATCACCAATGTATTTGAAGGTAATGGAGCCGGTGTCGCGGTCATGTTTACCAGGCATGTAAAAATGTTCAATAATACGTTTCGGGACAATTGGGGTGATGCTGCATATGGGCTCCTGCTCAAGGAAATTTCGGACAGTTACCTTTTTAATAACCGGTTCAGCAATAATACGACGGCGATCCTCATGGAAGGCGTGAGCCGGTGTACCATCGAGAAGAATGAATTCAAGGACAATGGCTGGGCGCTGAAGATCCAGGCCAGTTGCATGGATAATGAAATGGTGTTGAATAATTTCATATCGAATACGTTTGACGTGGGGACAAACGGCCACCTGGTGATGAATGTGTTTCGCCAGAATTATTGGGACAAGTATGAAGGGTATGATCTTGACCACAACGGCATCGGGGATGTGCCGTTTCGGCCATTAAGTATATTTTCGATCATTGTTGAGAAGAACCCACCTGCGATGTTGATGTATAAAAGTATGATGATCACCTTGCTGGATCGATCGGAAAAGATGATCCCGACCCTGACACCGGACTTGTTTCGCGATGATGAGCCGTTAATGAAATCGCTTCCCTTGTGATTGAAGTCAACGGATTATCCAAACGCTTTGGACGATTGCAAGCGCTCAACGATGTGGACCTGCTGTGCCAACCGGGAGAATGCGTCGCCCTGATCGGGCCAAATGCCTGTGGGAAAACCACGTTGATCAAATGTATCCTGGGCATGGTGATCCCGGACCGCGGAACAATACTTTTTCAATCCCAATCCATAGCCGGACAAGATGAGTATCGGAAGGCCATCGGGTATATGCCCCAGATCGGACGTTATCCGGACAACATGACCATAGGCCAGGTGATTGAAATGATCCGGGAGATCCGGAACAGGCGTGACCGATATGATGAGGATCTCATTGATGATTTTGGGTTACGAGCTATAGCCGATAAGAAAATGCGTACGCTCTCGGGTGGCACCCGCCAGAAAGTGAGCGCAGCCCTGGCCTTTCTCTTTGATCCGGATGTGCTGATCCTGGATGAGCCGACAGCCGGGCTGGATCCATTGGCCGCTGAATTAATGAAGGCCAAGATCCGCTCGGCCAACCAACGGGGCAAGCTCGTGTTGATCACATCCCATGTCTTGAGTGAACTGGAAGATTTGGTTACGCATGTTGTGTTTATGCAGGAAGGCCAGATCCGGTTTCATCTCTCCCGGGAAGCCCTGATCAGCCAGACCCGGAGTGCAAGCCTGGCCAAAGCCATTACTCACGTTTTACAGCATGGGCATGCGACTTAGTATCCAGCGATTCATCCTGGCGGATATTCTGAGGGCCCGCGTCATGATCGGGTACACTGTACTCCTGGCCTTGCTGGGCTGGAGCGTCTTCAGCCTGGAAGAAGACAGTCATAAGGGTATACTGACCTTGCTGCATCTGATCCTGCTGGCGACGCCCCTGGTGTGCATCATCTTCACCACAATCTATTTATATAATAGCGCTGAGTTTATCGAATTGCTGCTGAGTCAACCGGTGACCCGCAGGAATGTCTGGACCAGTTTGTTTCTGGGTCTTTTTCTGTCCATGGGACTTTCCTTTTGGCTGGGAGCGGGCATTCCGATCATTCTCTTTTCCGGGTTTGAGCTGGCCATGGTCTTGTTGATTGCGGGGACGCTGCTTTCCGCTGTTTTTGTTGCGCTGGGTTTCCTGTGCAATGCCATTACGCGTGACAAGGCCAAAGGGATCGGCATGGCGATATTACTGTGGTTGTTTTTCAGTTTGCTGTTTGACGGGTTGGTCCTGTTCCTCTCATTCCAGTTTGCTGATTATCCCATTGAAAAACCGATGGTGGTGTTGGCAGCCATGAATCCGGTGGACCTTGCCCGTATTTATATTATTCTCAAGCTGGACGTGTCAGCCATGCTGGGGTACACGGGCGCCATATTCAAGGAGTTTTTCGGAGCGCGATGGGGTATGTTGATCGGGCTGGCGCTCATGATCCTGTGGACAATCATTCCTTATGGGCTTTCGCTTCGGTTATTTTGCAAACGGGATTGGTGAGGTCGATACCACTGGAAAAAGAAAAGGAGGCATCAATGCAGCCTCCTTTATAAACCGACCCTTGCCTTCAGCGAGGCAAAGATTTTTGTGTGCAAGTCGTTCATTATTGTGGGAGCAGCACCTCGTCCAGGACATGAATGATGCCGTTTGACGCAGGCACAGAAGCAATAATTTTCGCTGACCCATTAATGACAATCTGGTCATTGGTGTTTCCGATCCGGATATTTTTCCCGTTTACCTGGTTGAGTACCTGGCCATCTTTCATCATATCGGTTTTAATCACCCCGACATAGACATGATACTCGAGAATATCAGAAAGCGTAGTCTTTTGCTCCGGTTTCAGGAGACTTTCCACCGTGCCCTCAGGAAGCTTCTCAAAAGCTGCATTGGTTGGGGCAAAAACCGTAAAGGGTCCGGTATTGGTGAGCACATCGACCAGACCCGCTGTTTGTATGGCTGTCACAAGGGTGGTGTGGTCGGCGGATTTGACTGCAACCTGAACAACGGTAGGATCAGAGACGTCATCCTCTACTGCAGACTGGCCCTGAATGGCAGGTGCCGGATCTGAAGTGGATGTTTCTGACTCCGTATTTGTGGGTGTACAGGAGAATAGGATAAATAAGGACAAAAAGCCAGAAATCAAGGTTTTCATTTGTTTGAATTTTGATCGAATATTCTATAAATGGTGTAGAAGTTATATGACCTGGATCAGGTGACTGAATGATTTTGCTCAATCCGGGTTTGCCATTGGGAGATGCAGATCAAAAGAGCGCCGATAAACATCCAGAGCGTAATGCCGAATACGATCTGGTGTGCCATCGGAATAGTTTGGTAAGTAAAAGAGAGCACGCCCTGGATCCCGAGGAAAAACTCATTTGCAATAATGCCACTGACGAATAATCGGGTGCCATTGACGGCCATTCCATTCCGATGAAGCAATCCGTTGATCCAGAAGCAGGATAAAATAAATACAGTGATGATGAGCAACAGGATCAGGTGAAGATAGGCGATCACAATACTCCGAAAACCAAATACGAGCTTACTGATCTCGGGAACGATGGATATAAGTTGTAACCCAAATTTCAGGGTGACTGCGAGGCCCACAACCAGCCAAAGCTTTTTCCACAGCGGGTCAAGGTTGGCCCACCAGGATTTTTCGTTTCGAAGCGCATCCCGGATCCATAGAATCCATCCCAGAGTTTGGGCGACCACCCCTGCTATCGCCAGCAGATACAGGGCAGGGGACAGCTTCATCCAGAGAATAGACAGTAAAAATGTCGGAACCACCGAACAGGTGAAGAGCCAGAATATGGCAGGTGAAATGCGAAAGGACGGCTCCACTTTCCGGATCCAGGCATACCACAACCCAAGACAGGCAAAGGAAAACCATCCATTGTACTGAAAATGAAGGTAAAAGTAATTGGACAGCAGGTAGGAGGTTTGTTCGAGCGACCCGAACATTCGGGCATGCGCTATAAAGATGGGCCCGGCATATGAGATCAGTCCACAAGCCAGTGCCACCATCCACCATGGTTTTGACAAATGGCCACGCGGCAGCCGGAAAAGACTCGGGACCAACAGGCAAGTAATCCATCCTGTGATCCCTATCGACAGAATAATTAACGCGATCGTGACCGGGCTGTATCCGGATATCATAAATGAAACGGCCTGACCATACGCCAAAAGCAAATAAGCAACCAATAGTGTTTTGAGCCAGAATTGATGTCGCGTGGTGATGAAGGTCCAGATGGCGAGGAGGATGAGCACAAACAGACTTTGAGTGACCCAGCCTGAAAAGGCAAAATGGGAATGCGCTTCCTGAAGATGGCGCTGGCTGAAGTACGGAAAATCAAACGCGATTTTATAGCGCATCAACAGCCCGAGTGTGGCTACGAGCAACAGATTAAGCAGCAGAATACGCGCCCATATTTTTTCTTTGAGCAACATGACGGTTCAGGCTAATATACAATTCGCCCATCATCCATGTGGATCACCCGATCCGTCGCCTGCGCGAAATCCAAATCGTGCGTCACGATCAGCATGGTCTGATGGAACTCGTGTGCCAATTCCTGGAAGAGATTGAACACAATTTCACCATTTTTCTTGTCCAGGTTTCCGGTAGGCTCGTCGGCCATGATAATCAGTGGATCATTGATCAGCGCGCGCGCGATGGCCACCCGTTGTTTTTCCCCGCCGGAAATTTGATTCGGTTTTTTGCGGGCGTGATCCGCTATGCCGAGAATATTCAGTTTCTCCATCGCTTTGAGTTCAATTTCCGGAGCGGATAATTTTTTCAGTTTCAGTGCGGGCAGCATCACATTGTGCAGCACATTGAATTCGGAGAGGAGGTAATGAAATTGAAAAACAAAACCGATCTTGCTGTTTCGCACCTCGGCCAATTCCGCATTGCTGCGTTTCCGGGTTGATCGCGCGTCTATCTTCAGCTCGCCGTCAAAATCCGTATCCATGGTGGAAAGGATATACAATAGCGTGGATTTTCCGCACCCTGATTTTCCAACAATTGACACAAATTCGCCACGCTGGATGTCGAGGGAAACATCTTTCAGGACATGATGACTCCCGGCTTTGGTCCGGAAGTATTTGTTGATTTTTTCCGCTGACAATACGTGATCACTCATGCTATTTCCCCCGGATAATTTCAACCGGGTCGATGCCGCTGGCTTTTCTCGCCGGGAACCAGCCCGCCCAATAACGTGGTGAATATGGCAAACCCCAACCCGATCATGTAATACTTGATGTTGTAGTCGATGGGGTAGGTTTTGATGTTGGGCAGCGCGGCCGTATTGAAGGGCACCTGGTCGATCAATGACGAAAGTCCCAATCCGGCCCCGATCCCTAAAAGGGCGCCGACCACCCCGATGATCAATGAGATCGTCAAAAAGATCTGTTTGACATCCTGCCCCGAAAACCCGGTGGCCTTCAGGATCGCGATGGAATCCATTTTTTCATAGATCAGCATGTTCAGGATATTGTAAATCCCGAACCCCGACACAATCAGCAGCGTGATGCCCACCGCATAGGAAATAATCGTCCGCACAAACGAACCGGTCTCAAATTGCGCGTTGACCGTCTGAATGTCTTCCGCGTCGAGCTCGAACCGGTTTTCAAATTCGCGTGCGATGGCAGGCGCCATGTCCAGATCATACAGCTTGAGTTGCAGGTCTGTGATATATGATTCGGAACGACCGGTCAGTTGTTGCGCGGTTTTCAATGACGTATAGCTCTGGACTTTATCGATATCGCGCAAGCCGGACTGGAAAAAACCGACCACTTTAAGTAATTCCTGTTGTCCCTGGATGCTGGTCACCTGGATGATATCTCCCGTTTCAGCCAGCATCTGATCGGCAACGCCCTGCCCCAGGATGATACTGTTGGGCAAATTTTTGAGATCCTCGATGCTGCCTTTTGAAACGTAATCACTGAAATGAAACAAGGCGCGTTCCGCATCCACATCAACGCCATTGATGACGCCGGAAATATCAATAGTGCCAACGGTATAAAACACCTGGGCTGTCATTTTGGGCGCTATTCCCAGCACGCGCGTATCCTGCTTCAAGGCATTGATCACCGCCTCCACATTGTAGATGGCGCTCCGTCCCGCTCCCGGTTTGAGTGATCGGATAAAATGGTAATGGTCCTGCCATTCTTTCACCAGGGCCACCGGTTGAGGAGATGTGGGCCGGATCTCATTGAACAGTCGCACATGCGGAGATCGATTGAGGATCAACCCGTCCAGCAATTGATTCAATCCGTTCATGAATCCCAACAGGGTCACAAACATGGTGATGCTGAATGCCACACCAATAGCCGCCACTGCCGTTTGTTTCCATCGGGCCAGCATGAGCGCCAGTGCGATCTGGATGATCAGCTTCAGGTTTTTCATTCGGGCTTCCGGATCTTCTGGGTTGCCTCCAGCCCACGTAAAATCTCTACATATTGGTAATCCCGAATGCCAGTTTCGACAGTGACCGAATCGCCATTGGCCAACAATACGATTGAATCCTGGACGAGGAATGCACGTGGGATGATCAACGCATCGGACTTGACTTGTAAAATAATATTCGCTTCTGCTGTCAGGTTGGGAAATAAAGTCGGTGGTGGTTTTGAAAACTCAACTTCCACGACTGCGGTTTTGGTGCGGGGATCAAGGATTGGATTGACCTGGGTGATCGTACCGTCAAATACCTGGTTTTTATAACTGTCCAGGATGATCTTGACCTCCATTCCCGGTTTGATCCGGGTGATGTCATACTCGTCGACGTTGAGTTCAAGGAAGAAGGAACTCGTCTCCCCAATAACCGCTAATGGCATTTGCGGCGTGATGATCTCCCCGGGCTCGCGCAGAATTGAATACACCCGACCGTTGACGAAACTGGTGACAATAAAATCATTTTCCTGTGTTCGACTGATCGCGGTTTGATTACGTGCTTGTTCGGTCAGGATCCGGAGTCGTCTTTTTTCTTCATCGTACCGGATGCGCGCGGATTCCAGGTTTGTTCTGGATTGGGTATACGCGAGCTCCATGCGTTCGAGTTCGACTTTTGATCCAATGGCCTGGTTCCACAGTTGCTTTTGCCGGATATAGAGCAGGGAATCATTGATCAGTTTTGTTTGCAGCAATTGGAGTTGAAGGCGAAGGTCTTCAAGCCTGGCTTCATTGGACCGGACATCGGCCAATCGCGCGGCGAGTTCCGCGTTTTCCCGGACCAGGGAGGCCGTCGTGTTGCGAACGGTCATGAGCGGTGTACCGGATTTGACTGTATCGCCTTCCCGGACGAGGATCGATTCCAGTAATCCGCTCACGGAGGCATAGGCCTGGTATTGATTCCTGGCCTTTACAATACCCGTGGCATAAACCGATTCAGTGATGGCCCGTTGCTCAGGTTGCGTAGTTTCAACCGACGGCTGGCAGGACATCAACGTGCAAAGCAGGATAATGACATTGAGGAGATGACGCATATCCGTCCGAAGATAAAGAAGATGAACACTTTGATTGGCGTCTGTTTTCCCCGGGATGTCAACATTCAATACCTTTCGGGATCATGATGCGGGACCGGAATTTGTTTTTTCGAAGGCTGGCGTTGTTTTTCCTCGCTGTTTTTCTGTATGCCAATACGATCACACATGGCTTTGTCCTGGATGATGAAGCGGTGTTGGTAAAAAATCAGTTCGTCAGGCAAGGTCTCGATGGTATCGGGGATATTTTATTGAACGAAAGTTATTCGGGCTATACGCGAGTAGCCGAAGATGGACAAATGCTGTCCGGCGGACGATACAGGCCATTATCCATTGTTGTTTTCGCGATACTGTTTGAGGGATTCGGTGAGCGGGCATGGCCATATCATGGCCTGAGTATTTTTTGTTTCGGGCTCGCCGTCGTTTTAGTATTCAACTGGATCAGGCTGGGGTTGAGGGCGGATGCCCGGGGTGAAAAAGTGGCGTTTATGGTGGCTGCGTTATTTGCCGTTCATCCGGTGCACACGGAAGTGGTGGCGAATATTAAAAGCCTGGATGAGATTGTGGCCATGATCGGTGTGCTGGCATCAGGGATGTGTATGGTCAGGGGGTTTGATTCGGGGCGACAGCATTGGGTCATCCTGTCCGGTATTTTCTTTTTCCTCGCCTGCCTGGCGAAAGAAAGCGCGATCCCCTTCCTGCTGCTGGGACCGATGAGTCTTTATTTTTTCCGATCGGCAAACGTGAAGCAATGCATGGTTTCCTTGATCCCGGTGTTCGCAGCCTGTGGCTTGTATCTCGCGATGAGATGGAGTGCAGTGGGTTGGGGTGC
>AERA01022022.1_pt1 | contig 14015 bp, 21 predicted proteins | sample 267968 | NCBI WGS metagenome assembly AERA01 (sample SAMN02954363, study PRJNA61401) | activated sludge metagenome | biome: terrestrial; feature: wastewater treatment plant; material: activated biomass; isolation source: activated biomass of an industrial wastewater treatment plant | reverse complement strand
AATTTCATTGCCTTCATGTTCAATAGTGAATTCTCCATTTGGTAATTCATTTTCAAAATTGAATTTTGAAGCAAATGCACTAAAAAGTATTTTTGAACTTTCTGTATCTAATTGTCGTTTTCGCGTTCTAACAATATTTTGCTGATGTTCGAGGTATTCTTTCAATTTTTCATCTTTATCATCAATATTTTGATATTCTTCAGATTCGATGAAAGCAATATAATCAGCATAGTAACCATTCAATAGTTCTTCTCTTGGAGTAAGGGATTTTCCTTCCTCCAGCTTTTTTATCACGGCATTGAGTGAGGGTAACGACGAAATGCCTTTGAATTTTACATCAACTGTGGGAGCATAATACATATCTGATCCGGATACTGTAACGGTAGGCGGGTTAAATCCATTGTGTTCAGTGATCCCCCATTCTTTCAATTTAGCTGTAAACTCTTCTCCGTATTTTTCCACAAACCCTTCTCCCTTACTAAGAGGAAAATGTTCTTTAACAAGAGAATTGAAAACCTTTTGTCCTGCCCCCAGTTTCAATGACTGATAATTCAGATTAATGAATTTTTTCAACATTGATATTTCGCAACATTGCTCTGTTCACAACAGGAAGCGATGAAATATTCACTAAATACGTTCCATCTTTATAATCCTTCTCAATTAACCCTTGAGAATGGAATTTTTGTAAAGTATTATAATCCAAAGAGCAAGGCAGTTTTTCAATATTTAGTATTCCATCACTAATTATAGTGTACGCTCTAAAAATATGAGAGTTGATTTCATATTTATTGGGCGTAGCGTTAGGATACAAATTATTGAATTCAGGGATTTGTCGCAAATCTACTATCACATCATGTTGAGTATTAAAACTCAAGTTGGCTCTGCTTGAGTTCCAAACCAAACTATCTAAATTTGTCCCCAAATCAATGTTGGCATATTCAAATTTTACTTTATATTTATTTTCTATTAATGATTTTACTTCATCAAGCGATGTTGCATTTGCAAGCAATTCTTTGTCTTCTTTTGTTAAGACAGCGCTTGCTTGTTCTTTCTTTGCACCGATCCGCTTATAATTGAAGTCGGTATGGCGAGTAAAAATTTTGTTTTCACCTGATTGGAAATCATGGATGAAATCAAAAATACAATAAGCATTTTCATCAGGAAGATAAGATAAATCTTTTCCTTTATTAAACAACCCTACAGTATCAGTAATGTAGGATTGTACTACGCTTAGAAATTCATTTATTCTTTGTTTGCCAATGGCTTTATTGTACAAATCAATAAGTTCAACTGATCCCAGTTCTCCCAAATATTGCCATACTCTGTCGCTTTCGTTTTTAAGTTGTTTAATATAAATGAGTGCAAGCAATACTTTTAAGTATTCTCGTTCGCTTGAATTAAGTTGATAGGGGGGCTTTTCATTAGAACGAAGAATCCACGGATTTACACCTTCGGGAATCTTATATTCTCCATTCTTATTCTGGTATTTCGTGATTGTGCCATGTTCGTCAAAAGAAAACACTTCTTCCATGTCAGATTCATGTGCAACTGACACATAACTTGCGGAATATTGCTTTTTGAGAACATTTTCGATATTTACTTTATAATCGTGGATGTTTTTTGCAAATGAAAATGTGCCTAAAATTTCGCTCATTTGTACAAGCAGATCATGGTTTGCATAATTACCATATTCTACAACAATACCTGCATTAACCTGTTCCGCAAGTTTTTCTGTCGCCTCAATAACTTTTTTTCGTGAGTTTTGATTTTCATATCCATCTGACATGAAAACAACTACATTACTATAGTTACCCTCTTTTTCTTCAAGATATGAAGATGCAAGATTCAATGGATCACAAAATCCGGTGAGGCTACGGCATTCAAGCAAATCAATGCTGTTTTGAGCCGATTTCAAGGCATCTAAGCCATCAAATTCATAATCTTTCAAAATAAACCCGTAATCTCCGTTGCTGGAATAATAGATCAGAGAAAAAATATCGCCTTTTTTCAACGTATTTGCAATGTTGTTTTTTAGATCTTCCCTAAGTTTAGGCAGGTCATAATACATGCTGCCTGAAACATCAACAATAAAAACATACCGATTGGGCATCGCTTGTTTTACTTCATGTACATCTACCGAATTATTGTGTTGTTCCACAATTTGCCCAATTCTTGGAAACTTAATTAATGATTTTTGCATTGGTAAAAGTTTTTAATTTTATTGTAAAGATAAGAAAATCTCATGAGAATATTGTGATTATTCTGAATTTTTTTTACATTTTTGACATATGCCATCGAGATGATTAGTCATTTGAAAACATTTTTCACAAGCACTTATTTCACATGAAGGTTCTGGATCATTATATTTAATTCTAACCAATTCACAAATTTCTTCTTGTTGAGCTAAAGTTAAACGAATATCGCCCAGCCCTAAATGATGTTTATCATTATTTCTCAAATTTGCAAAATAATCTTCTAAGTTAAAACTGTATAGTTTTTTAAAATCGTCACTTTTTTTGAATTGTTCAAAGCTCCCATATTTCTCAATTATCATTTCTGTGAATGCTTCATCGTACATGAAAAATCTTTCATCTGTTATTGAATCCAAATCTTGCTCTAAATCAGGATGCCATTTAACTTTTAATTTCGCCATGTTTTTATTTTAGTTTAATTCATCTATTATTCATTAATATTTTTATTAATTTTTTAATTCTTTTTAAAGTCATGTATCCGTCAAAATCATAATTATGCAAACATATTAAATCTGTTATTAGCCTTTTATCTTGTTCATCATTTTGACAAAGAAACAACACTTCATTTGGAGTACCAATATTGCTAAATGATAAATTACGATTTCTATTTAAATCGAATATTAACGAGCTTCCTATTGTGAAATGAGATATTCTCTTAAATCCTAATTTTAATAGGTCATCTTCTTTTAACATTAGTTTTTATTTAGGGTTTTAGGTACGAGTTATCATCAAAAGCAGAATTTAACAATTGAATTTTAAATTCTAATTGTTTAATTCTTGCCTCTAACCTTTTTAATTCTAAAAAAAATTCCTTTTCTGCTTTTTTATCTTTATTTTTTATTCTATCAATTAAATCGTGTTGTTTTTTTAAAGAAAGAAAGCCGGTCTTCATGTCAATAAGATTTGTCTCAATTTTGCAGGTTCATAATTGACATTTTTTAAAATTTTACCGTCATCTGCCCGCTTAACAATATAAAGGTTGCCTGCTTGTTCAACGTTAAAATCTGTTACCCCTCTATTTTCAGCATACCATTTTTTTGTTTGTTCTACTTCATCTATACTTCTACAGGCTTTGCTCATATTACTGCGTTGAACTTCCTCAAACAAAGCATCGAATTTTTCACTCATTCCAAATTCTAATATCGCACCTGAAAGCACATATTGGAGATCGGCTAATGCATCTGCAACTTCTACAATATCTTTTTCAAAAATTGCATCCACTAATTCATTTAACTCTTCCTTAAGAAGGTTTACTCTTAATTCGCATCGTTCTAATGCTGGAATACAAGGTTTACTTTCAATCGGATGATTAAAAGTCCTGTGAAATTCTGCGACAGCATCTAAATATTTTACCTTTTTGCTATTTCTTTGTTCTAATATTGACTTCACCTCATAATAACAATCTTTGACGAGATAATAATGTCCTCCGTTGTCGGTAATAAGGGTTGCAAAATCGCCGACATATTCATTAGAAAGGGGTAATCTGAATTCTTCTAAATTGGAAATAGCAAGAATGGATTTTAATTTTATTAATTCAGTAGATGGCTTTTTTTCAAAGTCGCTTCCTTTGAGCGTGTGTTTACTAAAATATTTTATTTCTACAAATTCCATATTTTTTTTATTAAAATTCACTCTGTTCATTTATATCAATAAAGATTAAAACATTAGTTTTAGGGAAATATTTGCAACTATCTTGTATATTAAATGTTTTACACCAATTCATAATTTAAAATTTTAAGTTATTAATTGTGTTTTTGTAGAGTTTCATTTCATTCAAAAGATGTTCTTTTAATTTTTTATAAAATTCCTCTTCAGAATTATATTCTAAATAATTATTTTCTGAGGAAAAAAACACTTATCTCCATTCACTATTTGCCAGCAAAAACCATCCGAAGAAAATTCTAAATAAAAGGATGTATAATCATTTTCTATTTGTTCAAAAATAATTTCGTTTATATTATAAACGATTTTCATTATAGAATCATAAGAAAAATTCATATCATATAATATTTAATAGTTTTTCAAAAAAAATTCTTCCTTGTTCGTTTATGTCGTTTAACTCCTTGTTTTTCTTTAATTCAGCTTCATTTTCTTTACAAGAATCATAATATTTAACATGATAAGAAAAAAGCAAGGTGTAAAACTTTTCACCAACATTCAATATTTCTTTATAATCTTTTTTAATTTCTTCTACTGTATTTAAATCTTGTTCATTCATGTTTTATGCTCATTTATTTTGATGATTGAATAAGTCACTTCAGGAAATCCTAATTCTCTTGCTTGTTTTGTATATTTTATGGCTAATTCAGATGCTTTTGATTTTTGATATTTCTTATCGGAAACCAATGTTCCACAAAAATTTGAAATTATTTGGTAATTATTCATTTTTATAATTTTTTTCTTCAAAAATTTTTACAATATATTCAGGTTTAATCTGCCAACTCTTTTCTTTAAACTGTTCTTCGGTGAAATAAAAATAATTGTTTATGACTTTTATTTTTTTCTTTTGATATAATAATGTTGACATGTCAGAAAAATCGCTCCATTCATGAGTGTATTCTACGATTTTATAAAAAGACATTTCATATACGTCAGAACAATACCATAATATCCCCTTACAATATAATGTATCATATGAATATTCATTTTTTATTATTTTGCTGGCATCTATGGCTGCACCAAAACAAGGTACTTCTTTTTTTACTGTGTCTATCTGATTTATTATATATCTTTCTTTTTCTATTTTATTTATTAATCCTTCTGTAGATAATATTTCCTTTGATTGAGAAAAACCATGCGCATTTAAAAAAACAAAAAAGAAGAATATTATATTTTTCATATGCTAATATATGCTATATTAAATGATTTAAAGAAGTTTAACATTATGCAAATATAGATAAACTTTTTGAAAAAACCAAAAACATTTTTAAAATTTTTCAAACAGAAATATATATTTTTAAAAAAGCAAAATGTTAAAATTAGAAGACCTCGAAAGGAGATATTCAAATATAACACTTCCATCCGAAGGTTTTTTTTATGATAATAAATGTGAAAAAATAAAACTTTATCACTTAGAAGGCAACGACGTAACTTTGTTGACTGACGCTAATTTAATTGCATCAGGCGATTTAATTGATACTCTTCTTTATAATAAAGTTACAAAAGCAGATGGGTATGATTTATTTATACCTCCTCAAAAAATGTTGGTGGGCGATAGAAATGCCTTGATTGTAATGTTGCGCATCCACTTGGATAAAACATATAAAATGCCTTTAAGCGATCCTGCGACAGGAGAAAGGTTTATTTATGATTTTGATTTAACTACATTAAGAACAAAACACATTGACGTAGTTCCAAACGACGATAATACCTTTGATTTTACATTTGAAAAGTCGCTTCAAAAGGGGGGCGAGTTTATCCCTGTCAACTGTAAGTTCAAGTTAATGACTGGAGAAGATGAAAAAAAACTAAGAGAAATACAAAAAAAGCAAAGAATAAATGAAAACCAATACACAATCCTGAAGTTAAAAGAATTGTTGGTAGAGATTGGGGAAAACGGCGACAAGCAATTTATTGAAAAGTTTTTACGACAAGCGGATATGGGCGAAATAATGAAGTTAAATAAATATATTAACGATGTGACGCCCGGGTTAGATATGAATATAACAGTTGAATCTCCGGGGGGTGAGATTATTAATACCTTTCTTAGGTTCTCACTCGAATTTCTCTTACCCGGAGTTATGGGAAATTAATGATATTCTATTCAGGCTTCCTAATGACTTTATGCGAAATACTATAGAGATGATGCATATACTAAACTCTTATGGTATCACTAGAAGAGATTTTATGTTAATGGCATATTGGGAAATATTAGAAAGAATAAATATTATTAAAAAAGCGCAGGAAAAAGATATTGATGAAAATTAATTTATATTAAAAAAAACATGGACAATTTAAAAAAATAATAAAAGATTTAAAAATTGAAAATATACACTTCGTTGATGTGCCCAGTTTTCAGTTTGAAGAAAATAAAGTAAGTCAAGAAAATGGAGAATTTTATGTGGTGTCTTCTTTAAAATTAACCGAGAAATATAATTTTTTAGATTTCCTTATAGAAAATAAGGATAAACAAATAATTATATATTATAATAATGGTAATATTGTTGAAAATAATAGAATAAGAATTGCTACAATTTAATTTTTAGAATATTGAAAAAGCGCAGGAAAAAGATATTGATGAAAATTAATTTATATTTTCATTAAACAACTATTATTATGAATTAAGCAACAATTTGATCGAGAAGGAATTTAATTTGAAATATGCAAAATTTCAATTTGAAAAACGATTGATTGCTTTAGAATTAGCAAAGAATGAATTAAAAGGAAGGAAAAGAGAATCTACCTCAGATGCTGATGAAATGATTAATTTGGCTAAAAGATATTTGCAATTTTTAGAAAATTAAAAACTATGATTGACAAACAATTAATTAGAATACATGGTTGGGAAATTATTGGGCAACAAAGAAATGGTAAAATATATATACATGATAGAAGGTATAATTTAAATGAAGAAACCCCTAAAAATGAAAATTATAACATATTCTTATTTTTTTCAAAAAATACTGCAACAATAATAAAAGAATTTCTTGATGAAAACAAGGAAGTGATCTTTAATGGATTAATTGAGACAAATGATGATTTTACGAATCTCATGCGAATGTTAAGGCTTCATTTTAAACCTATTGAAAATATTAACTATATCTATTAATGGTAATGATGTATCATTAAACATAAATGGGAAAATTTTTCAACATGCATGAATATTTGAAATTCAGGCGAAATAATTTGCAAAAGTAAGAAGTATTTTATATTTTTGCTTTGATAGGATTATTGTTTGTTATTTATTAATAAAAAGACAATGGATAATTTAGCATTAATTATAATAGTTGCAATAATTGTAATGTCTAAAAGTAAAAATAGTTTAGGCAGTGCGGTTAATATATACTTTGGTACAAAAATAATTCTTAATATCATAGGATTGTTGGTTTTGATAATATCCGGGGTATATTTCGCATTTATGCTTTTTTAAAAAAATAGTTTCTATCGTTTAAAATTGCACGGTGATGTAACTGGCAACATTTAAGGCTCATAACCTTACTCTCCGGGTTCAAATACCGGCTGTGCTACTAATAAAAGGCTAAAGAAATTAATCTTTAGCCTTTTTCTATTTATAGAAAACTAGATATATTTTATACATGGCGAACGAAAACTATGGGACAGGGCAATTTTATACAGGAGGGCCAAACACGCTGTCTAACGTAGCAATAAATTCTATCATTAATTATGCGATTGGCGGCTTTGAAGCCACTCTCAAATATGGATTATTTGAAATATTAGATCGCTTAGATAGGATAACACCTTTTAATATTGGGGCGCAAGATTTTGGCCCGTTTGGCGCATTAAATTATTGGGAAGGGATAGTTGGATCTGCACGTCAGATGAATCAATCGTTGGGCATATCTTCCAATTTATCTCAAAATATTGAACAAAACGTATTAGACGCCTATAAGGATTTTGTTGCAATGGGCGGTGAGATCGAAGATTTAACTGCTGCATATCAAACGTTTACAGATTTAACTTCCACAAATAGATTATTAACTAAAGATCAGATCAATGAACTGGGCATGTTGCGGGCTTCTTTTGGAGAGGGTTTTGAACAAATTTTTGCGACTTTGGCCCTCTATGGGAAAGATCTAAATGATGCAACAACACAGGTTAAAAATGTTTATGCCTTAAGCAATAGGATGGGTATTAATGCTTCAAGGACTTTGAAAACGTTGCGAGACAATATAAATAGACTAGATCAATATACCTTTAGAAGAGGGATAGACGGATTAGCTGAAATGGTGATGCTCTCTGAACGCTTTAAAGTAAGCATGGAATCTGCATTTGGGTTTGTAGAAAAAAGCAATAATTTAGAAAACGCCATAGAACAATCAGCACAATTGTTAGTATTAGGGGGGGAATTCTCTAAGTTAGCCGACCCATTTACTTTGATGTTTACTGCAAGAAATAACCCGGAACAGTTATTAAAAGCTGTAACTGAGTTAGCTGGTGCTTACGCATATTTAGATGAACAAGCAGGAGAATTCAGGATCGACCCCTATGGAATGGATCAAATTAGGGAGTTTGGTAGAATAACAGGTATAGCAGTAGAAGAACTGTCTAAAGCCGCTAAAATTAGAGCATTAACAGATCAAATAGAAGGGCAATTTTCTACACAGATTAAGAATCTTGAAAATTATGAAGAAGCGGTCAACAGAATTGCTGCCGCCGCATATTTCAATAAGGATACTGGACAGTTTGGCGTTGATATACAATTACCGGAAGGCGGAACTGAATTTAGGACAATTGCGCAAATAAACAAAAATGATTTAGAAAGCCTTCAAGCAATATCTGATGAATTATCTTTAGAAAATGTTTACGTAGATTTAATCAACACTAACGAAACATTAGTAGGTTCTATAGAACGGCTTATTAATACCTTTAAAAGATATACTATATCTGATGCGATGTATAAGATGGGCACTGAAAGAGTGCGCCCATTGTTACAGGATGTAAAAATGAATATAGAAGGTACTGAATTTGCTAACGATACTAAAAATTTATTAGAAAAATTGGATGAAGCGATTTTCAACAATTTAATGGGCAATTTTGACGATATAAGCCAACTATCGCAACAATTTTCCACAGAAGGCATTTTCGGAGTTTCTAAAGAAGAAATGGCAACTCTTATCAGAAAAGCCATTGCTTTTATGAATAACCCTCTTTCAACAATGTTAGGGATATCTCCAGAAAAAAAACTAATTTCCCCGTTTGATGTTGGGCGATATTATGGCGAACGCTCTAGGAATTGGATGGGAAGCTTTTTCCGTTCAGAAGATGAAATAGAACCGATAGATAAAACCAGTACTGAGTCAATTATAAAATTGAATACGCAAAACATAAAAAAATCACAAGACGCTATAATAGAAAAAATACTCAGTAGTTCATTGAAAATGGATAAAAATTTTAACAACAGGATAGAATTTACTGAATTTACCGGAGCCATCAAAATACTGTCGCCTGACAATAAACAAATTGGCGAGATGGAAATGAAAGAGATATTCGCTAAATTAAAACCGCAATTAGAAGCACAGATACAGGAACAAATATACAATGAGATCGAAAACAACACAAAAAATACGCCCAAAAGAGGAAGAGCCAATTTTTAATTGATCCCCTATTTATAAGAAAACATACTAAATGCCTTGTGGGATATTAGACTTAATCGCTTCGAACAAACACACTGAAGACAAACCAAAAAATCTGGTTTTCGAAAATGATTCTTCTTATTACCAACAGTATACTGTCCCTGATGATATTAATATCAGACAGCAAGACGATATTTTAATTATAGGCGAAAGGCGCCTTTCAGATATAAGTGGGTTAAATTTATTTCGCCCTGAAAATGAAATATATGAACGCATTATAATTGATAATATCGACGTAGGTATTATCGACACCCCTGAAATATATGATTACATTGACCAATATTATCAAAATGTAATTTCGTTCAATAAATATAGGACTAATGTGCCGGGAGAAATTCAAATGACTCCTCCCGCCAATTTCAATTCAGGGTTTGTGGATAATTATGATGTCTACATCCAACCTATAGTAAATAACCTCAACAGAAACGGAAGTTCCATTGTCGATATCTTCTTAGGGAATGTGGGATTTGAAGACACCCAGCTAGGCACAATAGGAAGAGATCAGGCGAGATTGGGATTGCAACAGAATTTTGAATCTAACTTTTTTGAAGAAACCGTTGGAAGGCTAAATACCGACATATTTTCAGTAATACAAGGCGATCCTCTTATAAGAAAAGACTTCACCATAACCGTCCCCCGGACTCCAATAGGCAGGACAGTAAGTTATATACAAAGGTTACAAGGAATTTCTTTTCCTTTTTCGTATATTCCGCCTGAAGCCTTTGACTTATATGACAATACTAACAGCAATGCTTCTGAAAGGAATTCCATCCTGTTGAATTATACAGGGAAGGCAACTAGGTTATTGATACACGGACAATTTACTCAAAGCAAACATATATATTACCCAACCTTAGATACTGACGATTATTATTTACCGGGAAATTATTATGTTGCAGTCGAAATAACAGACGATAGGCAATCGCCTGAATTTAATGCCAAATATATTTTATTTGAAGATACTTTGTCTGCATTTGGCGTACCTGCTGGAATGGAACTCTTTGATGATCAATATTATCCTAATGTTATCACAAAAAGCGAAGGAAGGATTAACCCTGAATTAATAGGCGATGATAACATTATAGAAATTAGAGACGTAAATCAGGTAGAAGGCGATTGGTCAACTATTTCCGAAAATTTATTCTCGCCAAAATCTTTATTGCACAAAACAAAAGAGATAGTATTAAATAATTCGAACTTATCATTTATTGATAATTTTGCTAAAGAGTATATTTTAAATAGCGGTGGGCAAAGTTTAAAAATTTCAAGAGGATCAACTATTACTAGCAAGGGAAAGTACACTGACGACGACAGTACCGTAATATCAGCTAACGAATTTTTCAGGGTTTTCACTAAAAATAGGAAATACAACAAGCTAAGCAGATCGTTAAGGCATCGAGCATTAGACAATGGCGATACTAGGTCAGTATTAGGAGAAAATGGGATACCATTCTTTGCCCCTACATTAAGAAACAGAAACGGAGAACAAGAAATTTTTAGAAAATACATGTTTTCAATTTCCAACGCTGCTTGGAAAGGAAATGCAGCAGACTTGCCTGAATGTGAAAAATATGTATCCCCTGAAGGGAACATATACAGGCGGATGTGGTTTGCCCCATACAACTTGAAAATTTCAGAAGAAACAACGCAAAACGTACAACCTACTCAATTTTTTGCACGGCCAGAACCTATATATACAGCAAATAATGCTGAAAGGACTATGAGCCTTTCTTTCGCATTATTAATTGATCATCCCAGCATAATAAATAACGGCAAAGGTTTGAATAGCCACATATGGGAAAGATATTTTAAAGGAGACAAATCTGTAGAAACAGACATAAATCAATTAATGCGCAACAGGCTTACCCCATCTGAACAAGAACAAATAAAACGAATAAAACAAAAAATAACCCCACCAAAAAAATAATAACAGATGAAATACTATCTGAACCGCTAAATGAGGAGAACAAAACACAACAAGCGGCTGAAGTAATAGAAGGGGCTGAAATAAGGTTATTCTCAATCTATTTCCCGAATGAAGCAACTATCTTGCCTCCGCCGTTAGATAGCGGCCAAATAACCCAAAACGCCGGTTACGAAGATGAAAATGGGACTACGTTAGGGTATACTTACTTGAATGGCATACAGAAAAGAAGTATACAATACAGGGATACTTTTAATTATGGTTTAAATGCAGAATATTACAACTCTTCCTCTATAATAGAACAGATATTCGTACAAGAATTTAACAATTATCCTAAAAAAATAGAGATAATTTTCGTCGGATCTGCCAGCGCAGCCACTACCACAAGAATATCTAATTTAACCCTATCCCAGCAAAGGGCAGAAAATGCTAAAAGCTGGTTTGTAGGACAATACAATGCATTAGGATTATCCAATTTAAAGCCTACTGGTACGACTATAGAATATAAAATAGAAGCATTAAGCGATAGTTTAGATATTATAACTGTTGATGACAGTGCCGGAGATTTAAAAGCGGCTAAAGATAATAGAAAAGTTCAAATACTTTTAAAAGTATACCCTCAAGATGAAGAAATACCTGAAGATGAAGTGACAGAACAAGCATTAGGAGATGGGTTAGATAACGATAATTTTAATGATCAGGAAAATGTTGACAATTCTATAGGCGATATTGTCGCACAATTGGATAATTCTATAATCGAAAAACTGTTTCAAGATTCATGTGAAACATTTAAATTTTTAGAAATTAACGATCCTATTTCTTATAGTACTATTTCACAAAATATTGACTTTTTTTCATCCCAGTTTTCATTCATATACGCCTCAAAATTTTAATGAAAGGTTGACTTTTCTACAACAATGTTGCAGAAATAGCAATAACATTGGATTAGGAGATCAAAATCCGACTAACCTGTTTTATGGGTATCAACCTGTAATATACTTATCTATAGGAGACTTTTTTAAAACAAAAGCATTAATAAGAAATCTTTCTATTGATTATAATGCCTATAACCTTCAGTGGGATACTAACCCTGAAAGCAGAGCCGGAGTGCAGCCGATGTTTGCAGAAATAACTTTAAGCGTGGTTATCATGGGCGGACAAAGCATGTCAGGCGCATTATCCCGATTACAAAATGCATTATCGTTTAACTATTATGCAAACACTGAAATGTATGATCCAAGATCAGACAGCATTGTTGTTAACGATGATGGGACAGCAGAAATAATAGATGGATTAAAATTATCAGAACTAATAAATCAGGATGAAGTTGATAATACGGCTAACCTAATAGAATTGCGCAAAAACCAAGGAGAAATATTACAAGGATTTCAAAGATATCAAAATGCGCCGACAGAAAATTCTCCATCTGAAATTAATGACGTAAACGATTTAATACAATTAAAACAATTATTAAATTTGTAATAAAATGCCTACATATTTCAATAGATATAAGGTGTTCAACCAACAAAATAATATTCCAACAATAATACCCTTCCTGAAAATAGCTGATAAGCTTACAGACAGGGTTATTATATGGAGCGAAGGCGAAAGATTAGATAATATCTCTGACGATTATTATGGAACGCCATTCTTTGATTGGCTGATTATGCAAAAAAATTCACATTTAGGCATGGATGAATTCGAATGGGAATACGGATCAACTGTTGTTATCCCTTACCCTTTAGAAACATCCATTAACCAATATGTAGAAGCTTATGAAAGATATAATTTATTGAATGTTTAAAAATGACTATTAAAAAGTTGCATCATCAACCCGAATTGTGGTTTTAACTTTAATGAATTTATCTTGACATACTCCCCCGTCTAAAGATCTGGAGATTCTACGATGCAAACGTATGAAACTAGGCGAGCCTAGAATTACTCATACTTTCGTATCAGATGATGCCCCATCTGTTATTGCGTTTATTTTTTTTTTTTTCGCAAGATATGAAAGAAGTTCTACCCAAGAGTTATAGGTAAATAAATTCGCATGATGTCCCATTACAGGATAATATGTCATTCATGCGAATAAAATAACTCTTAGCCTTCTTGGTTTTACATCCGCAAGGTTTTTTGCGAATAACCATTTATACCAATAGTATCAAAGAACTCGCTTCATACATAAATATAAAATATTTTTTTAAAAGGACAAAAACTTGCAAAAAAAATTAAAAGGTATATCTTTAGATAATTATAGTGCGTTCATCTCCCGGTTAAAACCGGGGCAACGTGCCAGCATTGCTGGGCAGTTTTCTCGCTTGTTTGTCATAAATTTTCTTCATGCTAAATTTCTTCTTTTATTAATTTTTTATATTTCATCGTAGTATACAATTTCATCGCAGGTTCCCAAACATGCAAAAGTTTTTCCGGTATTTTTTTAATAGTTGTTCGCCCTTTTCATATTTCTGAGCTACAAAAAACTAATTGTTGTACTTGTTTAATAATATCTGCATATTCAGAAAAAAA
>AERA01024957.1_pt1 | contig 14058 bp, 6 predicted proteins | sample 267968 | NCBI WGS metagenome assembly AERA01 (sample SAMN02954363, study PRJNA61401) | activated sludge metagenome | biome: terrestrial; feature: wastewater treatment plant; material: activated biomass; isolation source: activated biomass of an industrial wastewater treatment plant | reverse complement strand
TCCGAATTCAATCGTCGATCAAACTGGCCAAATCCTTCTACGCGTAATCCACCGGTCAAATGTGTTTGACTTTTATTTTCAACTGTGAATTTCCCGTAGTTGACGGTCTCACCCAGGGTGGCAGTATCCATGTCCAGTGGATCTTGATTTGGCGCCGATTGGTTGAGGAATACATTCCGATCCGCTCTAAGATCTTCACGGATGGTGACTGATCCATTTTCAGCCACTCGAATGCGTTCTGTATTGGAAGTCACAATCACCAGGTCCTTCGCGTCAGTGGTGCCCAGTTTATTCCGAAGGGGATTGGTTCCTGAGTTGCCCTGGACGGTCCAGTCATCTGGTAAAAAATTATCACCTGGGTCCCTGCCACCTCCCGGAGAGGGAAGTAATTCTCCAGCAGTTGCCGCATGAAAGGCATAGGGTACAGAGAGCATTTGACTATTCGAAATACTGACAAACGCATCATTTTCACCGGACCGGATGGCTACTTCCATCCAGATCTGGCTGTCACCCCAGGGCACGGCATCAAAACGACCCCTTTCGGCATGCCCATCTCCAATGATGAGATTGAATAATCCCAGGTTGGATGTACTGACACGATGTGTTTCTGCATAGATAATATTTCCGGGATCTTCTACGGCATAGAGCTGTACGGCCAGTTCCAGCTTTTGATTGCCAAGGATTTGTCCCTCACCGTCTCGTGCGACTGCCTGGTAATTCATTCCCTGGGGTACGCTTTGGGAATGCACGGGTCCGGTGAACAGGATCAATAAACTGATGGAGGTGAGAATCCACTTCATGGTGATTATTTGATTTAGTTCGGTTAAGGATTTTATTGTTTGATGATAGGTTGGGCGATGGTACGATTGCCCGCCGGATCCAAAAACTGCAGGATATAGGTTCCCGAAATGAAGGTTGACATATCAATTTCAAATTGAACGTCATTTGGATCACAATGAAGGACGACTAACGGTTGCCCACCCGGCCCAACCAATTGGATTATTGATGGAGATTCGCATTCCTGGTTTCGAGCCACATGCAAGGTGGAGGAAACCGGATTAGGAAAGCAGTACACATTGTGTCGTACAGCTTCTTCAGTTTGGTTTTCTTCAATCGAAGCCACCTCCATGCCATTATCCTTCGTCCGCCCTGTTGCAGGTTGATGGAATCCTTCCGTGTACGTGGCTTTGGTGTTAGAATACTGTTGTACAGCGATTTCCCCAAGCGTCCATGCCAGCTGGATTTTTGCGGTAGCTTCGTTTTTTCCCGCCACAGCGATGACAGACAATGCAGATTGGCTTTTGAGGACTACGGGTGAACCTAACAGGATGAATAAAGCGCTATGGATTATAGTCGATTTCATTTATGAATATTTTATGAGATCAAATTTCCTTCGAACTGACCATGCCCACAATCGTTCGTTCTAATGATTCTCAGGCCGGGTAGCGCTGAAGGGATCATTGATATCAATGATACGACCGATCATTCGGCCAATCGGGGGACTTTTGTACCTTGAAGGCAGGAACAATTCATGCCAGTCTCACCATCCTATACCTTCAGGCCCAGCATTACCTGTCTGTTACTCTTTTTCGGTCTTTTCCATATTCATATGTATGGACAAAGTCAGGGGATTGTATTTACGCGGTATGGTATTGAGGAAGGATTGCAGAACCTGTCCATCAGGGTTTTAGGCACCGACAGCAACGGATATTTATGGCTATCTGATCCGCTGACCCGTTTCGATGGCTATGGATTCAAAACCTATTCAGTTGATCAATCGAATTTGAATTCAGGACTGGCCAATGTCCAGAGTATGACGGATGATGGGAAGGGGAATTTGTTGTTTACAGGTTCGGATGGTGTGTTATATTATGATCGGTTTTCTGATAAGCTGGTGAAGGTGCCCAGCATGCTATCCTTGCAGCAAGACCGTACCCTGCTGATCGGACATGATCAGCAATTTTGGGATATCAATTTGAATATCGTAACCAGTATCAGGTTGCCAGATTTGGACACCTTTTCCTTCAGGATTGAGTTCACACCGGGCGAACGAATATTCAGCCCAGTACCCGGTCAAAAAAATTTATGGCGGGTATTGCGTTCCGGGATCATACAGGAATATGACCTGAACAATCGTCGTATTGTTGAGTATTCCGCTAGGCATATTGAACGAGCTACGACCGCCCGTTTTCAAACTGATCCTGATGGACAACTGTGGATGTTTACCGAGGCAGGATTCTGGAAGCAGAACATTGAGAGCCGGCAGTTTGAACTTATAGCAGATTTGAAAAAGGCCGTTCCCGGGGTTAATTTTTCTTGGCTTGATGACACATTTACTTTTAATGATGGTCGTTGGTGGATAGCGGAAGCTACGGAACGAAAACTATACGAGTTTGATCTTTCAGGTGAAAATGTTCGTGTGTATCCGCTGAATGATACCTTGTTTTTTGGCGGGCAAACTTCTCTGGATCGTCCGGTTTTAAAATTGGCAGATCACTCCCTGGTGATCGGGTCAATTAACGGTGGCCTGACGCAGATTTTCCCAAATCTGGGAACAATAAAACAGTATATGCCGGATCCGCGCAATCCGATGAGTCTCAGGTCCAGGGATGCCCGAATCACGAGAACCAATGACCCAAATCTGTTTTGGATTTCAGGTCTCGGTCAGGGCCTTGTGAAAGCAGAATTGAACCAACCCGTTTTTCAAACCTTCAGTGTTCCATCCAAAAGCTTTGATCCGGGGAGTTACAATAATATCCGCGTACTATCGGAGTGGAACAATCAATTATTGGTAGGCTCGATCAGTTCGATTCAGCTTTTACAACCTGATCTTACATTTGAACCTTTTCAGATCCCGGGCACACCAATATCGAAACTGGAAGGAAACGGGCTAAATGGATTGGCTAAAGATCGGGCCAATAATCTGTTGGCCCTGTACTGGTGCGTGACAGAAGCGCCATACTTGATCTATCATGATTTCCGGAATGACAGAAATATAGATTTGACCACCCTTTTTCCGCAAATAACAATACGGACGGCAAAATTTGTCTACACGGATCGGAACAATCACTTCTGGATCAGTGCCCGCGCAGGGGTTATCCGAATACCTGCAGAAAGCCTGGAGGCCGGAACGTTTTTACAAACCCGGACCGATACCTTTTTCAGTTTTGATCCCTTTTTGTCTTCAGAGGTGGATGAACCCTGTGCTTTCGCGATTGTGGAAGATGATCTGGGCATGGTCTGGGTGGGTACAAATCGGGGGTTGTTCAGGATTGATCCTGTATTGGGTGATATCCAGCACTTTAGCGTCATTTCCGGAGATGAAAGCAGCTTAAGTCATAATCATGTGCGGTCATTACTCTTGGGTCGGGATCAACGACTTTGGATTGGCACCTATGGTGGCGGGCTCAATGTGTATGACCGAACTTCCAATTCCTTTACGCACTACACCATGAAAAATGGATTGCCGGATAACGTTATTTACAGTTTAGCCGAAGATCATCATGGGTTTCTGTGGGTAGGAACAAATAAAGGACTGTGCCGTTTCGATCCGGACAATATCCAGAGCATCAGTTTTACACCTGCAGACGGGCTGCAAAATTTCGAATTCAATACGAATGCAGTATGTCAATTGTCAAATCGGTATCTGGCTTTTGGGGGTATTGAAGGGTTTAACCTTTTTCACCCGGATTCAGTCATTCGGAAACGAGAACCTCCTGCAGTTGTTCTCACACGCTTCCGGGTCCATGAGGATGAAGTCCCTCTCGGACCGGAGCGGATTCACTTGAAGTATGATCAGAATTTTCTCTCTTTTGAGTTTGCCGCACTTGATTTCTTCCAGAACCAAAAGAATCAGTACGCCTACAGACTGGATGGTGTTGATGCGGACTGGGTGTTTTCCGGTACTCGCCGGTTCGCGAGTTATCCAAATCTGAAACCAGGTCATTATCGCTTTCATGTCAAAGCGGCCAATAGTGCCGGGGTATGGAGTGAAGCAGGGATGGTAAAGTCCATTTACATCCGGCCCCCCTGGTGGGGCACCTGGTGGTTCAGGAGTTTGGTAGCGATGGCTATAGCCGGCGGGGTGTATGCGCTATACCGCTATCGGTTAAACCAGGCGATGAAATTGCAGCACTTGCGTAACCGGATCGCTGCCGATCTTCACGATGAGATCGGCAGTACGCTGAGCAGTATTTCACTGGCGGGTTCGGTGATCCAGCAGAAACTGGGGGGCAGTGTCCCGGAGGTGGAATCCATCGTTTCCCGGATTGGACAAAACACGGATTCCATGATGGAAGCGATGAGTGATATAGTCTGGGCAGTGAATACAAAGAATGACAGGTTTGATAATGTGGTTAACCGAATGAGAGCATATGCCATTGAACGGCTGGAACCGGAACAAATTCAATTGCATTTCCAGGTGGATGAGGGTGTTAATAAAGTCAAGTTGGATATGCAACAGCGCAAAAACCTCTACCTGATCTTCAAGGAAGCTGTTCACAATGCAGCTAAATATTCACAATGCCAGCAGGTTTGGGTCAATATTACCGAGCACCGGTCAAAGATTTCCGTTACGATCAGGGATGACGGCCAGGGATTCGAGCTAACCAGTCCGGAAGTCGGCATCGCGGAGAGTGTCTCGGCCGGATACCCGGGTGATCGCATGGGTGGAAACGGACTTGACAATATGTACAAGCGAACAGAAGAATTGAATGGAAAGCTTTGCATCCGGTCGAACAGGCAAGATGGAACCACAATTGAGATCCATTTTCCGGTCTGAATAAGGTTCGATTTTTTCATTGGATTCAATGATTGCTTCTACGGAAGAATAGTCTCAATTTTGTACGATGCAGAAAATAAGGGTAGCGGTCTTTGATGATAACAAGCCACGTCGGGAGCTCCTTCAGCTCTTGCTGGATTCATCAGAAGAGTTTGTCTGCACAGGTGCGTTTGAAGATTGCCGGGGTGCCGTAAAGAAAATAGCCTCGGCCGAACCCCAGGTCATTCTGATGGATATTGACATGCCGCATGTCAATGGCATTGAGGGCATGAAAGCCATTAAAGCCGTTTTTCCGGAAATCAGGATCCTGATGCAAACCGTTTTTGAGGATGAGGACAAAATCTTCGATGCCATTGTTTCCGGTGCGGATGGGTATCTGCTCAAGAAAACACCGCCGGCCAAATTGCTGGAAGCGGTCAAGGATGTGGTGGAAGGTGGAGCCCCGATGACGCCTGTGGTCGCGCGGCACGTCCTGCTTCTCTTCAACAACAAACATCAGCGGATCCCGAAACCGGATTTTGATCTCACTAAACGGGAACTTGAGATCCTGAACCTGCTGGTGCAGGGATACAGTTATAAAATGATCGCTGATCAATGCCACATTTCATACCCGACGGTTAACTCGCATATCAGCCACATTTATGAGAAGCTTCACGTCTCGTCGGGAACGGAGGCAGTGGCGAAGGCGATTGAGTTTGGGATAACCGGGAAAAAGCTGATCTCTTTCCTCTGATCGCATAGGGCCTGGACAGGGCAACTCCTTTGATTTACAATAGAACTCGAATTGTGGAAAATCACCGGTTTTTCATTTGTCATGGTATGAAAATTTAGGGTTCTTCCTGTTTATAGTGTCTCTTTACCAGACGCACCATCCAGATATCTGGCCGTTAGTTATGCATTTGCGTTGATCTGTGCATCTGTGAGGATGACAACTCATCAGATTAGCAGGACAACGGAATGTTGTTGGATTTCATTTTTAACCTCTAAATCCAGACGCCATGAATTATCTGAACCTCTTTCTGCTGCTCGCTTCCCAGTTTATCTGTTCCGATTTTGGAAGATCGCCAGGTGCAAATCACCCGACTTCAATCAATGTAGGTATTATTGGACTGCAGGAATCATCCCGCACCGGTTATATTGCTCACGAATTTTCAAAGGACACACTGCGCACTGTCCGCGGCAGAGTTGTCGACAAGCAAACCGGTGAACCCCTCTTGTTTGCCAATGTATTCACCCAGGATGCAAGCCAGGGTACGCAAACTGATCTCAATGGTTTATTTACCATTGAATTGCCTTCCAGGCAGGATACGATATTGGTCGCCTATACCGGATATGCGACACGCAAAGTTTTTGTCGGTGATTTGAAAGCTGTCGTGATTGAGATGGAATCAGGCCCTATTTTAGAAGAAGTCATCGTCATCGATTACAAGGTGCCATTGATCGAACAGGATAATACAACCCTGGGGGGCATTGTGACGGCCGACCAAATCCGAAATCTTCCGACGAAAAATATCAATTCACTTGCCGGAACAACAGTCGGTTCAGCTCGAAAGAAAGACCAATCGGTTAATATCCGTGGTTCCAGAACAAATGCCACCAATTACTATATCGATGGTGTGCGCGTCACCGGCGGGCATGACCCACAACAGAAAATCAAACCCGAACCGGAGGAGCAATTTAATACCGAGGATTATGATTTCATTGTGGAGAATGAATTCCAATCACCGGTGCATGAGCCCCTCTCCACGTTTTCCATTGATGTGGACAGAGCATCGTATGCCAATATGCGGCGATTTATTGAGTATGGACAGTATCCGCCAAAGGATGCAGTGCGCATCGAGGAGATGATCAATTATTTTGACTATGCTTATCCGCCGCCAACCGGTGATCATCCCATCACCCTGGTGTCGGAAGTGGGCACGTGTCCCTGGAATGCCAAACATAAACTGGTCCACCTCGGCCTGCAAGCCAAACGAATACCGACGGAGAATCTTCCGCCATCCAACCTGGTGTTTTTACTCGATGTATCCGGGAGTATGAGCGCCTACAACAAGCTTCCGCTTGTGCGGGAGTCGTTCAAGATGCTGGTGGAAAACCTGCGGGAAAAAGACCGCGTGGCGATCGTGGTGTATGCCGGGGCATCGGGCCTGGCCCTGCCGAGTACAGCAGGCACAAATAAAGCGGCTATTTATGAAGCGCTCGATGCCTTGACCGCGGGCGGCTCTACCGCAGGCGCTGAAGGGATCAAACTGGCCTACAAGGTGGCCCGGGAGCACTTCATTGAAGGCGGGAATAACAGGGTCATCCTCGCGACCGATGGGGATTTCAACGTAGGCGTCAGCAGTGATGGTGAGCTGGTCAATATCATTGAGGAGGAACGCAAGAGTGGCGTTTTTCTGACCGTGCTTGGTTACGGCATGGGCAATTACAAGGACAACAAGATGCAGAAACTGGCTGATCATGGAAATGGCAACCATGGCTATATCGATGACCTCGAGGAGGCTAAGAAAGTTTTTGTGCATGAATTCGGTGGCACACTGTTTACTGTTGCAAAAGATGTCAAACTGCAGGTTGAATTCAATCCCGCACTGGTGGCCGGCTACCGGTTGATCGGTTATGAGAACCGGATGCTGGAGGCAAAGGATTTTAATGACGATCTGAAAGATGCCGGTGAAATGGGTGCCGGCCATACCGTCACCGCGTTGTATGAAATCATTCCCGCTGGTGTAGATTCTGAATTCCTGGGCAGTGTGGATGACCTGAAATATCAGAAGGGAAAAACAGTGCAACAAGCGCGCAATACTGATGAGCTGATGACCGTCAAATTCCGCTACAAGGATCCGGATGGCAGCACCAGCAAGCTACTGGAACAAGTCGTCACAAATCAGGCCAATGAATTCGGATTGACAAGTGATAACTTCAGATGGTCCGCGGCCGTAGCATCGTTCGGGATGCTTTTACGGGAATCCAGGTTCAAAGGCGATGCGACACTTGAGCAGATCGAAACCTGGGCTAAAGCGGCAAAAGGACGGGATGAGCATGGGTATAAACTCGAGTTTATCACGCTCGTCCAGAAACTTCGTAATGTGGAAAACGAAAGCACGGTGCGGAGATAAAATGCTGATTCGAATGAAGTGATCATTCGGCGGATGCTCAATCCGGGCATCCGCCGATTTTCATTTCAGCGTAATTCCCAATCTTTCCCCAGAAACCCGGTGTGAGTGAAATGTAATTACCGGCTGTGTAATAGACATCAGATCCTATGCCACCGGTGATGATCCGGCTTGATGAAATGGATTGGTTGGCAAAATACTCCTGGTGGCCGGAGGAATTGGGATTGCTGGGATCATTGGCCTGGGTCAGGACATGATGGTCAGGACAGTTCAGGAATAGTGTGGATCGCCATACTCCCCGGCCAAACGTAGCGGCATACAGGAACCCATTATATACTTTCAGATCTTCAATGCGCGTGGTCGGTAATCCGTTTGACCAGAACAACCAGTCGTTCAGCGTATCATTCCGGTAAAAAATACCGATATCCGTTCCGATATACAATCCATGGGCAGATCCGGGTTCGTATGCGACGCATGTCACTGGAACATTGGGGAGTGATCCGCTGATATTAGTCCATGAAAACCCGCCAGTGGTTGATTTGAAAACTTTGTTCCCGGAGGAATAGCCAAGAAAAGTGATCCATACATTGAGCGTATTGACCGGATCCACAGCTATGCCACCGAGTTCTGTCGTGAACATGCTGTCTGTCTGATGCGGTACAAAATGAGTGAGACCGGTCCAGGTAGGAGTGGTGGCATGGACATTCGACGTTCTGGCCAATTGATCGCGATTCGAAACATACATCACGTTGGTGTTATTGACCCCTTGTGCCATCGCACGGACCAGGTCCCCCGCAAAGCCGGTAATGGTGGCGTCACTCCAGGTTTCTCCGCGATCGTACGTCCTGGAGATGTTGTTTGGCCCACCGGTATACAAGGTGTCATGGTGGGCAGGATGCATGAGCCAGGACGCATCCCAGGTAGCCGGATAGCCGGGTGGATGAATATTATCGTAACTGCCGCCGTTATCATCTGATCGGGCTCTGATATACTGGGTTGTCGCGTAATGGATCATCGGGTCACCCGGATCAAACAAACATTCAAATCCGTCAGAACTTGATGTGCGTATACCTACCGGGTCGCCAATTTCCCAATAGATGGTACCATTGTCCTGGGTGCCGATGATGATTTCATTTCCTCTGACGTCGAGATCATAAGGTTGAAGGATATTGAGTCCATTGCTGATATTCGTCCAGGTAGCGCCTCCATTTGTGGATTTACAAATGCCTCCATCATTCGCGGCGTACATGGTGCTTCCGCGGAAAACAATATCGTGCAGATCAGAATGCAATCCATCACCACCATTCATGATATTGGTCCACGTGCCAGACTGGCCCTGGTTGTCCGATTTAAACATAAACATGCCACCGACATACACACGGGATGCATTGGCCGGATCGACCGCCAGGGTGAGATCCCATCCGACCTGGTTATACGTACCAGCGCCAACAATATTGAACGTATCTGTGTATTTGGTCCAGGAAGCTCCGCTATTATCAGACATGTACAAGCCGTAATAACCATTGCCGGTCACCTGGTCAGCATACAATGCGTACACTTTATTTGGATTCGCAGGTGTGACCGCCAGTGCAATTCGATCTGTTTGTGGATTGGAAGGCAGACCAACCATCTGGATGGAAAGACTATTCCAGCCCGTTCCGCCCTCGACGCTCCTGAAGATCGCAGCTTGCGAACACGCAAAGAGGGTGTCCTGGCTACCAGGTTTATATTCAATGTCAAACACGTTTATTCCGTGCAAAGATGAACTGATGTGATCCCAACCGTTCCAGGTGCCGCGTATGCCCACACTCGTTGCTATCCACATTTCCTGGGGATTGAAGAGATTCATGAGCAGTTTATACCCATAGATATTCTGGTCCCTGTTCCACTTGAGGGAAGTTGACTGCCATGACAAACCACCGTCAAGGGACTTGAGAATACCGATTGAGGGTACGTATTTTCCATCACCATCTCCGGTTAGAATGAAAATCCGGTTGGGGTTGGTGTGATCAATGGCAATGCCGGAAATCCCAAGATTGGGCATTCCATCTGTGAGGCAAGTCCAACTGGTCCCGCCGTTCGTTGTTTTCCAGAGTCCTCCCAGCGCGGTACCCACAAAAATCGTATTCGGATCAGACGGGTGGATGGCAATCACATTACATCGTCCGTTGTTGGGATGAGGAACATCAATTTCGTTGGGTGTAATATTCGTCCAGTGCGCGGTATGGCTTCGCTGGCTGTGCGGAGAGTGGATTATAGCGCTGCGTTCAAATTCCGTTTGATTCATGGCAGCATAATTGAACATTTGGTCATCCTCGGTCAGCCGGCTGCTGGTAATGCGTTGCCATCGGTAGAATTGTTTCCAATGCCGGGGCTGATCCGATCCAGGTAGTTGTGAAATCCGGGTTGAGGTTTCTCTCACGACCTCGGCATAACTCAACTGCGGATTTTCATTCAATACCTGGAGATGGATCTGGCTCGATACATCGATATGGCAGACAAGCAGGATGAGAAGCGAAAGCAGAGAATGGGTATTCTTCATGGGAGTTGTCAGTTCTGATCAATCAATAGCGCCACCTGATTTTCCATGGATTGGATCTGCTTTTGTTGCTGAATGATATACAAGGTCAATTCCTCGATTTTTTCCATCATGAGACGCTGCATTTCCCCGAGCTCAACACCTTCTTTTTCAAATGTTGCCGCAGAAGGAATTCCAGGTAAATGACCGAGCCGAAGGATTTCCTTTTCCAAATTATCGGGTGAGCGGAGATTGTATTCCGGATCAAAGACATAGTCAGGCCATGATCCTTGTAATTGAATGCGCACTTCCTCCGCCATGATCTTGCCACCCACACTCAGTTTATATCCGGTTGCCCCGGCAATGTGCCCGATATTGACATCACCTGGCAGGTAGAGATCCATATTGCTCGATGTCGAATAGTCGAACGGATTCAGTCGCACATAATTTCCGGGTTCCACGGCATCAATCAGTAGTCCCTTGCGATTGGCCCCTGCGCCATTGCCAATAAACATCCGGCCACTGTCACCGATTTCCAGGTATTCAATTGGATCGTCCGTAGCAATGCCAAGCCGGCCGCTGGTAGTGAAGGTGAATTTTCGTTGAAGGTCGGTGCCGATAAAGCATATTTTATTCTCCGCTGTACCATCATACTCGATGGCCATCCCACTGCCAGGTACAGCAGCATCCCATTCGGAAAACTGGAGAACCGGTCGATTGGAAACATCTGAGATCAGCCCAAGCACGATAGAAGGACTTCCCATCGTACCATCCCTCCGGATGTCCAGCGGATTCACCGGTGCGATTGTTCCTATACCAACTAATCCGGCAGACGTGATGCGCATCCGTTCGGTAAAACTGTTTTCGGCGGAACCCAACCGCAATGGTGCGCCATTCGGCCAGATCAACGCCGGTCCCGGAAACGGATCACTCCCGCTATAAAGCCTGAGGAATTGTGTATTTGCCACGTTCCCGACATGGACATACGCGCCCACACCACTATCCGTCGGACGAATATCAAGATGACCCATCGGCGATTCCACATTGATCCCCACCAGTCCTGATGGAAGCCATGTCATGCGTCGGATAAAAGTGGACCAATCAGGTAAAGTCGTCACGAAGTGAAACGTATCATCCTCATGAAAGGCTAAAAAGGGATGATGATCGCCGAGCCGGCCACTGAAGAAGCGAAGAAAGTTGCTTTCCGACGGTGTCCCGAGTTGCAGTTCACCACCATCTGTGACATCATCAAGTCCGCGGACATCGAGATCAAAGAGCGGCGTATCCGTATTGATGCCTACTTTTTGCGCGATAGTGAGCTGACCCAGGAGGAAGAGGATCAAAAAAGTCAAATGATATCTGGTCGCCATGATATGGTTATTTCGAATGCAATTTGAATGCTCGCGGCCAGATTGACCAGTGCCAATGCATGATCGCTATGGGTGGATGTGCAATTGGACGATTTCATTTTTCAAGGTTCTTTTTTGATCCTACGGATTTTGGATTTGAAGATGGACCCCGCGTGTTCAATTATTCAGCGAAGTCGTTCAATGGCTCATCGGACCTTGTGATTCATCGAAAAGTGGCGTACTTCGGGTGGAAATGTCCTCTCCACCAACGATCTCCTGGTTGTGGTGCCTGGTCATCGCATCAGGTTTGAATCTGCATGTGCAGGGCCAGATGCCTTTGGATCAGCTCAGCTTCAGGAATATTGATGTTTGGCCGGTTGAAACTCCGCTCAACAGTTTTATCCAGGTCATTGAAGATTCACACGGCTACTTGTGGATGACGTCGTCAATGGGATTGCACCGCTATAATGGGCGCGAAGTGAGATCGTATTATCATCAGAATGATTCCACTTCCATCCCGGATAATTATTGCGAAATGCTGTTTGAAGACAGCCGCGATCAAATCTGGGTGGGAACGATCCGTGGCGGATTATGCCGGTATGTGCGGGAAGCGGATCGGTTTCATGTCGTGGTGTCACACGAACATAGTCTGGGTGCCGTCTCCGCAATGATGGAAGACTCATCAGGGATATTATGGATAGCTGCAGGACAGGGTCTGTTTCGACTGGATCCGACGACGGAGGAAATGGTTGTGTACAAGCCCTCCTCACCACCCAGGGATACGCGTGGCTATGGGTTCAGGGCATTGATACCGGACAGGATTGCACCAGGCTACTTGTATGTGGCAGGCCTGGACGGAGTTTACCATGTTCATGTGGCTACGGGTGCGTTCAATGCGCTGCCACGGGATATGCTTGGAGGCAATATTTACATGATGATGGATTTGCACCAGGACAGCCTCGGAGATTTATGGGGCGGATGCTGGTTTGGCGGGATTTTTAATTTCAATCGGGAAACGAATCAATGGACAAATTACTTGCCGAAAGGTGCTGGTGTTCAGGATGAGCGTGCTGTGATCAAGGCGATCCTGCCGTACGCAGATGGTTTGTGGTTTGCTGGTAAAAATGGTTGTGGCTACATGCAACCTGATAGAACCTTTCAATACTTTCCAAACGGATTGTATGACAACGGCGCCATCCGGTCAGCATCCAATTATGGTGGATTGTTTTTGACTCGTGGGAATCACCTCGTGGTTACACGGAGTACCGGCTTCAGCATTTCCACACCACTGCGAATGACGGAAAGCGAGTCATTCTTTTCACCCATCATAGAGCGGGTTGTTATTGACGGGCAACCGGTCAAGGTTGGCTCAGCAGCTGAAAGCCGAACCAGGGTGGTATTAAACGAAGATCAAAAAGATGCTTCATTTCAACTGAGCTGGCCCGGTTATTATGGCGACAAACCTGTTCAGTATGCATATAAGCTGACAGGATACGACCGTGACTGGAATGAGATCACCGGTCCGGGCGAGGCGCGGTACACCAATCTGCCACGTGGCACCTACACATTTGAATTCAAAGCCGGAGTGGAAGAGGAGCAATGGATTTCAGGTGCCCCCCTGACCTTGAAAAAAGAAGTCAGGTTGACGGATCGCCCTGTCTTTTACCTGGTGCTGGCCGGTATTCTTATGGGTGTTATTTACCTGGTATACCGGGATCGCATTCAACGGATACGGCATGAAGAAAAGATCAAGGCCGATTTTCAAAAACGACTGACCGAAGTAGAGATGTCTGCGCTGCGGGCACAGATGAATCCGCATTTTATGTTCAACTCCCTGAACTCGATCAAATATTATATCCTCAATGAAGAACCTGAACAGGCCAATAAATATTTGAATAAATTCTCCAGGCTGATGCGTCTGGTCTTGAAAAATTCGCAGACCAAACTGGTCAACCTGGCCGATGAACTGGAGGCCCTAACCTTGTATATCGAACTGGAAGCCCTTCGGTTCAAGGACAATTTTCATTACGCGATCGAAGTGGATCCGACGATTGACAAGGATGAAACTTTTATTCCCCCATTGATCGTGCAACCCTTTGTGGAAAATGCCATTTGGCATGGATTGCTGCAAAAAAATGCACCGGGACATCTGGAAGTCAGGATCACCAGGCATGATGATAAATTGTTGATCGATGTGAAGGATGATGGTATTGGCCGTGAGCAGGCGCGCAAGCTGGGCAGTAAATCCGCCACTCAAAAGTCATTCGGGATCCGGATCACGACCGATCGTATTGCGCT
>AERA01010176.1_pt1 | contig 14091 bp, 7 predicted proteins | sample 267968 | NCBI WGS metagenome assembly AERA01 (sample SAMN02954363, study PRJNA61401) | activated sludge metagenome | biome: terrestrial; feature: wastewater treatment plant; material: activated biomass; isolation source: activated biomass of an industrial wastewater treatment plant | reverse complement strand
CCGAGCCTTTTTTCTGTTCCCGCAGAAGACGCAGAATTCGCAGAAATTTTTTCAGTTCTGACTTGTCGAAGTTTCACTTCGTATCAAGCACGCAGATTCGATCAAGATGCTCCGTGCGAAGCAGACCAGAATTTTGCCAACTATCCTCCTCACTTAGACTGACCTCCCAAGTCCCTCTAGTGGGAAGAAGGTCCTCCTCCGCCTTCCCCGCCCACCGAAGCTCAGATAGCAGCCTTTAACAAATAAGACAAATTAGTGAGCGTAGGTGGGAGCCTTCGCCTCCTCCTTCGCCTCCGCCTTCCCCGCCCACCGAAGCTCAGAAAGCATCCTTTAACAATTAAGACAGATTAGTGAGCGTAGGTGGGAGCCTCCTCCTTCGCCTTCACCTCCGCCTTTACTTTTCAGATTTTAGTTTCTACATTTCCCCCATGGGAAAAAACGCCTTCCCCCGCTCTCATCGCCTGGTCTCGGCCAAGGCCATCGGGCTATTGTTTGCGGAAGGGAGAAGCCTCAATCAATTCCCACTCCGCATGATGTGGCGCGAAGTGGAAACCGATGAGGCGCCGGTCCGGATCACCATTGCTGTTTCCAAACGAAAATTTTCCCGCGCGGTCGACCGGAACCGGATCCGGAGATTGATCCGCGAAGCCTACCGGCTGTATAAAGGAGAGTTGTTTGATGCATTGCCTGCCAACCGTTTTTTCCATGTCGCCCTGCAGTTCAATGGCGCGGAGCTTCCGACCCATGATCAGATCAGCGAAACGTTACGGCGACTTTTTTCACGCTGGTGTGACCAGGTCAATACGCAAACCCCTTCGTCCTGACGTTAATGATCCAGATGACAAGAGTTGCGCTTACCCTTTGCTTGCTGGCCTTCATGACCATGCCCATGGTGGCGCAAAAAATGCTGCAGTTTGAAAAAACAGGTCGCCTACGGACAGAGAAATTCCGGATCGGCGATGAGATCACGTTCAAGCTCAGGGATGATGAAACAGGCTGGTATACCCGGCCGATCAACGACCTGATGGCGAATGGCCAAATGATGATGCTTGGGACCACCTGGTATCCGACCGATGCACTATCGCACCTCAAACTCCGACGTCAGCGGACCTGGGTTAATATTGTGGGTGGCGCTTTGCAGGGTGGCGGTGCCTCCATGATCCTCGGCGATTTGTGGTATACCATTCGTGGAAACCCGGAGTTCACCCAGGGTGGCTGGGAATTCGGACTCATCAATATCGCCGTTGGCACGGGCTTGCGGGCCGCATTGGCCCCGATCAAATACCGACTTGGTGAGAAGAAACGGCTGAGGGTAGTGGATCTGACGTATTGAATGGATGAGAGATCAATTCAGCTTTTTGTGAATTGTCAATTGTGAGTTGTGAATGAACTAAATTTTTGCGACAGCAAAAATTTGAATACCGAATACCGAATACTGATTACCGATTACCAAAAAAGCTACTCCACCTCCTTCACAAACTGCTCCAGATCCTTGATGTTATAATGGTACTCCCCGTTGACGCGAACAACCGGCATCGTAACGCTGGTCCCACTGAATCCACTCGCGCGTACTTGCTGCCACATGTGATTTACTTCGGGTGAGGATTTTGACACATCGATTTCCTGGTAGGTTACGCCTTTGGCATCCAATCCACGCTTGACGGTGGAGCATCGGCCACATCCGGGTTTTGTATACACAATAATGGCCGCATCGGAAAGCGTCGGGCCAGCATCTTTTTTCATCGATGCTGAAGCAGGGGTTGGATCAGACGAGAGATTATCGGAACGGGGATCTATATTTTCATCAGGAGCCTCGGTGAAGGCGACTGAATAACTGTATTTCCAACTTTCACCGGGAATGGGTTCGAGGGTGGCCATATCCTTCATGAATCCCGCCGGGAGAATGGCTTCCACTTTTTTACCGGGTACAACGGTCATGCCGGTGGAGGTCACCTCGATGGTCACGTGGTAGGCAATTTTTCCGGTGTTACGAGCTACAATGATCGTCTTTCCACCTTCTTTCCGCTCAAATACGGTGATATCATCCTGGGCGGTTATTGGGCCAGCCAACAGGAAACTGATCAGGAGCATATAAAATGGGCGCATGGCAATGATTTTGGGCAAATATAAGTAACGCAGAAAAGGGCCGGGAGTTGCCTCGACGGTCGTGAAGATGAAGGGGATCAAGGCTCTTGTTTTTTTCGCCAGAACCCGTTCGTATACATCCCTGTAGCGCTGAATTCGATTGTCCGCCTTCATTTTTTGCATATGCGCCAGTCCCCGCCTGATCATGCCATCCCGATAGCCGGCATCAGCTTGCACCTTTAGCATGGCGGCTGCGAGTTCATCAGCGGAAGCCGGATTGACCAGCAGCGCCGCGTCACCGCCAGCCTCCGGCAGCGAGGACTGATTTGAGGTGATCACCGGTGTGCCCACCTGCAGCGCTTCCGCAACCGGCAAGCCATAGCCTTCATGGAATGACGGATAGATCATCGCCATCGCGCCTTTGTAAATGGCCGGAAAGTCGGCAAACAACGGACTGCCCAGCCAAATCAAAAGATCACTCAACCCCCATCGCTCTGCACTTCGCACAACCCGTTCCTTGTAGGCACGACCCTGGCCAATGATCACCAGCGGGAGCCGGTCAGCAGGATCCATTCGGTTCATCGCTTCAATGATGCCCAACAAATTTTTACGGGAGATAACGGAACCTACATACAAATGATACGCGGCGGGTAACTGATATTTCTCCTTGACCGATTCGATCTCATCGTGGTTCATCTCTTTTTGGAAAAGAGGATCAACATCCTGGTAAATCACGGTTATTTTATCCGGGTTGATTTGATAATACAGGATGATATCTTTTTTGGTCTGTTCGCTGATCGCGATAATGTGATCTGCATGGGTACACGCATGTTTCCATTTCAGCGAATAGACTTGTCGATCAAACCATGAATAGTCACCGGGATAATAATGAAAGATGAGATCATGAATAGTAACCACCGATGCGACGCCCGTCCTGGCAATTCCAAAGGGAAGTTCATGACTCAGGCCGTGATAGAGCTCAATGCGGGATCGGCGGATGGCTGATGTCATACCCCGCATTCGCCAGAAAGGGTTCCAGCCGGATGGCATGTGCACGTGGTACCCTGGGTCATTGACAAATGGCGCGGTGCGCGGATCAGCCTTGATGCCAGGTGTGAATAAATACAATTGATCCGCTGGAAAAGACTCGTGATACAGGCTCACATACGCCCGCGCATAATTGCCGAGGCCGGTGAAATTCTGGAAAAGACGTTTGGCATCAAAGCCGATTCGCATGGACATCAATCAATGTTCGTCATGCGCATGGGCCTGGTACTCGGTCACCAGTTTTTGTTGTGTATCCATGGGCACCTGTTGATAGTCGGCCAGGGTCATGCTGAACTTGGCTTTACCCTGAGACAATGATCGGAGGACAGAAGAATAGTCATGCAGTTCCGCCAATGGAATGCGCGCCAGGATCTTCTGATAATGACCTTCACGTTCCATGCCCATGATGATCGCCCGTCGCGTCTGCAGATCGCCCATAATATCGCCCATGACATCATCCCCGCAAAGAATTGACACATCGTAAATGGGTTCGAGCAACTGCGGACCGGAATGCTGGAACGCATTTTTGAAGGCCATGGTGCCGGCCAACTGGAACGCCATATCATTCGAATCAACCGGGTGCATTTTTCCGTCGTATACACTCACGCGGATATCCCGGCAGCGTGAACCGGTGAGCGGACCTTCGCTCATTTTGTTCATCACCCCTTTCTTGATCGCGTTGCTGAACTTGGAATCAATTGACCCACCCACAATGCACCAGAAGAAGGCGAGGTGGCCGCCCCAGGGAAGTTCTTCGATATCGCGGGCGCGTACGTTGAGTCCGTCGGGATCGGGCATCCCTTCATGGTACGGCTCGATGCGCAAATGCACTTCAGCGAATTGGCCTGCGCCCCCGGTCTGCTTTTTATGCCGGTACACTTCATTGGCCGCTTTCGTGATCGTCTCGCGATAGGGGATCTTCGGCGCTTCAAAGTCCATCGAGATCCCATACAGTTTCTCTATTCTGTATTTGATCAGGTCGAGATGAAGTTGTCCCTGGCCGTGCAGGATCATTTGTTTCAGTTCGGCTGACTGTTCGATGACCAATGTGGGATCCTCTTCGTGGATCGTGTGCAGCGCTTTGGCCAGTTTTTCAATATCTGCCTTGTTGGGTGGAGTTACAGCTACGCGCATGCGGGGTTCCGGAAAATGGATCGGTTCAACGGCAATGTCGATTCCTTTCGGCGCGAGGGAATTGTTCGTATGGCTTTCCTTCAGTTTAACGGTTACACCAAGGTCACCGGCTCTCAATTCATTGACGGCTTCCCTGTTCTTGCCTTCCGAGACAAAGATCTGGTTGATGCGCTCGTGATTGCTGTTGTGCTGATTGATCAGATCATCGCCTGATTTGACTGTGCCGGAATAGACTTTGAAATAGGAAACATTACCGACTTGCGGTTCTGAAATAGTTTTGTAAATGAATAGCACGGCGGGACCAGCCGGATCGGGTTTGATTTCTTTTCCATCCTTGCTTTTGGCTGCAGGCCGGTCAGCCGGCGAAGGCGCGATGTCATTGATAAAGCCCATGATCCGGCCGCTGCCCATATTCGTTTTGCCGGATGCGCAGAAGACCGGGAAGATCTGTTGTTTGGCGAGGGCAATCGTGAGCCCCTTGGCCAATTCCTCTTCATTCAGGCTCCCCTCATCAAAATATTTTTCCATCAACGCCTCGTCATTCTCCGCTGCGGCCTCGACCAGCGCCAGGTGCATTTCATGTGCACGACCGGTTTCGGCGTCCGGTATAGGTTTCTTCTCGGGCTTTCCGCCTTCTTTCGGGAAAACGTACATCACCATGCGCAGCGCATCCACGATGGTATTGAAGTCGGCTCCTGAATTCAATGGGTATTGGACCGGCAAGACCTTGGGGCCAAACCGTTCCTTGAGTTGTTCTAATGTCGCATCGTAATTGGCTTTGTCATGATCCAGTTGATTGATGACAAACAGGCAGGGTGTCTGATATTGTTCAACATATTCCCACAGCAATTCTGTCCCCACTTCCACACCATGAGCGGCGTTGACCATCATCATCGCGGTGTCCGCAACTTTGAGGGAGGAAATAACTTCCCCGACAAAATCATCAAAGCCCGGGGTGTCAATGATATTGATCTTATTCTCACGCCAGTCGGCATGCATGAGCGAGCTGAAGATCGAGTTGCCGCGCTCCTGTTCGATCTTGGTGTAATCGGATTGTGTATTCTGTCCCTCGATGGTGCCTCGCCGGTTGATCGCTCCGGCTTCAAACAGCATGCATTCGACAAACAAGGTTTTGCCTGAACCGCTATGGCCCAACAGCACAACATTCCTCAGGTTTTTGGTATCGACCCCCATACGCGTAAATCAGTTTTATTGATGATTGAACAAAACTTGGCAGAGTTGCCGTGGTACCTTTCAACGGGTAACCCGGTTCAAAATAGAACTTTGATTTTACATCCTGAAACAGGGGCCAGATACGGGTCAGATCCGATTTACATGTGGCAGTTCGCCATTATGTATATCTGGCAGAAAATGAGCAGGCAGGGACCTGATATGGGAAAAATAAAAATCTGTAAGCCGGAAAGTGGCCGGGTCGAAGCGTTTGCTTAATCCTCGATGTCCAGCTTATAGCCTACACCTTTCAGTGTTTTGATGTACCGTTCACCCACTTTTTCGCGCAGTTTGGAAATGTGGACATCAATGGTGCGCGAAGCGATCGGAACGCTGTATCCCCATACTTTCTGGAACATTTCCTCGCGGGTAAAGACCTTGCTCGGTTGAGAAGCGAGCAGCATGAGCACTTCAAATTCTTTCTTGGCCAGGCTGATGACTTCATCGTCGATGGAGACCTGGAAACTGCGGGGATCGATTTTGAGGGTACCGAAATCCAGCACTGCATTTTGTCCCGGAACAGGTTTGGTTGACTCTTTGCGGCGCATCAGCGCTTTGATCCGGGAGAGTAACAGGCGAGGACGAATGGGTTTCTGAATATAATCGTCAGCCCCGGCTTCCAGGCCTGCGATCTCGCTATACTCTTCACTGCGGGCGGTCAGGAAGGCGATCAGCGTGTCTTTCAGCTTGTCAATTTTCCGCATTTCATAACACGTCTCCACACCATCCATATCCGGCATCATGATATCCAGCAGGATCAGGTCCGGAAGCTCCTTTTCGGCCAGTCGGATGGCATCCTTTCCATTTGAAGCCTGAACAGTATCAAAACCATTCCGGGAAAGATTGTAATGGAGGAACTCGAGAATATCGGGCTCATCATCGACAATCAGGACTTTGATCTTTGGGTCCATGGCATCCACCGTTATAAACTGGTCGGCAAAACTCTCTTGTGTATTCACAGTGGCAAATATCACAAGAATCCACCATCTGTCGGGTATCGGCCCGGCTCCGGCGGGCGTTTCGCCCCAATCCTCCTGCAATTTCCGCTATTGAATGTAAACGCAGGGTTAAATTCCCAGGCTGCATCCCCAACAAGTTTTCACAGATCCGGAAAACGGGTAAACAATGTGTAAAAACAGGTAGAATTAGCACCATTCGATTTAACGAAAACTTGAATCCGAAAATGCAGAGGCCGGGAATAGGCCCGGTAATTTTGCACCGGCAAATCAAGCCACTTATTCCATAACTCCCCACGAATACGGGACAAACCTAGGATACGTCTTATGAAACAATTGTTTACGCTGCTCGCCTTATTCTTCACCCTTTCCACATTTGCCCAGACCATTGTGGTGGTCAAGGACTCAGATGTAGGTTCGGACACCACACGGTGGACCAAGGATAATACCTACCATCTTGACGGATATATTTTCGTTGAATCCGGTGGTGTGCTCATTATCGAACCCGGTACCGTCATCAAGGGATTAGCCACACCGTCAACCGGTGACGTATCATCTGCCCTTATCATTACCCGCGGTGCCAAGATCTTGGCGGAAGGTACTGCCGAGGAGCCTATTATTTTAACAGCGGAACTGGATGATGTTTCCAATCCGAACGATTTGACTCAGAATGATCGCGGCCTCTGGGGCGGTCTGATTATTCTTGGTCATGGTATTGTCGGCGTCGATGGCGGAACCTCGAGTGTGGAGGGTATTCCTAGTACGGAGGGAAGAGCCGATTATGGAGGCACGGACAACCAAGACAATAGTGGAATTCTGAAATACGTCTCTGTTCGTCATGGCGGTGATAAACTGGAAGCCAATAATGAGATCAATGGGATCTCATTCGCCGGTGTAGGTAGTGGGACAGAAGTTGATTATGTAGAAGTGTATGCCAATCTGGATGATGGTATCGAACTCTTTGGCGGTGCTGTGAACGTAAAACATGCCACCATCGCATTCTGTGGTGATGATGCTTTTGATTATGACCAGAGTTGGGATGGAAAAGGGCAGTTCTGGTTTGTCGTACAGGACATCGAAGGTGCCCGTGGTGGCGAATGGGATGGAAGCGAGGCTGCTGATCTGTTGCCAAAGGTTTCACCGATGATCAGCAATATGACATTCATCGGGGATGGTCTAACGACGGTGAATTCTGAGAATAATGATGCCCTGATCATTCGGAATGACGCGGCCGCGCATGTGTACAACTCCGTATTCACGGGTTTTGCACGTCGGGCCATAACACTTGATAATACCTCCTGGCAGCGATTCCTGGATGGTGATATTACATTTACCAATAACACATTCAGTGATTTCGTAGCCGGAAACACATTTGAGACCATTGTGTCGGCCATGGATGTGAATGCGTTTGCAGCCCATTTGGCTGGCAATGGCAATACCATCGAAAGCCCAATGCTCGGTGGTATTTCACGCACCAATGATGGCGGACTTGACCCAAGGCTGAGCGCAGGCTCTCCTGCCCTGACCGGTGCAACACTGGTATCGGATGATTATTTCGATCCTGTGCCGTATCGTGGCGCATTTGGCAATCGGGATAACTGGTTGAATTTATGGACCGCCTTGTTCCAGAATGGACACCTGGGTGATCTTGTTATTCCTAACCCGGCTCCAATAGTTACCGTACGCGATTCGGATATTAATGCCGGTGAAAATATTACCTGGAGTGCGGATAATGTTTACTTGCTCGATGGGTATGTATTCGTAGAAGATGGTGCTTGCCTGAATATTCCGGCAGGTACGGTCATCAAGGGAAAAGCTTCACCATCTACCGGTGATAAATCTTCAGCGTTGATCATTACGCGTGGCGCCTGCATCATGGCTGAAGGCCGTGCAGATGCGCCGATTGTTATGACAGCAGAATTTGACGATGTTGAAAACCGGAATGATCTGACACAAAACGACAGAGGCCTTTGGGGAGGATTGATCATCCTCGGAAGGAGTATTGTGGGTGTTGATGGCGGAGAGTTCAACGTAGAAGGAATTCCAAGCAGTGAAGGCCGTGCACTTTATGGTGGTACGGATCCGGAAGATAACAGTGGCGTGCTGCGCTATGTATCCGTTCGTCACGGTGGAGATAAACTTGAAGCCAACAATGAGATCAACGGGATTACGCTGGCTGGGGTCGGCCGTGGCACCGAAGTGGATTATATCGAAGTCTACGCTAATCTCGATGATGGGATTGAGTTGTTTGGCGGTACGGTCAATGTGAAACACGCCATTATGGCTTTTGGTGGTGATGATGCGTTTGACTACGATCAAAGCTGGGATGGAAAAGGCCAGTTCTGGTTTGTGGTACAGGATATCGAAGGCGCGCGTGCCGGCGAGTGGGATGGAAGTGAAGCGGCTAACCTGGAGCCTAAAGTGGCACCGGTAATCAGCAATATGACAGTTATCGGTGGCGGAACAACAACCGTCAACCCCGAGAATAATGACGCGTTGATCATCCGAAATGATGCGGCAGTACATGTGTACAATTCCATTCTCACTGGCTTTGCCCGCCGGGCCATCACGCTGCAGGATAATTCCTGGCCACGTTTCCTCAACGGGGATATCACCTTTACCAATAACCTTTTCAGCGACTTTGTCGCCGGCAATGATTTTGCATCAATTGTTAGCGCGATGGATGTCAATGCATTTGTCAATCACCTGACCTCCGGAAATAATGCGATTGCCACACCGGTACTTGGCGGAATTTCAAGGACCAATGATGCTGGTCTGGATCCCAGGATCAGCGCGGGTTCCCCTGCTTTAAGCGGCGCGGTGCTGATTTCAGATGATTATTTCGATCCGGTCCCTTATCGTGGCGCATTTAACAACCGGGACAACTGGGCCCTCGGCTGGACAGCGCTGGATAAGAACGGACACTTTGGTGACCTCGTCGTTCCGGCACCGGTTCCGGTCGTCACGATCAGAGACGCAGACCTGGTGGCCGGTCAGACCTATAACTGGACGGCAGACAATATCTATCTGCTCGATGGCTATGTATTCCTGGAAAACGGTGGTACACTCAATATCGCTCCGGGTACCGTGATCAAAGGCAAGGCATCACCGTCAACCGGTGACAAATCCTCAGCGCTTGTGATCACCCGCGGCGCAACGATCAATGCCATTGGTACGGATTGTGAGCCGATCATCATGACGGCAGAGTTTGATGATACAACGGATCCTGATGATTTGACACAAAATGATCGTGGCCTATGGGGTGGATTGATCATTCTGGGGAATGGTGTCGTTGGTGTTGATGGTGGAGAATTTAATGTTGAGGGGATCCCAAGCAATGAAGGACGTGCTTTGTATGGGGGGAATAACAATGATGATAATAGCGGTACACTGAAATATGTATCCATTCGTCATGGTGGTGATAAACTGGAGGCGAACAATGAGATCAATGGATTGACGCTGGGTGGTGTAGGTCGTGGTACCACGCTCGAGCATGTTGAGGTCTTTGCCAATCTGGATGATGGTGTTGAATTTTTCGGTGGTGCAGCTCAGTTGCGTTGGGCTGTGATGGCTTTCTGTGGCGATGATGGGTATGACTTTGATCAAAGCTGGGATGGCAAAGGCCAATTCTGGTTCCTTGTCCAGGACATCGAAGGCGCGCGTGGTGGCGAGTGGGATGGCAGTGAACGTGCTGACCTGGGACCCAAAGTCGCACCGATGATCAGTCACATGACATTTATCGGGGATGGCACCACCACGGTTAATCCGGAGAATAACGATGCGTTGATTATCCGCAATGATGCGGCAGCCCATGTGTACAATTCGATCATGACCGGATTTGCTCGTCGGGCAATTACGCTGTCTGATAATTCATGGCAGCGTTTCCTGGATGGAGACATCACCTTTACCAATAACCTGTTCTTTGATAATGTTGCCGGTGCAACGCTCGCGGAAAACGTGAGTGCGATGGATGTCAATGCATTTGTTGCCCACCTCCAGGCCAACAACAATCGGAATGCTGATCCTGAAATTGCCGGTATTTCGAGAGTTCCGGATCAGGGTCTTGATCCCCGTGTCCAGGTATTTGGCGAAGCTTATAATGCTTCGGTTGATGTCGCCGATCCCTGGTTTTTGCCAGCCCGTGATATCGGTGCTTTTGGTGATGAGAACTGGGCCGACTGCTGGTCCGCGCTTTCACAAATGGGTTATTTCGGTGATATCGTTGCCGTAGATGATCCGGTGCTTTCAGTCACAGATGAAAGCATGACGATTTATCCAAACCCGGCCAGTGAGGAGGTCAATGTGGCCTTCGAATTGCCGACGGCAGCTGAGCTTCGCATTGTGATCGTTGATATCTCCGGAAAAACAGTGCAGGTTTCAAATCCTGTTCAGTTTGAAGCCGGAAAGACAGTACAATCAGTCGATGTCAGCGGCCTGTCAAAAGGCATGTACCTGATTACCCTGCAATCTGGTGATTCCATCCTGGGTCGCCGGATCATGATCAAGCACGATTAATTGAATAGTACAAAACCTCATATCCTGAACCAGACAGGTGCTCCCGTAAGGGGGCACCTGTTCCTGTTCAAACAAAATACCTCCTGAACGCAGGAAGTGCACCGTATTCAATCCGATAATAAAATCTAATGCAATGAAAAAACTTCTCTTTATCCTCTGCCTGGCCCCGGTATGGGCTTTTGCGCAGAACGGCACGATCTCCGGAACAGTCATTGACGCGGAGTCTGCCGAAACCATGATCGCCTTACCGGTTTTCGTTGAAGGCACGGACATCGTGCGCACAACGGATTTCGATGGCAAGTACGCCATCCAGGTGGCACCGGGTACATATACCCTGAAATTCACTTACCTGAGTTACCAGGATCAGATCATCACAGATGTGGTGGTCAAGGCCAATGAAGTAACCTACCTCGACGTGAAGATGACGCCGGCTGTGACCGAAATGCAGGAAATCGTGGTCACCGCAAAAGCAATCGAACGCACAGAAAATGCGCTGCTGATGTTGCAACGCAAATCCGACAAGATCCAGGATGGTATTTCCTCCCAGGAAATGTCACGCATGGCTGTCGGGAACGTTGCTGCAGCCATGACGAAAATCACTGGTACCAGTATCCAGGAAGGAAAGTATGTGGTCGTGCGCGGATTAGGTGACCGGTATTCCATTTCCCAATTGAATGGTTTGCCAATGCCGAGCATTGATCCCTACCGGAACAGTGCGCAGCTCGACTTGATCCCGACAAGATTGCTGGACAATATCATTGCCGCCAAAACATTTACGCCGGATCAACCCGGAACATTTACCGGTGGTAATATTGATATCAAGACCAAGAGCTTCCCGGAGCAACGAACATTTTCCGTTGCCTTGACACTCGGGTATAATACGCAGAGCAGTCTTCGGGATGATTTCCTGACCTATGATGGCGGAAACGGTGATCGTTGGGGTTATGGGTTGAATTCCCGGGAAAGACCTGACATTCTCTCTGATTCCCTTTTCACTTTATACGGAGATAAAAACGCTGAATTGAAAGCCCGGTTTGGGGATAGCACTGCAGCTGCAGCAATTGACCACATCGCAGACCAGATGTCGTATCAGTTTGCGCCAAAGCAGGGAAAATCCTTTCTCGATCACGGTCTTTCGCTTTCGTATGGCAACAGTTTCAATATCGGCAAAAAGTCGTCGTTGGGCCTGATCGCCGGTGCTTCCTATCGCCAGGATTACGACCACCGACCCAATGCCTTGCAAGCCAGCTGGTTCATTTTCGATATCAATGCCGGCGATTTGATGAACAGTGGGAATTATGACAAGATCGAAAGCACAGAAAGTCCCACGGTGAGTGGATTCGGAGGCCTGGCGTATAAGTTTAACGAATACAATAATGTGGACTTCAAAGTGATGTATAATCACAATGCCACGAAAGGCGTCACCCAGATCTATGGGGAGGACGGGATCAATATCCTGGCGCCATCTTTCAAGATCGGTCGTGCGTTATCCTGGCAGGAGCGTGAAATGATGAACTACCAGGTCTCCGGTGAGCATCATTTTCCGACGCTGGGTGGTATTGAGCTCAACTGGCGTGGAAGCATCGTCAATGCGGATCGTCATGAACCCAACCTCCGCTTCTTCTCCAGCCAAATCGATGAAGAATCCGGCTTTGAGGCTATTCCGCTTGCTAACGTGAATGACCCTTTCTATTTCTGGCGCACGCTCAATGATGATATCAAGGTGGGTGCCGTCGATGTGACCATACCGATCCTGAAGTCCAGGAATGATGGCAGCAAGATCAAAGTGGGCGGATTGGTCAGTATGAAAGACCGGAATTTTGATGAGTACCGGTATATTGTGTTCATGCCGCAGAATGCCACCAAATTTACCGGTGATTTTGATACGTTTTTCTCACCGGATAATATTGGGCTGTTGCGGGTCGAGCAAAATGGCCAGAACAAACGCTATATCATTGGTAATTATATCAACGAAGCGACACGGGTTGAAAACAGCTATGCAGGGTATGAGGATGTCACAGCTGCGTATGCGATGCTGACGATTTCTCCCGTCCGAAATTTGAAATTGATCGGTGGAGCTCGCCTGGAGAAAACGGACATTTTCGTCCAGAGCAAGATCGTACAAATTGTAGGGGAAACACCAGACAGCACGAATACCGGCGCAATCAATGTATCGGATATATTGCCTTCCATCAACCTCATCTACGCGTTGAGTGATCAAATGAATCTGCGCGGCAGTTTCAACAAAACCCTCGCCCGACCAAATCTGCGGGAGATTGCCCCGTTCGCATCTTTTGATCCCCTGATCGATGAGTTTTTCATCGGGAATCCGGAACTGATCACCACGAATATCAACAACTATGATCTCCGGTGGGAATTCTTCCCACAAGCCGGCGAGATGTTTGCGATCAGTGGTTTCTACAAAACATTCGACAACCCGATCAGTCTCCAATATCTGAACAGTTCCAATCCCGAGTTCCAGTACACCAATGTGGACAAAGGAACAATTGGTGGTGTGGAATTTGAGTTCAGAAAAACACTGGGCTTTCTCGGCGGTGCGTTTGAGCGTTTCAAGTTGTCGACGAATGTGGCCATCATCGGCTCCACGATGGATGTGATCACCCAGTTTGGTCTTGAACCGGAGGACAGACCCTTTGAAGGGCAGTCACCTGTGCTCGCGAATGTCATCCTGGGCTATCAGCATCCGGAGCAAAACTGGGATATCCAGTTGGCGTACAACTATACAGGTGATCGCCTTTCCGTTATCGGACGGGAATCCCCGGATATCTATGAGCGGGCCATTCACTCCTTTGATGCCGTGATCTCAAAGAAAATCGGCGTGGCCGCCCTCAAACTGTCAGTCATGAATATCCTGGATCCCGAATTCAGGACATCCAGCGAATACCTGGGCCAGGAGTACCTGACCCGTCGCTTCAAGCGGGGAACATCCTTCAACCTCTCGATCGCTTACGAACTGTAGGCCGGAGGCAAGACGCATTAGATTTTTTTATTATCGGAGCCCCGGGTATCTTTACCGATGCCTGGGGTTTTTCTTTACACCCCGTTACCAATTCTGGTGGCAATACTGGCATTTTTCAATCGTTATTGCTGTTGTAACACGTAT